>RRZU012187013.1_pt1 | contig 15203 bp, 14 predicted proteins | sample 2165561 | NCBI WGS metagenome assembly RRZU01 (sample SAMN10456909, study PRJNA506462) | wastewater metagenome | isolation source: wastewater sludge | place: USA: Moscow, Idaho
GCTACACGATTTACAGGGAATAGATAAAGCCCTAGGCTGGTTACAATTATTGCAGGAACACCGCGTAAAAAAAGTGAGCCGCTATTCCTTTGATACTCTGCCGCCCATAGGTGGCAGAGGTGGATTTTCAAATAATCGCCTTATGCTCGACGACGAAACAGATGATACTGCCTGCTGGGATGAATACACCAAACCGGATGGATCCCACTATTTGCTATGCCCCGGAGATTTTATCGTGGAAGAAAAACCTTCCAATTAGGCTAAAACCTTTCGCTTAAGGGCTTTCTTCGCGTCGGCATCCACCGACACTGAATCGGTAGTTGCGTAACCTTTTCCCTATTTTTAGCGTGCTCTCCTTGTGCAGCTTCTCTAAAAGGAGATATTTCATTTCATTTTCTATTGTGATAACATGGTGATCAATGTCCCATCGTTTACGCAACACTATTTCTGTAAGGAGGGGTTTATGTGAAGAGATTTGGCTTGGCTTCAATCACTGCACTGTTTTTACTTGTCCTGTTGTGCGGGGGCGTCTTTGCTGCAGAACCAAAGTTCCACATCGGAATAGCCACCCTCACCGTTTCGCAAGCGGAAGACAACTACCGCGGTGCCGAACGCATGACGAAAGAGTACGGAGCGGTAGGCAAGGGCGGGATGATCAAGCATGTCACCATGCCGGATAATTTCATGTCTGAGATGGAGACAACGATTTCCCAGATTGCAGGGCTAGCGGATGACCCCAAAATGAAGGTTATCGTGGTTAACGATGCCATCCCCGGCACGACGGAAGCCTTCCGCCGCGTCAAGGAAAAACGCCCCGATATTCTCTGTTTTGCCGGAGAACCTCAGGAAGACCCCGGAGTTATCAGCAGCGCTGCGGACCTCGCCATTGGTGTGGATAATATCCTGCGCGGTTATCTGATCATTAACAGCGCAAAGCAGCTGGGAGCAAAAACGTTCGTTCATATCTCCTTCCCCCGCCACATGAGCTACGAATTGCTTTCGCGCAGACGCGCCATCATGGAGGCTGCGTGCAAAGATCTGGGATTGAAGTTCGCCTTTGAAACCGCCCCCGACCCCACCAGCGACGTGGGCGTTGCCGGCGCACAGCAGTTTATTCTAGAAAAGGTTCCCGCATGGGTTCAGAAGTACGGCAAAGACACGGCGTTCTTCTGCACCAATGACGCCCAGACGGAGCCCCTGTTGAAGCAAGTTGCCAAGTACGGCGCAATTTTTGTCGAGCCCGATCTCCCCTCCCCGCTAATGGGTTACCCGGGCGCTTTCGCCATCGACCTCAAAGGCAAAGCAGGAGACTGGCCCGCGATCATGAAGACGGTAGAAAAAGCTGTTATCGCCGCCGGAGGCAAAGGACGCATGGGAACGTGGTCCTACTCCTACGGATGGAGCACCACCTGTGCCTTGACCGAGTACGGCAAGCGCATTGTAGAGAAGAAAGCAAAACTCTACAATATGAAGGATCTCTGGGCTGCCTATGAAAAATTCACCCCGGGCGCGAAGTGGAACGGTGCGCCTTACACGGACATCAACACAGGGGTAAAAATGAAAAAATTTGTCCTCGTCTATCAGGATACGTTCATCTTTGGCAAGGGTTACTTGAACACAACGAGCGTGAAAGTTCCTGCAAAATTTCTTAAAATAAAAAAATAAGCTACACAACGAACTTAAGATACATCGTTAAAAAAGGGCGGAGCATAGCTCCCCCCTTTTTTATATAGAACAACGGATAGGGTGGTGCTATGTTTAGTAAAAACCCGTTTGTCTTCAGCGAAAAAAAAGAAACGGGCGTGGATATCGCAACGCGCATAGCCGCGTATATCGCGCTGATATTGTTTTTTCTGCTGTTGGATCAACTCTCAAAAGATTATGTCCTGAGGCATTACGAGTCCATTCGGCATGTGGGGCAGCGATTTCACCTCTATCTGCACTTGAACGCCAGTGGGACTCTTTCTAAATTCAAGGGAAAAGGGAACGTTATCGCCCTTGTCGCGATGGTATTTTTCAGCGCGAGCATTCTGCTCTCCCTTTACCTGAGCCCTCTCTTGCGGCGCTGCCCCCCGTATCTGTTGGGTATCTGCCTCGTTATCGCAGGCGGAATGGGAAATGCACTGGATTTACTGCGCTTTGGCTACGTGGTGGATTTTTTAGGGTTTACCGTCCGAGAACCGGAGCTTAAACGCTGGATACTTCCCGTTTATACCATGATTTTTAACATCGCTGATCTGCAAATCATAACGGGAAGTGCCCTGATAGCCTTTGGTACAGTCCGGCTCCACCGTGACAGTAAAAACAAATCAAAAGAAATGACAGGAGGAAAAAAAATATGATTCGACAGCGATTAGAACCGGGAAAAGCACGTTTTTTAATGGTGGATATCCAAGCTAAACTTCTGCCCCTTATTTCAAACACGGATGAAGTCCTGAAAAACTCCGTGCGGCTTTTAAAACTAGCCTCCGTTCTGGACATCCAAGTGGACTACACGGAGCAAAACCCCAAGGGACTCGGAGGGACAGCTCCGGAGCTGCTGCAAGAGATGCCGCAAAGAAATTCTCTCTTCGAAAAAGTTCATTTCTGCTGCGGCGCAGAGCCCGGTTTTGATCGTTTAATCGGCAAAGTGCACGGAGAGGTTATTGTTATCTGGGGGATAGAAGCACATATTTGTCTTCTCGGAACCGTCATGGATCTGATCGAGCGGGGCCACCCTGTCATTGTGGCTGCGGATGCAAGCGGCAGCCGAAACAAGAATAGTGCCGATCTTGCCTTCGACGCAATGCGAGATTGGGGGGCTCTTGTTTTACCCACGGAAACAATTGTTTATCACCTTTTAGCTCGCTCCGGAACGGATGATTTCAAAAAGATGCTCCCCCTCTTCAAGTAAATATGATAGACTTACTTCATGCACTAGATTCAAAATTATGGGAGGTGTCCTTCATGTACAAAGGCAAAGGCAAATGGTTCTTATTATTCTCCATCTCTATGATGCTGGCCTTGATGCTTGTATCTACGGCCACAGCGGCAGCAAAGTTCCACATCGGCATCGTAACCGGCACCGTATCACAGAGTGAGGACGATCTGCGAGGAGCAGAGCGCCTGATCCAAGAATACGGAGAAGTGGGCAAGGGCGGTATGATCCGGCACGTCACTTATCCTGATAATTTCATGTCCGAAATGGAAACCACGATCTCTCAGATCGCCAGCATGGCGGATGATCCTCTCATGAAGGTCGTCGTAGTCAATCAGGGAGTCCCCGGAACCACGGAGGCCTTCCGCCGCATTAAGGAAAAGCGCCCCGATATACTCTGCTTCTCCGGCGAAGCGCATGAAGACCCCAATGTCATCTCCTCCGTAGCAGACCTCAATGTCAATGCGGACTTTATCTCCCGCGGCTACCTTATCCCATTGGCGGCAAAAAAGTTGGGCGCAAAAACGTTTGTGCACATTTCCTTCCCTCGTCATATGAGTTATGAAACATTGGGACGCCGCCGCGCCATTATGGAGCAGGCTTGCAAAGACCTCGGCATTAAATTCGTCTTTGAAACCGCCCCCGACCCAACAAGCGACGTTGGCGTTGCCGGTGCACAGCAGTTTATTTTAGAGAAAGTCCCCGCCTGGATTCAGAAATACGGCAAGGATACCGCGTTCTTCTGCACCAATGACGCACAGACCGAGCCGTTGCTCCGCCAGATCGCAAAATACGGCGGTTATTTTGTCGAGGCAGACCTACCCTCCCCGCTCATGGGGTATCCGGGTGCCCTCGGCATCACCATCCCCAAAAACGAAGCAGGAAACTTCCCCGCCATTCTAAAAACAGTGGAAAAAGCGGTCATTAAGGCCGGCGGCAAGGGACGCATGGGAACATGGGCTTACTCATACGGCTTCACCACGACGGCAGGGCTTGGGGAATTTGGCAAGCGCATCGTTGAAGGGAAAGCTAAGCTCTCCGATCGTAAAGCACTCCTCGCAAGCTACGGGAAGTATTCTCCCGGAGCCGCTTGGAACGGCAATAGCTACTACGATTCCAAAACGGGCGTAAAAATGAAGGGATTCTACCTCATCTACCAGGATACGTATATCTTTGGCAAGGGGTATTTGGGCATGACCAAGGTCACCGTTCCTGAAAAGTATCTGAAAATAAAAATGAAGGCCGGCAAATAAAGCGTCTTCCTTTCTATAATCGCCTCAGGGCGGGAATCGAAAGATTCCCGCCCTGCTGGTGAATTTTTTACCCCCTCAGGGGACTATCTTGATAACACCCTTCGGTGTTTAAGAATGAGGTGATGCGCGTGTCCGAGAATGTCCCGCTCCTACAGGTTCAAGCAGTCGGAAAGGAATATTTTGGAAACCGCGTACTTGAAGAAGTAAACTTTACGCTAAATCGCGGAGAAATACTGGGATTAGTAGGAGAAAACGGGGCCGGAAAATCGACTCTGATGAATATTCTCTTCGGAATGCCGGTTATAGAACAAACAGGGGGGTTTGAGGGAAAGGTTATCCTCGATGGTAAAGATGTCCACTTCAAAACACCCTTTGACGCATTGGACGCAGGGATCGGAATGGTGCACCAAGAATTCTCTCTGATTCCCGGATTTTCCGCGACAGAAAATATCCTGCTGAACCGCGAACCAACCCGCTATAACTTTTTAGTCGAGGCTTTCGGTGAGCGCCTGGAGACGCTGGATCGAACGGTAATGCGGGCAAGGGCGGAGAAAGCCATCGGAACTCTGGGATTTTCCATTGATCCCAATACTCTGATCAGTGAAATGCCCGTCGGGCACAAACAGTTTACGGAAATAGCGCGAGAAATTGACCGAACACAGACAAAGTTGCTTTTTTTGGATGAACCAACTGCTGTATTAACCGAGTCAGAGGCTGTTATTCTCATCTCTGCCCTTCGAAACCTGGCGAAAATGGGAATTTCAATTATCTTTATCTCCCACCGCCTACAGGAGATCATCGATCTCTGCGATAAGCTGATCGTACTTCGCGATGGCCGTGTTGTAAAAGAGGCCACGCCATCGGAAGCCGATGTCTTCCAAATCGCAAGTTGGATGGTCGGGCGCAATGTCGACGCCACTAAAACTGAGAAAAAAACGCGCACACTCTCCAAAGAGATAGCGCTGGATGTTCAAAACCTCTGGGTCGATATGCCCGGAGAAACGGTTCGCAACGTCTCCTTACAGGTACACAAAGGAGAGATATTTGGGATCGGCGGCCTGGCGGGGCAAGGGAAACTCGGCGTTGCCAATGGAATTATGGGGTTGTTTCCCGCAGGTGGAAATGTAAATCTCAACGGTCATCCCACCCGTCTGAACGCCCCGTCCTATGCTCTCTCTCAAGGAATGTCTTTTGTATCCGAAGATCGGCGCGGGGTGGGACTCTTGCTTGAAGAGCCGATTGACTGGAACATCGCCTTTACCGCAATGCAATCACAGGGTAAGTTTTTAAAAAAATATCTCGGTGGGTTGATTGAATGGCGCGACGATAAAAGCATGGAGGAATCGGCAAAGAAATACATCGATGCCCTCGAAATTCGCTGTGTGGGACCGAAGCAGCGAGCGATAGAGCTCTCGGGAGGCAACCAGCAAAAAATTTGCCTCGCCAAAGCTTTTGTGGTGGAACCGGAACTCCTGTTTGTCTCCGAACCCACAAGGGGCATTGACGTAGGAGCCAAAAAGCTCGTGCTCGATACGTTAAAAAGAGTCAACGAAGAACAGGGAACCACTATTATTATCACCTCGTCAGAGTTGGAGGAACTTCGCTCCGTCTGCGACCGCATCGCCATTGTCGATGAAGGGTGCGTCAGCGGAATTTTAGAGGGCAGTGCCCCCGCCGAAGAATTCGGATTGCTCATGATGGGTAAAACGCCGCTCTGCGAAACAGGAGGTCCTAACGAATGAACGACACGTTAAAAAAATTCATAGAAAATGCGGGGTGGCCTCGGGTCATCATCGGTCTTTTTCTCGCGTCTCTTTTTGTCGTCGCACCCTTTGTCAACGTACGCGTTGACACATCCCTCTCCGACACACTCGTACGAGTGGGGATGAATGGAGTCTTGGTGCTCGCCATGGTTCCCATGGTGCAATCCGGATGCGGATTAAACTTCGGGCTGCCGCTTGGAATTATTGCCGGCTTACTGGGAGCCGTGACCTCTCTTGAACTGCAGCTCAAAGGCGGTCTGGGCTTTCTGGCAGCCATGGGAATGGCAATCCCTCTTGCGGCCCTCTTCGGCTATGCGTACGGTAAGGTATTAAATCGCGTCAAAGGAGACGAGATGATGATCGCGACCTACGTCGGCTTCTCATCCGTCGCCGCAATGTGCATGGGGTGGCTGTTGCTCCCCTACACCAACCCCGTTATGATCTGGGGATACGGCGGTTCCGGACTCCGAACGACGATCAGCGTTGAGGGGTACTGGTTGCATATTTTAAGTGACTTTATGTCCGTACAAATTGGAGAGTCATTTTACTTCCCCACGGGAATGTTTCTCTTTTTAGGGGTCATGATCGCGCTCGTATGGGCCTTCTTCCGAACCAAGCTGGGGACAGCTGTCACCGCGGTCGGGTCCAATCCGGAATTTGCAAGGGCGTCCGGTATTGACGTCAACAAAATGCGCACGGTCTCGGTCATGTTATCCACTGTTCTGGGTGCCATCGGTATTCTCATCTACCAGCAAAGTTTTGGATTCATCCAGCTCTACCTTGGCCCTCTGTATATGGCATTTCCTGCGGTTGCCGCTATTCTTCTCGGCGGGGCCTCCGTTAATAAAGCTTCTATGGTCAACGTCATCGTCGGAGCCTTTCTCTTTCAAGGAATATTGACGATGACGCCCTCAGTCATCAACAGCTTGATTCAGACCGATATGTCCGAAGTCATACGCATCGTCGTGAGTAACGGTATGATCCTATACGCCCTCACGAGAAAATTGCAGGTGAAACGATAATGGCTGCACAGACAGAAAACCGTGGTTTTGCGCGTTTTAAACGCCTTCTGCTGGCAAACGCTGTCCCTTTGATCTTCATCATTCTCTCGGTCGGCGGCATTCCCCTCTCCGGTTTTTCCGGAAACTACCTTGTACAGGAGATGCTGACACGGCTTGCCAGAAACTCCTTCCTGGTTCTCTCCCTTCTTATTCCCATTATGGCGGGGATGGGGCTCAACTTCGGAATGGTGCTTGGGGCCATGGCGGGGCAGATCGGGTTGATCTTTATCACGGATTGGGCCATTGTCGGGCTTCCCGGGCTTATGTTGGCCGCGTTGATCGGCCTTCCCATTGCTATTACACTGGGGTGCATCTGCGGGGTTGTTTTGAACCGAGCTAAGGGCAGAGAGATGGTCACCTCCTACATCCTGGGATTCTTCATCAACGGTATCTACCAATTTATTGTGCTCTACACAATGGGTAACCTTCTCCCCATCAAAAACCCGGCGCTGGTTCTCTCCCGCGGGTTTGGCATTCGCAACGCTATCAACCTCACAGGCGTCCGTCATGCCCTTGACAATACCCTCCCCCTGTCCTTTGATATTGGCGGCGGAAACATCAGCATCCCCGTTGGCACATTTCTGCTCATCGGGCTTTTTTGCCTCTTCATCGTCTGGTTTCGCAAAACCAAACTGGGACAGGATATGAAAGCGCTGGGCCAGGATATGTCCGTCGCTGATTCCGCCGGTATTCCCGTTGAACGAACGCGTATCATTGCTATCGTCATCTCTACCGTTCTTGCCTGCTTTGGACAGATCATCTTTTTGCAGAACATCGGGACGATGAACACCTACAACAGCCACGATCAAGCGGGGATGTTCGCCATTGCGGCGCTTCTCATCGGAGGTGCCACTGTCTCAAAAGCCGGCATTGCCAACGTCTTCGTCGGGGTTATGCTCTTTCACATGATGTTCATCATCTCCCCAATGGCAGGGAAAGAATTGATCGGACAGGCGATGCTTGGGGAGTACTTCAGGGTCTTTGTCTCCTACGGCGTTATCGCTCTTGCCCTGGTGCTCCATGCGTGGAAGCGTCAATCCGATAAAGACAGAGCCAGAAGAAATCTCCGAGGGGAGCAATAGCCGATGAAATCCAAAACACATAGCAAACGCACATTCATTCGGATCGGACTTTTCATCGCCCTCGTCGGATTTGGATTCTTCCTCTACAACATCGGGATGGAACACCAAGTTTTATTGGATAATAAAACGGTGACGGTGGATGGTAAAAGCATGGAGGAAATCCCCTACGCACGGCTGACGATAGACAATAACACAGAAGAGCCGATTGAGTTTGAAGCGGGGGATCGCGATATTACAAAACTTGTCGGCCGCAGCCACAAGCTCAAACTGGAAATTTTGGAAGAGGATTTGGAAACCGTCACCAAAACGGTTGAGCGAGATCTGCCGCTAGGCACGACGCCTTCTGTGATGATTTCGCTGCCTGCCATTCTGGCGGAAGCGGAGAACATTACAATCCCGCTGCCAACGGAAGCAGAAAATGAAAAAGCCGCAGAGGATGCCAGTGCAGCTGAGGATGCAGCAGAAAAAGCGCAGGAAGCAAGCGAGGTCCCTTCTACCAATCCGTAACCTTACGCCGCAAGTAGTAATAAGCGGCCGTTAAAGGCTTGTTTTATTCGATCGCAAGCGAGCCATCGCTTGCGATCTGTTTTTTGATAAAAACAGACAATATCGTCATCGTGCCGATAGAAAAAATAGATTAGAATAGGGACAGCGATATAAAAATTCGTTACGAATGCTATTCAAGAACAGGATGATAGAACGATGCTGATAGACATGCACCTCCACTCTGCTGAATACTCACCCGACAGCGATTTACAAATAGTTGACGCCATTGTGCGTGCCAAACAGCTTGGCCTTGATGGCCTGTGTGTGACAGACCATGGAGCTGAACAAGCCATGCGTAAGGATGCAAAACGGCTATCCGAAAAACATCAATTCCTTATCTTAGTGGGAGCTGAAATAACGAGCCTTGAGGGGGATCTGCTGCTCTACAACTGCCCTAATCTCCCCAAAAACATAAAACACCCGCCGTGTGCAGAAGTTATTGCGTTAGCGACCGCTCTTGGAGGTATTGTGGTTCCGGCGCACCCTTTCCGCTGGTGCGGGCTCGGCATCGGCACGCTGGTTGAAAGTGTGCCGGGTATCTCAGGCATTGAAACTTTTAACGGAAAGGCCTCTTTAAGCGAAAACAGCAGAGCCTTATCCGTCGCAAAAAAACGCAACCTCGCATCCATCGGCGGCAGCGATGCCCATGATCTCTCTTCAATGGGCACCTGTGCGACGCACTTTGCCATTCCTATCCGCAACGAGTCAGATCTTGCCGAAGCTATTTTAAAACGTGCTTGCAACGCCGTCATTTGGAACGGAAAAGAATACGAAGATGCAGAAAGGCATGTCCTCTGATGACTCAGAGTATCGCTCAAAAACAGATTGCCTCCGCTCGCACCCTGTGCGACGCACTTGAAAGCATCGCCTTTAGTGAAAATATCATTTATAACCCCTTAATGTATGCGCGCCGCGCATTCGAAGAATATGTAACGCGCTACGGCAACAGCACAAAGCGCGTTGTTTTCTTAGGAATGAACCCCGGGCCATGGGGAATGGCGCAAACGGGAGTACCCTTTGGGGAGATAAATACCGTCAGGGATTGGCTCTCCATAACCGCCCCTATCGGGGTGCCCGAGACGATCCACCCCAAACGCCCCGTGTTGGGATACAAATGCACGCGAAGCGAAGTCAGCGGAGAACGCTTATGGGGGCTTTTCAAAGAGCGTTACAAACAAGCGGATGCCTTTTTTGCCGATCACTTTGTTATAAACTACTGCCCGCTGCTCTTCATCGCTCCCTCGGGAAAAGACAACAACGGAGCCCGCAATATCACGCCGGACAAGCTCAAAACCGAGGAAAAAACAGCTCTTTACGATGCGTGCGACGGGCACTTAAGGGATGTCATCCGGGCGCTCTCTCCTGAATTTCTCGTGGGCGTCGGCAATTTTGCCGCAGAGAGAGCGGCCGATGCTTTAAGCCGTGACGTAAAGATAACAAAGATTCTCCACCCAAGCCCAGCAAATCCACGGAGCAACGGCGGAAACTGGGGTAAAATTGCAGAACAACAACTGGTTGAAGCCGGCGTGTGGGGTTCTCAATACGCTCTCTTAGGATAAGGAAAAAGGAAATGAAATGACGTTTTTTTGAGGTGAATGCTGATGGCCGAAACATTCGTTGCAGAGGAAGACAAGATCATTATCCGAGCGGGACACTCCCCGCTATGGTTCATTCCCGGAATCATCACATTCGGAATGATTCTAGTGCCCTCTTTGATGGCGATTGTCTTTGCTGTCGTCTCAGATGATCCATCCAAAAACATGGTCCATGGACTTGTCGCACTCTTTTTTGTCCTCCTTTGGCTCGCTTTTTCCACCCGGTTTTCAAGTTTTTTTCTTCTCATCTTTGGAATCGCCAACACCATCACCTTTGATTTTCCGAATCAATGCGTCTATCGCAAGGGCTTCTTCCTCACAAAAAAAATAGCGAATCTGTCACAAATCGACGATATTGTGCGCGTGGATCGCAGCGCTTGGATCTTCAAAAAAGCGTATTACAAGATCGTGATGCATGAAAATCGTTTCGGCACAGGCATACGGATTACAAAGTTGTACACACCGTCCGACCCCGGGCTAGCCGAATTTGAACAGGAAATTCTGCCCCAAATAATCAAACGCCGAATCAGAGTCCCCATTCAAAAGAGCTCCGTTTCGAGCTCACAAAAAAACTTCTTCCGCAAAGAAGGGGATTGTTACATAAAAAAATTTCGTACAAGTTTAGTTATCGTCAGCATTCTCCTGACTTACATGCTGTCGTTTCTCCTTTCGCTTTTAATACCCGATGAATCGATGACGCAGGATCACGTTTTTCTTTATCTGCTGCTGTTGGTAAATACATTCCTCTTCCTGACACTGCTGTTCCTCCCTCGGAAAATAATCATCGACACAGGAGCAAGAATGATATCCCGCTACACCGTCCTTGGGTTCCGGCGCAAAACAGCCTCTTTTGATAGGGTTAAGGAAATCTGCGTCATCCGCGCCAACTACGATTCCTGGTTCTTTAACAGCACAGAAATTTGTCTGAGCATATCCGGATTGAAAAGACCCATGCCCATTGCAACGCAGGTTTTACCCCAAAAGCTTGATACCCTCGCCGATGAATTGCCCACTCTATTGGGAAAGTCTCTGCCGTTTGTATACCTGGATGCCAACAAAACCAGCCCCTTAACCCTGTTTGGCATAGACCCCAGAGGGAAAAGTTAAAACTCATTAAGATAGATTATAGGGAAAATCCGATAGACTCTGACAACCCGGAGATTTTATGATATACTTTTACACCTATTATATTTCGGAAATTAAAGGAGGGATGACGCAATGTACGCTTTTTCATGACGCTTGAACATTATGCACGGGGTGCATTACTGTGGTAAGTTTTTTATAGAAAAAGATGTTTTACATGCGGAGGTCCCTTTAGTTTCTGAATTAACCTATCAGACTCCCTAAAACATCTTTTTCCACTGTAGCAATTAACCCGTGAAGCGGTAAGACATACTTCTGTATGTCTTTGTTTGCTTGCTTGCTTGCTTGCTTGTGAAGAAAAGAAAAAGGAGTTTGATTAAAGATGAAAAGATTTATGTTTACGTTGATGTTGTGCCTGTTTATCACTATTCCAGTGTATGCGGCAGAGAAAAAAGTCCCCGTTATTCGTATGGCTTATGGTATGACAACGCATCAGCAAGGCTTTACCATCACCCTTCAAAAAGCTGAGGAGTTCAAGGATTTTGGCGTATACTTCAAGCCCGTTGTAGAAAAAGAAAAATACGATCTCTATAGGGGAAAAGAGCGAATCGCACGATTCGACATTATTGTAACAAAGAGTGGAGCAGAAGCGGCGTCACTTTTTGCCCAAGGTCACCTTGATCTTACAACCAATTCATTTCCGGCAATGCTATCCGCAATTGATAACGGCACACCGATTAAGGTATTAGCACCCATTCAAGCCGACGGTATTGCGATGGTTGGACGTATCGACTCTCCTGTAAAAGATTGGGATTCTCTCATGGCGTTTATCAAGGAAGCGAAGATGCCTGTCAAATTAGGTTATCATTCGCCAACCAGCGCCCCGAAAATTCTTATTGAAGCGGCTCTTTTTGAAGCAGGTTTGCGACTTACAGGTGACGCGAACGCGACGAAAAAAGAAGCTGACGTTCTCCTTGTGGACCTGAAAAGTGTTGCGAACTTCAATCCTGCTCTTACCTCTGGACAGGTTGATTTTTGGGTGGCTCCCGCCCCAACCCCGCAAGTGGCGGTTTTGAAAAAACAGGGAAAAATGATTTTAGATCTTAAAACCCTTCCCCCTGCAGGAAAATGGGATCATTTTCCCTGTTGCGTAACAGCCGCGCATGTCAACATAATTGAGAAGTATCCGGAAGTTCTCAAAGCCTATATGGAGTTGCTGACGAAATCCAGCGAGTGGTGTAACGCACACAAAGAAGAAGCAGATAAACTTTCCGCTGTATGGTTTGGCGTTCCAGTCGAGGCGACCAGGATGTCCCAGATGACATTCTCAACAGACCCCAATGAAAAATGGTTTCGTAACGCCTCCCTGTATCCCGACATGCTGAACAAGATGAAACAGTTTAAAAATCACCTTAAGGGTAAAAAATTGGAAGAGAGTAAAGACCTCGTCTTCGACTTCCGTTTTGTTAAATAGTAAACCTCAACCTATGGAAGATAGAAAATGAACAGATACTTTTACCAAGGTACTTTGCCGTTGGTTGCCCCATTTCTATTTCTAATATTTTGGCATTACTCGTCTTTGCGGGTAGACAACCCTGTCGTATTGCCGCAAATCAGAGACGTAGTGTCGATATTGTTCCGTCCTACAGAGGATCTTTTGAATATGGGTTCCTTGATTAGGAATGTGTCCGTTAGTTTTATCCGTGTATTTGGAGGGTATTTTATAGCTGTTGCTATTGCCCTCCCACTAGGTCTTGCTATGGGGTACTGGAGTAAGCTCCATCGGATGCTGAGTTTACTAATAGGCATCTTTCGCCCTATACCTCCGTTATCCTGGATTCCACTCGTCTTGGCTTGGTTTGGTGTCGCCAGCCTGGCAACAGTTATCGGAATCGAGGAAGGAGCATGGTATCCCTTTTTCAGTAACATCAAACTTTCTATGCTGTTCATCATTTTTATCGGAGCTTTTTTCCCCATTCTGGTAAATACCATAGGAGGTGTTCAAAGCGTTAGAGAGACGTTGATTGACGCAGCGAAAGTATTGGGGGCGTCTCAATATCAAATACTACGCTACGTTGTTCTTCCTTATGCTGCACCACAGGTTTTTACAGGCCTTAGGGTTGGCCTTGGTGTAGCGTGGATGTGTCTGGTTTCCGCTGAAATGATGCCCGGCAGTATTTCTGGAGTCGGTTACCTAATAACACACGCTTATACCGTCGCGCAGACGGATATCGTGATTGCCGGGATGATCACCATTGGTGTGACGGGTGTCTTGATTGATACGGTATTCGTATTGATTGAGCACCGCGCCTTCCAGTGGCAAAAACTCTACAGGTGATGATGTGACGAATAATAATTTGCTTGAAACTCAAGGATTGAACAAAACATTCACGACAGACAAAGGAGAAAACGTCGATGCGCTCTATGACGTTAACCTTGTAGTAAAGCCAAATGAGTTTGTCTGTATTGTAGGTCCGTCTGGATGCGGAAAATCTACACTTCTGCGGATATTGGCAGGTCTGGAAGCACCTTCTAGTGGGAGAGTTCTTCTAAAAGATACTGAAATAACCGGGCCGGGACGTGAGCGAGGCATGGTTTTTCAGGAATATTCTTTGATGCCATGGCGTAATGTTGAGGAAAACATCTGGATGGGACCTCAGCTTTTCGGTAAATCAAAAGACGATTGCAGAGCAATTGCCAGGAAGTATATAGAACTAGTTAAGCTGAATGGTTTTGAGCGAGCCCTGCCACATGAGCTTTCTGGAGGAATGAGGCAGCGTGTGGCAATTGCCCGTGCTCTAGCAAACGATCCAGAAATTTTGTTGATGGATGAACCGTTTGGTGCTCTGGATTCTTATACAAGGATTATCCTGCAAAAAGAACTGCTTAAAATTTGGCAGGCGAATCGAAAAACGGTTTTGTTCATAACGCACAGCGTTGATGAAGCGGTTTTTTTAGCTGACCGCGTTGTCGTCATGTCGGCACGCCCAGGTAAGGTTGTGCTGGAGGAATTCTTGGATATTCCTCACCCGAGAAAAAGAGATAACCCTCTTTACGCCAAAACTCTGGAAAAAATTTTGGAACTTCTGGAGAACGAACAGTCGTGAGCAAGGTACCATGCTTTGAAAGGAGAATGTAGTATGCACAATATAGACGCAATGCTGGATAAAATGCGAGATGAGAGCCTGGAAGCAGCGGTTGTTATCAAAGAAGCTAAAGACGTAGGCCAACGGGTACTGGGAACCTATTGCGTATTTACTCCCGTCGAGATCATTCGTGCTACTGGTGCCTGGGCGGTCTCTCTTTGCAGCAAGAAAGCCGATCCGATCCCAGCCGCAGAGGAGCATCTACCCCGCAATCTCTGCCCCTTGATTAAGGCCAGTTACGGTTATGCCTATACGGATACATGCCCATATTTTTTTCTGTCCGACGCGGTAATAGGGGAGACAACCTGCGACGGCAAGAAAAAGATGTACGAGTATCTTAACCGAATCAAGCCTGTTCATGTTATGCAGCTTCCTCAGACCTTGGATGATTCCGCTATTTTCCAATGGCGCGAATCCGTTTTAAAAATGTCGACCTGGCTGGAAGAGTTTTATGGCATAAAAATAACGGAGGATAATCTTTCCAAAGCCATTCGCGAGGGCAATGCGGAAAGAAAAGCGCTGAACGAATTCTTCGCCCTGTCAAAACTTGATCCGGCTCCCGTAACAGGATTGGAAATAATGATGGTCTCCGATTGGACGAGGCTAATCTATGATCCGAATGAAATTGTACGTCGATTGCATGAACTGACAAATGCGATTCGTGAGAATTATGAGAACGGAGAGCGCAGAACCGCAGCAGATCGCAAGAGAATTCTGGTTACAGGCTGCCCGCTCGGCAAGGCAGTAGAAAAGACCA
>RRZU011672744.1_pt1 | contig 15199 bp, 13 predicted proteins | sample 2165561 | NCBI WGS metagenome assembly RRZU01 (sample SAMN10456909, study PRJNA506462) | wastewater metagenome | isolation source: wastewater sludge | place: USA: Moscow, Idaho
AATAAAAAAGTTAGTTTTAGTACATTATTAAATAATAAATTTACAAAAGTTAGAATAGTTTCATTATTTTTAGCAACACTTGATATGTTCAAGATAGGTAAAATTGATATTGAAGTAGAAAATAAAGAGTTCTATTTGGTAAGGATGGTGTGATGTTTAAATCGAGTTTTATTGTAATGGTAATAAATATGTTGAGTAGAATATTGGGATTAATAAGAGAAATGATTATTGGTTCATTATTTGGAGCAAGTGGACTTACAGATGCATATTTTGCAGCTGCAAAATTCTCAAATTTATTTACAAGTTTGTTTGGGGAAGGCTCCCTAGGTACTGTAGTCATACCATTATATAATGAGAAATCTAAAAAAGAGGGTGTAGATGCAGCAAATGATTTAATTTTTTCAGTCATGAATCTTGCGATAGCATTCACTTCAACTGTTTCAATAATAATGATTGTATTTTCTAGACCTATAATTAGAATATTTGGAGGATTAAAAGATCCAAGTAGATTAGATGTTGCAAGCAATTTACTGAAGATAATGGCTTTTTATTTAATGTTTATTGCACTATCTGGAATTGTTGCATCAGTATTGAATAATTATAAGAGGTTTATGATTTCTGCTTCTACAGCATTAGTTTTCAACACTACTATAATAGTTGGGACTTTGCTTCTAAATAAACCTTTTGGTATTTATGGAGTAGGGATTTCATTTCTGTTATCTGGTATGTTTCAACTTTTAATGCAATTACCAGAATTCATGTTAATTGTAAAAAAATATAAATTCATATTTAATCTCAAGGATAAATATGTTCGAAATATGTTCTTACTAATGGCACCAACATTAATTGGAATTTTTGGATTTCAAATTAATGAATTCATTTCATTAAATTTTGCTGGTTTACTAGGAAATGGTGTTATAAGTGCAATGAATTATGCAAATAGGTTATATTTACTACCTATAGGTGTATTTGCAATTTCATTATCGGTCGTAATTTTTCCAAGTATGTCAAAAGCGATAGTAAATGATAATTGGAAGGAATTAAAAAAGCTTGTAACACGTGGATTGAATTTATTAGCATTCTTAATTATTCCATCAATCGTAATACTATTTGGTTATGCTAAAGAAATTGTTACATTAATTTATAAACATGGACGGTTTTCACTTGAGAATGTAAAATTAACATCAGAGTCATTACAATTTTATTCATTAGGATTATTATTTTTCTCATCTATACATTTACTTACTAGAAGCCACTATGTATACAAGGATAGAAAATTACCAGTTATTTCATCATTTATATCAATTTTTGTAAATTTGATATTAAATATTATTTTTTATAAACAGTATAAGCATATAGGTTTAACTGCATCTACATCAATTGCAGCAATGGTTAATTATTTAATACTTTTAGCATCATTAAAGAAAAGATATATTAATATAAATATTTATAAATACGTAAAATTTGTTATTACAGCAATTTTTGCATCTATGATAGCATATTATATATCTAAAGTTATAAATGTGCCTAGAATTGGCAAATTTGAGGTAATAGTAAAGATATTTATATTTGGAATAGTTTATTTAAGTTTATGGGCATATCCATTTTATAAGAAACGAATTAATTTATTTAATTAATAGATATATATCTAATTGTCTAAAGAGAAGGAGGGGACTCCTTCTTTTTTTATGTAATATATTTTTTATACAATATAGAATTAACTTGTCATTCAAACAACAACTAAACTTATAATTGGTTTATTGTAAACCTTGATTTAGTTTACAAATGTTTGTTGATTTGTTGATAAAATAATACACGTACAGAATAACTGAACATTGAATTTACTGGTTCTAAAATGTTGAACATTTACTTATCAACACATTCACAATTATAGTAGTATTTTCCCACAATAAACATTTTCAAAAAAATGGTTTATCAAAAAAAAAACACTAGAATTTAAGTTCTAATGTTTTTTGCTTTTTATGATGTGTATTTTATTTCCTATATTGGAGGGTATATTGATAGTCAGTTATATCTTTAAATATCTCTTTATTTATAAATTTTATTAGTTCTGAATTATCTGTTTGGTTAAGAATAAAGAATTTTGATATAATTCTACCTATAAATACTTTTTGTATTTGTGAGACATCTTTTATAATATGAGTTTTTAAAAATTCAACTATCTCACTTGATAAGATATTAGAATTATTATTTGTAATTAAATATCTTTTATCTGAAATTAGTCTATTATATATTGAAACTGATTTATCAATTTTTATATTATTTTCTTTCTCATATTCACTTGATTTACTAAATGTGTCAAATATTTCAGCATATAGCATTTCATTATTTCCTTCAAATATAGTGAAAGGTCTTATATCAATAGCAATATTACTCATAGGATGTCCTGATTCATATCCTTTTGCACCAAGTAATTTTTGTGCTAATTTTGCTGCATTATATGAATACTCAGATCCAACTGATTTTACAATATTTGCCTCTAGTAATTTATCTGATACAGAAGTAGATGGATCAATATTGTTGCATACATAATCATATAAAACTTTAGATGCATTATACATATTTTTTATTTCATTTAATTCATAGTTTACAAATTCTATACCTGATCTTATATACTTATGTATATTGTTATTTATTGATTCAATAACACCATGAGTCATTCCAATTAATTGCAAACGACTTCTTATAAATATATTTTGGAATTCTCTTAGTGGATTTCCAGAATGTGATGACAATTCAATTAAATATTTTTTTGGTATATTAGATGAAATGGTATTGACTGCATATCTAACAGCTTTTAAGCCTTCAGATACAAGCATCTCTGAAGATATATATTTTTTTGGTACAAATATGAGATTAATAATTTTCGATAATTTACCATTTTTCTTTTCTTTAGCAGCTATTAATAAAAATTCACTATTAGAATTTCCTTGCCAATACTTAACGGCATTAACAAAAATAGTTTTCTCATCAATTACTTCATAATACGATTGCATTTCACGTGCTATTGCTGATCCAGAAGTAGTTGGTTCAGTTATTCCTAATCCACCACCTTCTGATTCAAATATAAGTGGTAGAACTTCACTAATTAACTCATTATTTGCATAAGAAACTAGTGGCTGAATGACTAGTGCACCTTCTATACCAGTACGTAAAGTAACTGGCACACCATAATTACCAGCAATTCTTAGTGTTTCCTGTATATTAAATTGACTTGCTTTCAATCCTCCATAATTTTCTGGTAAAAATGGTAGAAGTAGTCCAGATTTTTTAATTTCTAACCATTTTTCTTCTGGTAAATAATTCATCAAATTAATTTTATTAGTTGAATTTTCACCAAAGAATTTTTCAAATGTATTTCTTATATTTTGCAGAAATTCATTTTTTTCTTTTTTTATGTCTAACATTTAATCACCTCATTTTTAAATTAGCAAAGAGTACTTGCATGATTAATTATATCACAGATGTTTTTTTAAAGATAGATGTTATAGGGTAAAGTAAAATAACAAAAATATACATAACATGTATTATCGGACTTAAAAATACAAAATAAAAAATCAATATTTAGAATATACAATATGAATATTTTTTTCTTTTAAATAATTCTTATCTTCAACAATATACGCACTTAGAATATATCTTATATTTTTAACATTTTTATTTGCTGCAACTACAACAAAAAAATTATTGTTTAAAATCTTTTTCTGATAAAAATGTTCTTTTTTAGATTTAGATTGTTTAGATACTAAATCAGGATCAACCAAAATACTTTGTATAATTTCTAAATTAATTTCTGGATGTTTTTTTATTATATGCAATTCATATTGAACTTTTTCTAATATTACTTTATCATGTAATTTTGATTTTAAATAAAATACTTCAATTTTTTTACCAGATTTTGTGTACCTTATTTGTTCATTCAAACTTATCTCCTTTAATAATAAATATATATGATAATAAAAAGATAATACACTAAAACTATTTTTAGACTTATTAGTCTAAAAAGGATATTGTTATTAATTTTTACTTTTATATTTAATCTTTTTTTTGTAAGTTTAATTTATATTTCATTGCAATTAGCCTAATAGATAGCAATATAATAAATACTATTATTAAAGAAAATGATCGACTTAGATTAAATGTATTTATTAATAAGTAATATAATATTCCACCACCAAAAGCCAATGTAGCATATATATCTTCTTTTAAAACATATGGAATTTCATTTGATAATATATCACGAACGATTCCACCACCAATACCAGTTATAGTAGCAATTATTCCTATTCCAAGTATACCAAGACCTGAGTCAATAGCAGCATTTGCTCCTGTTGTTGTAAATAATGCAAGACCTATAGCATCGCAAAAGAGTACCAAATATATAATTTGATTTATGTCTTCGATATTTTTTTGTTTTCTTTTTCTAAAATTAGTTGCTAATAAATATATAATTATTGATGTTAGTATGCTTATATATAAATTTCTTGGATGTGTAATTGCATCAGGAATTTTATTTAAAATAGTATCCCTAATAATTCCACCTCCACTCGCTGTTATGAGGGCTAAAACAATTATACCAAATATATCAAAATCTTTCTTTAATCCTTTAAATGTTCCAGATGCAGCAAATGCAACTATACCTATTATTTCTAAGGAATTTAATATTATGTCAAAATTTATCTTCATACTAATATGTTATCCTTTCTGTTACTAATATATCTATTCTATTTATTCTAAATTTATAAAATCCATAACTTTAAATTTTGCTAATGGATGTTTAGTCATCTTAAAGAATACTCTAAAGGTTACTAAGACATCATATAGACTATCATGTAGTGATGATTCGTCTATTGGTATATTATAGAATTTAGCACATTCTATTAGTTTTGGCCATTTAAATGTACCATAAGTAGGATTAATCCCAGCTTGTACTATTTCTATATTACTCATCATAGTATCAAATTGATTGTGTAATTTAAATGGAATGAAGCTCCTATCAAACTTTATATTGTGTGCTACAAAATGACGTGTATCTGAGCAATAGGCAAAAAATGAATCTAGATCTTCTTTAAATGTCATTGGATATTCAACAGCACCAGTTCTTTTTTTATATATAACTTCATCAGTTAATCCATTTACATTTATAGCTCCAAAATCTATTGGTTCACCTTTATTTCTAAAGTAATATCGATCATATTCTGATATTTTTTCCCATACATCATTTTCTGTATCATATGAAACTTTTATTGCTGAGATTGATAGGACAGCACTTCCAATTTTTCCATTTGTTTCAACATCAAAAAATATTATATTCCTTTTCATATAACTCCTTATTATAATTGTTTTATGTTAGAAAACCAAAATAAGACTCCATTATTAGTATTTTTAGCTCCAAATGAACTATTGTGAGATAGTAAAATCTTTTTTACAAAGGCTAATCCCAATCCAATGCCACCATATTTTCTAGTACGTGATTCATCTTCTTTATAAAATGAATCCCATATTTTTTCAAGATTATTTTCATTAATTAATGATCCAGAATTATAAATTTCTGTAACTATTGTATTTTTTGTTTCAAATACAGTAATTGAAATGTCACCATTGTCATATGTGTGTGCAACAGCGTTGCTAAGTATGTTATCTAAAACATAAGTCATTTTATCATAATCTGCATATATAAAAATATTTTTTGGAATTTTTTTAGTAATTGTTATCTTCTTTTCATTAAAATCTAATTGAAATTTTTTTATTCTAAACTCTATTAATTCTGTGTAATTAAAATTTTTCAAATTTAATTTTTCTATACTATTATCTTTATTCTTAACATAATTAATTAATTTATCCAATATTTTTGAAAGATCATTTCCTTCTTGAATTACTATTTCAGAAAATTCTCTTCTTTCAGATTCATCAACATCTTGCGAATTTAGATATTCTAAATATGTATTTATTATTGTTATTGGAGTTTTTATTTCATGAGTTAGTGCAGCTATAAATTCTTCTCTTTTTTGATTTTCTTTTTTTTCAAAACCATATACTTCTTGAAGTTTTATATTAGAACTTTTTAAATCATCAATATTATGCTCTAATTTAGTACTTAAAAAATTAACATTTTTACTAAGTGTTGCTATTTCATCATTCCCTTTAATTTCTAATTTTTCAGAGAAATCTAAGTTTGATAGTTTTTCGACAACATTATTGAGCTTTAAAATAGGTCTTGTTATTAGTTTAGATAATATTAATGATAACAGGAAACCTATTACTGAAAGAAAGAGACCAATGATGAATATAAATTTATTTGTAGATTGTATTGTTTGCTTAACTGATATTTTAGATATACTAATTTTTATAATATTTTCTTTTATCTTATAAATAAAATTTACAGATAAGTCACTATCAATTATTTTAAAGTCTTCGATTTCATCAAATTTTCCAAAATTTCTGTTATTAAGTGATGGATTATTAGTATTTAATATAAAATTATCTGGTGGTTGCATTAATCTTTGCTGTTTCATATTATTATGAATTGGATTTTTAACATCTATATCAATATTCAAATCTTTTTCTAATTTATTTATCACTTCAGGATCATATCTATTCTTAACAATCTCTTCTACTACTGAGTTTAACTCTAATTTTCTAGTATGTAGATAAAATTTATATGAAAATAATGTATTTATTATTATAAATAATAATATAAGCAATATTATACTCAAAAATGTTACAAGTGTTATTTTTTTAGATATTTTCATATATTTATCCTTCCTTCATTCTAATAGTTTTCAAAATTAATATCAACTTATATTTTTAACATGTATCCTACTCCTCTTACAGTTTCAATTAAATCCTGTCCAATTTTTTTTCTAAGAGATTTTATATGGGTATCGACTGTTCTATCATCACCATAATAACTGAAATTCCAAACGTCATTTAGAATCTTATCTCTATCAATTGCTATATTTTTATTTTTATATAAATATATAAGTAAATCAAATTCTTTTGGTGATAATTTGACACTATTTCCATCTACTTCTATATCTCTACTTTGCTCATTAATAATTATATTTGAGAATTGTATCATTCCCTTTGCAGATATATTCAAAAGTTTATTTATTCTAACTAGAAGAACTTCTAGACTGAATGGTTTACGCAAATAATCATCTGCTCCAAATTGAAAACTATTTATTTCATCCAATTCTTGAGTCTTGGCTGTTAGCATTAAAACTGGAGTATTACCAAATTCCCTAATTTCCTTACAAATATCAAATCCATTTTTATGAGGCAACATTACATCTAAAATAACTAAATCTGGTTTTTCTGTTAAAAATACATCATCCGCATCTTTTCCATCTGATACTTCTATTATTTTAAAAGACTTCTTTTCTAAAAATGTCTTAATAATTCTTCTTATTTTATCTTCATCCTCAACAATAAGTATTTTTTTCATAAAACCCTCCATTATTTTATTCTATATAAAATTATACTATAATTATGTGAATTTTCTGTGAAATAATAAAAGAACCTAAAAGGTTCTTCTATTATTTTTTAGAGTTAGCCATTGTATCACAATATAATAGTATAATTTGAGCCGTTAATCCCCATATTAGACCTTTATCAGTTTTATAAAAAGGAATATTTGTAGTATATTGATTCCATTTTTTTGAATATTTATTAGGTAAATTAAGTTCATCTACAGGTAATAAAGTTATTTTTTCATTTGTAGAAAAATCACGAATATATGGGCTTGCAAAATGAGCTATTTTATATATTTCTGGTTTATTATTAATAAAATAATCTATAGGTAATGTAAATACACTTTCTACTTCATTTTTATTTACATTAAATTCATTAATAGTTAGATCTGCATAACCTACATACGGATCAATAAGCATATTCCCATGTGAAATAAAAGTATCAAGTTTTCCTATGATTTCTATGTTATCCTTATCTATACCCATTTCCTCACATGTCTCTCTTATTGCAGTATTATATGTTGTTATATCTTCATTTTCAAATTTACCACCAGGTAATGATATTTCACCACCTTGACTTATTTGTTTATTCCTTACTTGAAATACGAAAGAAAGTTCATTATCATCTTCTAATATCAATAACAAAACTGCATATTTCTTCATATTTTTTATATTGTAAATTTCTTTACTATAACCTAATACTGATTCTATTTTACTTATTTTATTATTTTTTTCCATATTCCCCTACTTCTAATTAGTAATTTAACTAGTCATTCAATTTTAATACAGATAAAAATGCTTCTTGTGGTATATCAACATTACCAATTGCTTTCATACGTTTTTTACCTTCTTTTTGCTTTTCTAAAAGTTTTTTCTTACGTGTAATATCACCACCATAGCACTTAGCTAATACATTTTTTCTAAGAGCTTTTATTGTTTCTCTTGCAATTACTTTGGAACCAAGTGCTGCTTGTAAAGGTATTTCAAATTGTTGTCTTGGAATTACTTCCTTTAATTTTTCAACAATAGCTCTACCTCTATAATATGCATTGTCTTTATGAGCAATAAATGAAAATGCATCTACTGGGCTTCCACTTACTAAAATTTCTACTTTAACAAGATCAGATTCTTTATATCCAATCATTTCATATTCAAATGATGCATAACCTTTAGTTCGAGATTTTAATTTATCATAGAAGTCAATTACAATCTCTGCAAGTGGTAGATCATAGCTAATCATAGTTCTAGTATCATCTAGATAATTCATGTTTAAAAATGTACCTCTTTTTTCTTGGCAAAGTTCCATTACATTTCCAACATAATCTTTTGGAACTATAATAGTACCTTTTATATATGGTTCCTCTATATATTTTTTACCGGCTGGAAATTCAGCAGGATTGTCTATTATCATCATTTCACCAACTTCAGGAGTTACATGATATTCAACTGATGGAGCAGTAGATATCAAATCAATCCCAAATTCACGTCTTAATCTTTCAACAATTATTTCCATATGTAATAGTCCTAAAAATCCACATCTAAATCCAAATCCTAATGCTAGTGATGTTTCTGGTACATAAGATAATGATGCATCATTCAATTGTAGTTTTTCTAATGCATCACGTAAATCTTCATAATCATCAGTAGATATAGGGTATACTCCAGCAAAAACCATACTTAATGCAGGTCTATATCCTTCAAGAGCAAATTCTGTTGGATTTTTAACAGTAGTTATAGTATCCCCAACTTGTGTATCTTTTATTGATTTAATTCCTGTAATTATATATCCTACTGATCCTACTGATAATTCATCAGTTTCTTTCATTTTTGGTGAAAATATTCCAACTTCTAATATATCAAATTCTTTATTTGTAGACATAATTTTTATTTTATCGCCTTTTTTTACTTTACCATCTATAATTCTAATATAAGTTATAACTCCTCTAAAGTCATCGTAATGAGAGTCAAAAATGAGTGCCTTTAAAGGTGCATTTATATTACCTTTTGGTGCTGGAATATTATCAACAATTGCTTCTAATAGATTATCAATTCCTAAACCTGTTTTACCAGATACAAGAACAGCATTATCAGTAGGTAAACCAATAATATCTTCAATTTCTAGCATTACCTTATCAGGATCTGCAGATGGCAGATCAATTTTATTTACAACTGGTAATATTTCAAGGTCATTTTCTAGAGCTAAATACACATTAGCTAATGTTTGTGCTTCAATACCTTGTGCAGCATCAACAACTAATAATGCTCCATCACAAGCAGCTAGAGATCTTGAAACTTCATATATAAAATCAACATGTCCAGGTGTATCGATTAGGTTAAATTGATATATTTGACCACTTTTAGATTTATATTCTAAAGTAACTGCCTGTGCTTTTATTGTAATACCTTTTTCTCTTTCTAAATCCATGCTATCAAGTAGCTGATCTTTCATTTCTCTAGCATTTACTGATCCAGTCATCTCTAATAGTCTATCAGCAATTGTAGATTTACCATGATCAATATGTGCTATTATAGAGAAATTTCTTTTATATTCTTGACTTAACATTTTTATTTTTTCCTCCAGTTGTGTAAATAATTTTATTTTACTCATTATTATATACTATTAATAAACATTTTTCAATATTTTGGACTTGATTTTTTTAAAAGAATAGAATATAATTCATATGATTTTCTATTGAAAGGAGTCGATATGTTTAAAGAATTTAAAGAGTTTATATCTAGAGGAAATGTCATTGATTTAGCAATTGGTGTTATAATTGGTGGTGCATTTGGAGCTATTGTAAAGTCACTAGTTGATGATATAATTATGCCGATAGTTGGATTACTGCTTGGAAGAGTTAATTTTGAATCACTAAAAATTATTTTAAAAGAAGCTGAAGGAAAGACACCAGAATTATCTATTAATTATGGTCTTTTTATACAGAATACTGTCAATTTCATAATTATAGCATTCGTTATTTTTCTAATTGTTAAAGTAATCAATAAAATGAGAAAGCAACAAGAGGCAGAAGTTCCTGTTGTACCAACTCAAACAGAACAGTTATTAACAGAAATTAGAGATTTACTAAAAAAATAGGTGATATCACCTATTTTTTTATTTATTATTCTCATTATACGCTTTTAATGCCTCTTTAAGTACTTTCATACCATTTTCTATTTCAATTAAATTATGTGTACAAAATGAGAACCTAGCCTCTTTAGTACCTTTATTTGGTGTAGAATAGAATCCTGGACCTGGCGCAAACATCAATGTTTGATTTTTATATCTAAATTTAGTTAATAGCCAAATGACAAATTTTTCTATATCATCAACTGGTAGCTCTGCTAAAATATAAAATGCACTGTCAGGTTTGAAGCAAATAACACCTGGGATATCTTTTAAGTGATTAAATAATAAATCTCTTCTAACCCTATACTCTAATTTGACTTCTTCTAAGTATGTGTCTAATGTATTTATCAAATTAGCACTCGCATATTGTTCAATTGTTGATACAGATAATCTAGCCTGACATAATTTCAATGCTTGATTTATAAAATTTTTATTTTTAGATCCAATCACACCTATCCTTGCTCCACATGCACTATAGTGTTTAGATATACTATCTATTAATATAGTTCTATCTTTAACAGATTCTATATTCATAAAAGATTTGTATTCCACATTCTCATCATATATAAATTGTCTATATACTTCATCTGTAATTATCCATAAATCATATTCAGTAGCTATCTCAACTAGCATTTCCATTTCTTTAAATGTATATACAATACCTGTTGGATTTCCTGGATTTGAAAACAATATTGCTCTAGTCTTAGGATTGATAAGTTTCGTTATTTCATTTTTTGATGGTAAATGATAGTGATTTTCCAATGATGTTTCAATTGGTACAAGTTTAGCATCTGCAGACTTTAGAAAACTATCATAGTTTGAGTAGTATGGCTCAGGAACAAGTACTTCATCTCCAGGATTACATATTGAAGCTATAGTAAACATTAATGCTTCACTACCGCCATGAGTTATTAGCATATCATCAGGTAGTAGATTTATTCCCATTCTTTCATATGATTTAGAGAAAGCATTTAATAGCTCAGCAACACCACGTGAATTAACATATTTAACGATTTTCTCTTTATAATTTTGTAATCCATCAAAAAATGAATCAGGCGTTTGAACGTCAGGCTGTCCAATATGTAATTCATACACTCTAACACCTTCTGCTCTAGCACTATCAGCATAAGGTACGAGCTTTCTTATTGGTGAGTATTGCATATCTGAAATACGATTTGATATATTCATATAGTCCTCCAATTATTTCTTTTATAATAGTTATTATATTCTATATTTAAATATAAAAAATAGCAAGTGTTATTTGCTATTTTCAAGTATTTTATTTATATAAAAAATTACTTATTATATTTATTTTAAATATTTTTGATTTAATGCTTTTAATATCGCATATGTTTCTAAATCTAATACTCCATCATATTTTTTTTGCCTAAAATGACATTGAAATGCCTTTATGACATTTTTAGTCTGTGTGTCATATATTCCAGTTATTTCAATCGAGTATCCAAATTTTTTAAATTCATTTTGGTATGTAGAGATATTTATATCTCCAAATGTCTCAGAAATTTGATTTAAAATTTCATTTTTTGTTGTTTCATCATACCACATTCCAATAGAGTAATTTTCATAAAGCTCTTTCCATGGAAACATTGGACCTGGATCAACTTTACGTTGTGGAGCAATATCAGAATGTCCAAGTATATTTTCTGGTAAAATTTCATATTTTTTACTTAAATATAAAATTAAATTTGCAATTTTTTTTATTTGGATATCAGTATACGGATTTTGTTTATATTCATGAATAGTTTTAATATTAATATCGTCTACATTTTGAGTAATAGGATTATCAATTAATCCAGCATTTACAATTTCTATACCTATAGAACTATCATTTAAATTTTTGCTTGTTTTCCACTCACTAGATCCAGCATGCCAAGCACGTTTATCTTCTGGGACTAAGTTGTATATTGGATCACTATCAATATCAGTTATAAGAAAGTGTGCGCTAACTTCCTGCTTTGTAAGTACTTCTATAGATTTTTCATCATCTAATGCAGTATAATGTAGTATTATATATCTTTGTCTAAAATTTTGACCAACTGAAGAATATGTTGTAGAGTCTATTTCAAACTCACTGTTTTTATTACTTATTTTTATATTATTATTTGCATAAATTGGGAGTATATTTATCATAAAATATGCTAAACATATATATAATAGTTTATTGTTTATCATTTTCCTCTCCTTCTTCTAGAGAAATATTGCTATCATTTGATAATGTAATATTTTTATTTGGTTGTTTATAGATAAATAGAATCATTAACAATGAAATAACAATCATTAAAATAGACGTTATATTAGCATCAAACTCTAAGTATAGTAAAATCCCAACAATAATACCAATTAATGAAGAGAAAAATAAAGGAAAAATCCTATTTTCATAAAAATAAAATGATAAGACAATGCATAAAAATATTAAGTATATTCTTGGAATTCCTATAAAAGCAGAAATAATAAAATTGTAATTAACATAGTCGTTGAAAGTAGGTGAACTAAGAAGCAAAGTTCGTCCAATATTTATTAACAAAATAGTAACTATAAAATTTATCCATATTAATTTTGGAAAATTTGTTAAATATTTTTGAAAATTAATAAATAATATTAATTCAACTAATCCAAAAAGTGTTGTGAATAAAAATATATTTAAATTTGAATAATTTTTAGTACTTATGGAATAGAATATAATATTCAAAAAAATATAAGTTAAAATTATAAAGACACTTTTAAATTTGGAATTCACAGTTGTCCTCCTATTATTTCTTCCGGTATATTTTCTGGCTCTTCTTTTAAATCTAAAAATTTATTAATCCACTCTATATATTCAGGATTTTCTTCATGTAAAGTACCCATGAAATTATTATAATTCTTCTCATCAGAATAAATATTGAATATTATCGGAAGTAATCTTTCAGATTTTGGTGATCCAAAAAATCCATTTTTTAGCAAATTATAAATTGCAGCTTTATTCTTTCCAAGTAGCTGTTGTTGAGTTTGACTTATTTCATGGAGTAATGAAACTAGTTCAAACCTAGTATCATCATCACTAGATTCTATAATTGTGTCTATATATTCATTAATATATTTACTATATGACCAAGATCTGTTCTTATTATATTTGTCTAAATCTAATAAAAATTTCAATTTATCAGGCTTTGATAATATGTGTTGAACATCACTATCTTTCAATGCTTGATGATTAATTAATTTATTAAAAAACAAATTTAAGTTGTTCAATAACATTGGAAGCAAAGTTGCAACAGTATTTTCTTTCACTAGTTCTCTTAATAAAGTTGTTTTAGCTGACACATTAGTATCATAAACATACATTTCTATTTCATAAATATTTTCTTTTCCATTCCATTTTGAGAAAATATTACCACTTAATATATAATCTAAATTAGGATTTTTATCTTTTATAAAATGGATGTATTCTGTGTCATAATGCTTTTTAGGTACTGTTATTCCATCATTATTGTATGTCATAGCAAATTGATATTGTAAATCGCTATCAAAATGTAATTTATCATTTAAAAATAATGGTATTGCAATTGACAGTTTTCTAGGTAAATCTGTTGATACTTCTCCAATATTTGTTATAGGTAAAATTAGTAAACTAGGCTTTTTTCTAGTATCCTGATTTAAAGCCCAATTAGGATTATTAAAATTTTTGAACCATATAGGTTTATTGATTAACAATACATTATTATTTTCATCTTGTATATCATATGATTCAAATTTTTTCTTCATAGCAATAAATTCTTCTTCATGTTTTATAAAATCATTAGTAAATTCATTCCAATTAAAAGATGAAGAGTATCTTAGAATATTTAATGCATCATTATATTTTTCAGAAATCTTTAAATATTTTAGAATATTTAATGTTGCATATGGGCCATGCTTCATAGGTTCAAAATACGGAAGTATATTATTTTCTATTTCATTATATTTTTTATTATTACCATATATTGCAAGTGCAGCTGTTAATGATTCAGAATTATAATTAGATTCTTCTAAAGATTTACTTATGTCAACTAATGCAGTTTCTATATTACCTAATTTTATTTCATAATTTGCCTTTAATAACTTACTTCTCCAGCTATTTGGAAATGTAGATATTTTATATAAACTTTTATAATATTCTTCATCACTTTTATTTTTTGAAAATTCTATAATTTTATTAAGTGGATTTTGCATATTTGGATTTATTTCTAATGATTTCCAAAAATATTTTTGTGCTTCTGCTTGTCTACCCTCTTTCTCTAAGACAACTCCATAGTTTGAAAAAATTATTTCTGATGGTTTTTCATTCTCTATATATTTTTCATAAATAGATTTAGCTTCATCATACATATTAGTATTTGCGTAATAGATACCAAGAAAATTAGTTCCTTTTTCCTTATCTTTATCTAAATTATATATTCTCAAAGCTGCATCTTTTACATCTGCAAAGATATCATTGTTAAATGCATCTAATACAATTCCATATAGCACTTCTATGTTGTTCCAATTTGCTTTAAGTGCAGGTTTAAGAAATTCTTCAACCCACATTTCTTTTTCAATA
>RRZU011174869.1_pt1 | contig 15194 bp, 19 predicted proteins | sample 2165561 | NCBI WGS metagenome assembly RRZU01 (sample SAMN10456909, study PRJNA506462) | wastewater metagenome | isolation source: wastewater sludge | place: USA: Moscow, Idaho
CTCTTTTCAGCTTTCAGGGCGTCGCTCGCTATTTGCCATCGTTGGCATTTTGCACTTCGGCCTCGAATTGCGGCAAATGCCACGCCCCGCCGGGAAAGCCCCTGCACATGCCGGTGTCATACACAGAGGTGGTGACGAAACGTGAGCCGTTCCACGCAGCAGTGCTGCCGCTCCAGCAATCGCCCAGACCGCGCCCTTTGTGGCTGCCGCTGAGCACTCCTCCTTGCATGTAGCGGTTGAACTGAGGCCCCACATTCTGGTACACGCGGCTGAATGCATCGTCAGTGACCAGATAAATCATGCCGAAGTTGTATGCGCCCTGCCAGCAGCCTGCTTCTATCAGTCGCTTGCCACCATCAAGCGGATAGACGACGATGTTTTGCTTGGCTAAACCGTATTCTCCTGTATCAAAAAGCTGGTCGCAGGCTTCGTCGCCGTATTTGTATTGGTTGATGATGCGTGCATCGGGGGTAGGGGCTTTTTTGATCAGGGCAAGCAGCTTGGCATGGCGTGGGTCACCAACTGGGATTTGCAACTCTTTTTGTTGCGGCAGTTTGGGAATGTGAACAACGGGTTTGGGCTGTGGCTGCAACACAGCCTGGGTGCTGTTGCCCTTGCGGACGAGGGCAGAGGGAGTACCGACGCGCTTTTGAAAGTCGTCCATTTTCAGCAATACGGCCGCCGCGCCCTGGTCGGACAATACGGCTGTTTGCCCATTGAAACGCGCTTCAATACGGCTGCTGCGTTTGAGTGCTGCAAGCAAGGCTTGGGTTTGCGCGGCGCTCAGTTTGCCGCTCTTTTCTTGGCTGGAAAAGCGGACTGGGCCCAAGGAACGGCTGTTGAGAAACAACTCTGCCTGGTTGGGGTTTTTGCCGTCCTCCGTCTGCAAGTTCAGTTTGCCTTCCACCTGTGCGTTTGCGCCCGCGGTACGCGTAAACAGAATGGAAATGGAAGTGTCTCCCTCATCGTTTGCCTTATAGCCCGCGGCGCGGCAAGTGCCGGTGTTGTCGCACGATATTTCCCATTGGCCGTGTGTGAAGCTCATGCCTTGCAGAGGTTCGGCAGATGCCCCAAGTGCAGCGACAGAGAATATGCTTGGCAGCAAAGCAGATTTCAGCAGTGTTTGCATATCGGTTTTTACGGTTCAGGGGGCTATGGGCTTGCGGAACATAGCATCAATGGCTTTGCTGCGCCAATCAAGATAGTTGCGCGTTTTTTCCGCTTGCGGATTGACCAGCTCAAAGGCATGGAACACGCCGGGAATGACGTGCAGTTCGGTGGGTACGCCGGACTGAATCAGGCGGTTGGCGTAATCAATGTCTTCGTTCACAAACAAATCCAAATCGCCCACCATCATGAAAGTGGGTGGCAGATCGCGCAGGTCTTTTGCCATGGCGGGCGAAAAATAAGGCATCTGCGCAGACGTAATCCTTTGGCCGCCGCGCAGCGTATTCCAGCCGTGGCGGTTGGCATTGGGCGTCCATACAAATTCGCCTGCAACGGCATTGCGATAAGGCGATGCAGTGGTGCCCGTGCGGTAGTCGAGCATGGGGTAAATCAGCACTTGCCCTTCGGGGGTAAATTCGCCTTTGTCGCGGGTGTACAGCGCCAGCCGCGCGGCCAGCCCGCCGCCTGCGCTTTCGCCCATCAGCACTACGCGCTCGCTGTCAAGACCATGCTGGGCAGCGTGGCGGTAAACATAGCTTAGGCCGTGATAGGCGTCATGCAAGTCGGCCGGGAAGGGTGCCTCGGTCGCCAAGCGATATTCCAAGCTAACCACAGCGGCTTGCTGTTGATCGGCCAATGCCTGCAAACTGTCGCCAGCCATTTTGGCGTTGCCAAGCACATAGCCACCACCGTGTATGAAGTAGATGACTGGTGGTTTGGCAGTGGCGTTTTTGGGTTTGTACACGTACAGGCTGACTGAGGGCTGCTGGCCTTGTGCTGGGGCTACCCAGTGTTCGATAGGTTGTGCGCCTTCGGTAGCACGGCGCGCATTGTTTTCTTGAAAGCGGCGGCGCACGTCCGCATCGCCCAAATCTACCGCCCAGCTTTTGACGGCTTCGCGGTAATCGGGATCAACCCTGTCGAGGGTTTTGAAGTTTTGTGCAAATGCGGCCAGACTGGTGGACAACAACAGAACGGCGAGCAGTGTTTTTTTCATGGAATACCTTCCCAATCCTTTTCAAGCGGAAAAACGGATGACTGAGCTGAATCATTGTTTCAGCCGTTGGATCAGCTGCCGCTGATAGTCTGGCAAACGACCGCTGTTGGCGCTTTCAAATACCAGCGGTGGCAAATAGGTCATTCCGCAGTGCAGGGCGGTGGCTTTCATGGGCCAGAACACATCGGCGAGCGTAATGCCAATGCGGCCACTTGCGCCATAAGTGCTGCTGCCCCCTGCAGCGGTGGAAACCACCAGCATTTCCTTGCCTTGCCACAGATCAGGGCCTACGCTGCCCCAAGTGTCGTTCAGCCACGCTTTCATCATTGGCGTGATGTTGAACCAGTGCGTGGGAAAAATAAACACAATGCGTTCATGCTCTTGCGTCATGCGGCGCTCGTCATCGGCCTTGATGGCGCGGGTGTCGAAGCCGTAGATGGTTTCGAGATTGCGCACGGTTACGCCCGCCACGCGCTCGGCGGCCTGTTGCAGGCCTTTGGTTAATACCGAACGTTCGGGATAGGGGTGAGAAACAATAGCCAGCGTTTTTTTGGCAGCCATGCCTTCTGTTGGGGGCGTGTTGCCAGCGCCAGCCGAGCTGGCTGTTTGGAGAAGAGGGTTTTCCCCCTCAGCCTGGGCGCATGCCGGCAAAACGGTTGCTGCGGCCAAAGCGGCCATGCCTTTCATCATGTCGCGGCGGTCTATCGGGTTCATATTCACGCTCCTGGTGGATGGAACAAAATTTCTACTGTGGCAGCTCGGGCGCTGGTGCCAATCATGTGCGGCATATACGGGCTGGACGCGTATTTTTGGCGATAGGCCGCACTGATGCGTTCGTTCAATGCGGCATCGTCTACCGGCGCAAAGCGCACATCAAACACCTGCCCGGCAGCATGGATTTTGCCTGCTTGCTGTTTGATTGCGGCCTGATACCAGCTGGAGCGTGTGCCGCTGTAGGCGCGCACGAACAGGCGACCGTCTACCGCCACTTCCCAAATCCAGGTGGGTGTGCCGGTGGTTTTGCCGTCGGCACGAAAAGGGGCAATTTTCAGGTCATCGGCTTGGTCGATGGCCTGTAACGTTTCGGAATTCCAATTCATTTCTTACTCCCCGCCAAAAGTTGAAAATTTGGTTTTTTTGTCCAGCTTGCTGATAGTCGCCATTTCTGCATCCGCAAGCGAGAAATCAAAAATAGCGATGTTTTCTCGAATGTGGGCCGGATTGCTGGAGCCGGGAATGGCGATGTTGGCGGCTTGCAACTGCCAGCGCAGCAGAATTTGCGCCGGGGTTTTGCGGTATTTTTGCGCCAGCGTGACAATGACCGGTTCGGCGAACAAAATGTCCTTGCCGCCTTTGCCGTAGCTATCACGCCCACCCAGCGGGTACCAGGCTTCCATTTGCGTGCCGTAGCTTTTGAGGAACTCCTTGGTGTGCTTGTCCTGGTTGTAGATGTGCACTTCGTTTTGAACCACGGCAGGGGTGATGCTGGCAACTTCCATGATTCGGCTGAAGGTTTTGCGGTGGTAATTGGATAAGCCGATAGCACGAATTTTTCCCGTTCGAACGAATTGCTCCATTACTTGCCATGCTTGGGTGTCATTTTGATCGGGATAGTGCAAAAGCAGTAAATCGATGTAGTCCACGCCCAAAGCCTTGAGGCGGTTGTTGATGGCCGCTTCGGCATTGCTGTAATCGCCGCTGCCGTAAATTTTTGTGGTGATGAAAATATCTTTGCGCGCAATACCTGAATTGCGCACCGCTCGCCCCACCGCTTCTTCGTTGCGGTACATCCGCGCAGTGTCAATCAGGCGGTAACCTGCTTTCAAGGCAACGCTGACCGATTTTTCTGCCTGCTCGGGGGTAAGCGTCCACACGCCGATGCCGATAATGGGCATGTCGATGCCGTTGTTGAGTTTGACGGTGCGTTTGTCAAAATCGAAAGGGTGAAAGGTTTGAGCGGCTGATGCGAGGCTCCTTGTTTGCGATGTCTCCGCTTGCTGTTGTTGCCGTTCTTGCGCTTGGCAGGCGGGTAAGGCCAGAGAGGCGCTTAATGCAGCCAGGCTTTTAAGAGTTTGACGACGAGATAACATGGTTTTCTCCTGATTTTTTCTCAAACAAGAATGGCGTTTCGGAATGGAATTTTGCAAAAACATGCCCGAGAATGATTGCACTTTCCACACTCATCAAGCGCCGATGGATTTGCCCAGCGCATAAGCCGTTTGCAGGTGTTTGGCAAGCTTGCTTGCATTCCAGGAGTCTTCGGCAACAATGGTGCCAATATTCGGCCAGCGCATGTAGTTTTGAATCAGCTTGAAGTGATCCAGCATGGGCTGAATGTCTTCGCCCGTGCCGTAGCCTGCCACCAGGACAATGCTTTGTTTGCCATCTTTGAGTTCGTGGTTGACCTCGTAAAAACGGTCAATCACTGCCTTGAGTTGGGCGTTCATGCCGAAATAATAAAGAGAAGCGGCAAACACGATGATGTCTGCCTCTATCCGCCTTGGGCAGAATTTCTTGACGAATCAAATCGTTATCGATGATGGTGCGTTCATGCTCTTCCAACTGCAAAAAATGCACTGCACCTTGGGGTTGCAAGCCCGCGTCGAAACGGAACACTTCATGCCCGCCTTCTTCGGCGCCTTTGACAAATTCATCGGCCAGACGGTGCGACCAACCGCCGGGGTGGGGGCTGCCAGTAAGGACCAATATCCTTTTCATTGCCTTGCTCCTCGTCTATTTTTTAAAATGACCGTTTTGAAGCGGATTTTTGCAAAAACGTCACTGAAATCGACCGCACTAGAGGTCGGTGAAAAGGGTTTTGATATGTTGTCTCCCATGATCACAAAGAAAAAGCCGATACCGCAAAGCGATATCGGTTGTCTCAATTACCAAGGCTGTGTGGTGGGGCCAATCGTGAATTCGCTGATATTGGTATCGTCCGGCTGGCTCAGGGCAAACGCTACGACGTTGGCAACACGTTCTGCCGGAATTTCATAAGTGTCGTACAGCTGGCGATAACCTGCCGACGTGGTTTTGTCGGTGATGCTGTCCACCAGTTCGGACTGCACCGCTGCCGGGTAAATGGTGGCGGTGCGGATATTGGTTCCTGCCTGGGCGGACTCCATGCGCAGCGCCTCCATGATGGCTCTTACCGCCCATTTGGTGCCGCAGTACACAGCAGCGCCCGGGTAAACTTTCAGCCCCGCCACGGATGACACGCTCAAAATATGCCCCGATTTTTGTGCGTTGAAAGTGGGCAGCACGGCGGCAATGCCGTTCAATACGCCTTTGATGTTCACGTCCACCATCGCGTTCCAGTTTTGCGTTTCTAACGCAGCAAGCGGCGAGCTGGGCATCAAACCCGCATTCAGAAAGATGGCGTCCAGCTTGCCAAAGCTGTTTTTGGCCAGCTCCACCAGCGCGTGGCTGTCTTCGGGCTTGACCACATCGGTGGCGCGGTAAATCGCCTCGCCGCCGTCGGCTTTGATCTTGTCGGCAATGGCTCTCAGTTTGTCTTCGCGTCGTGCGCCCAGCACCAGCTTGGCGCCTGCACTGGCCAGTTTGTAGGCGGTGGCTTCGCCAATGCCAGAAGATGCGCCAGTGATGATGATGACTTTTCCTTTGATGTTTTGCATGGTGATGCTCCTATGGAGATTGTGGAAAAAGAGAAGGGTTTTTACGGTTGTGCTGATTGCGCCGACTGTGCTGCGTCAAACTGCAAGCCGCCTTTGTTCATCAGCAGCGCAGGGGTAATGGCGATGGGCTCTTTGCTCTGCAGCATATCTGCGGTGCGTTTCAGATAATCCTGAAAATGTGGGGTTTGGCGGTGCTGCTGGTAAGCGGCTTGATTGGCGTAGATTTCGTAGAAATACCAGCGGTTGGGGTTGGTTTTTTCGGTAGCGGCATACATGGCCCACACACCGCTTTCCACTTTCAACGACTGCACCATTTCGGGCACAACGATGGCACGGAAAGCCTGCGCGTGTTCGGGCTTGACGTCCACAATCACCAAATTGTTGATGGTGTCTGGGGTTTGCTGCACTTTCTTGTCACCAAGAAATTGGGGCACTACTTCGATTTTGCGCTTGTGTTCGGTCAGGATTTCGGGGGAACGACGCAAAAATTCACGGTATTGCGGCGATTGAATGTGTGCCTGATAAGCGGCAGCATCTGCATAAACCTCTAGCATATATGCCATGCTTGGGTTGTTTGCCTGCTTGACCGAATACATGGCCAGCGTGCCTGACTCATGCTGAACGGATGTGGTGATGTTGTTTTTGCCGACTTCGTCGTATGCGGCGCTTTGCTCGGGCTGAATGCCTAGCTCAAAAATATTGAAAACAGGAGCGGCGTGTGCAGTAAAGGCAGTGGTAAGTAGGGCAGTTGCCACGAGTTTTTTTAACATATTCAACCCCCTTTTCTTATTCTGCAATAGCTTTGCCGATATCCGCAGCAATCATTTTTGGCGCAAATTCACGAATTTCGTATTGGGCAAAGTCGGGGTAGTAGCAGTCTTCTTGCAAAATGCGCTGCAACTCATCGCGGCTGTCGGTGTGGGCGAAAATCACCCCCGCATGCGCATCCGTGTCGATATAAGGGCCGAGCATGAGAAATTTGCCCGCCTGAAAGTACTTTTTGAACCATTCAGTGTGCATGGGGAACATTTCTTTCTGTTTTTCTTCAGGCAAGTCGGCATTGACGGTGATGTTGATGATGTACATGGTTGTTCCTTTGATATCTGCTTGCAATTTATGCCGTCAGTTCTTTAATCTTGGCAATCAGACGTTCGGCATGCTCTTTTGCAGCGGTTTTTTGAGCTTGGATTGCCTCTGCATCACGCCCAACATAGCTGATTCCGTTGGTGTAAATCGGGGTTTGAAAGTCGAGATTGCACAGCTTGGCAGTGATTTCAAACTGCGCCATCAGCTCTTGCATGGTGTAGCCAAAGGCACCGTCTTTCTGGTACACAGCGGCGGGCGCGCCCGTGGTGATGGAAAGCAGCAGTTTCTTGCCGCCCAGTTTGCCTTGTGAGCCATGTGCAAAGCCGTGCAGAAATACCTGATCTATCCACAGCTTCATCAGGCCGGGTACGGAATACCACGAAAACGGGAACTGCCACACAATCACATCGGCATTCAGCAAGGCGTCTTGCTCGGCGGCAATGTCGAATTGGTAGTTGGGGTACAGCGCATCAAGCTTGCGGATGTGCGCATCGGGCAGGGCTTGGGCGACTATTTCCAGAATGGTTTTGTTGGCAACGGACTGACCAAGATCAGGGTGGCCGGAAACAATCAGTACGTTTTTCATGATGAAGCTCTTGTTGGGAATGGAATATTCAATGAAATGGCTCATTGTTGCCTGCCTGTTATCCGCTGGGTAGAACATAATTGGCTAAAACATTGTTAGCCAAAAGTAGATGAATCTATGCACAGCACGCTGTACAACCAACTCACCATTTTTCATGCCATTGCCGCAGAGGGGAGCATTTCCGGTGCGGCACGCAGTCTGGGCATGGCCGTGCCGTCTGTGAGCAAATCATTGAAGCTGTTGGAGCAACGCACAGGCACGCCCCTGTTTCACCGCACCACCCGCCGTATTGCACTAACCGAAGAAGGACGCTCGCTGTACGAACGCACGGCGCAAGCCATTGAGGCGTTGGAGCATGCGGTTGCCAACACACAGGGGTTAGGAAACGAGCTGGCTGGCAGTGTGCGCATGACGCTGTCGCGCTTTGCTTTTTACTTGGTATTGCAGCCTGTGTATGCCGAGTTTTGTCGACAGTACCCCGAAATTGAACTGGAAATTTCGGTGTTTGATGGTACGGTGGATATTGTGGAGCAGGGCTTTGACATGGGCATTCGCTTTCACAACCGCGTGGACGAGGGCATGGTTGCCCGCCGCCTGTTGCCGCCGTTTAAGAACGGGCTGTACGCTTCCAAAAGTTATATCGAAGCGCACGGCCTGCCGCAAACACTGGCTGAACTGAAGCTGCACAGGCTGATTGGCTACCGCTTCATCACTGCTAATCGCATGCTGCCATTGATACTGAAGAACGACAAAGGACATGAAACGACGGTAGAAATGCCCTTGGCAATGATTGCCAACGACATCGAGGTCATGACCGACGCCGTGCGCCAAGGCATTGGCATAGGCCGCATTTTCGAGCCGCACTGCCGCATGCAGCCCGATGCGGATAACTTCATTCCTGTACTGCCTGATTACTGGCCACATTACCCTGCTGTGTCGCTGTACTACCTGCCCAACAGCCGCAAGAGCAAACGGGTGCAGGCTGTGGCTGATTTTCTGGTAGAAAAGTTGGCACAGTAAAACAGTGCCAAGCGTATGCGGCGATCGTGATATGGTGCTACATGAGAGGATGTGTTTTTATTGAAGAAAGGAAAAGTGATGACCCCCATCAGCAAACAGCAGGTACTGGACGCCTTCCATTTCCGTGCGGCTACGCGCGCGTATGACCCGGCCAAAAAAATCAGCGAAGAAGATTTCAACTACCTTCTGGAGTTGGCGCGCCTGTCGCCCAGCTCGGTGGGGGCTGAGCCCTGGAAATTTGTGGTGATACAAAACCCCGCATTGCGTCAGGCGCTCAAGCCCGTGAGTTGGGGCATGGCTACGCAGGTGGATGATGCCAGCCATCTGGTGGTGATTCTGGCCAAGAAAAACGCCCGTTATGACTCTGCATTTTTCCGCGAATTGATGGCGCGCCGTGGGTTTAACGAAGAGCAGGCGCAGAAGGCGACGGAAAAATACAAGCAATTTCAAAGCCAGGATGCAGACCTTTTGGGCAGCGAACGCACCTTGTTTGACTGGACCAGCAAGCAAACCTATATCGCGTTGACCAATATGATGACAGGCGCCGCCTTGATCGGTATCGACTCATGCCCGATCGAAGGTTTTGATTACGCCGCAGTAAACCGCATCCTGGCGGATGCCGGCGTGTTTGACCCCGAGGAGTGGGGCGTTTCGGTTATGGTGACTTTTGGCTATCGCGCCAAGGATATCAAGCCCAAATCGCGCAAACCGCTGGATGAAATTGTGAGTTGGGTGAAATAGCCGATAGGTCTGTGAGCCGTTGCTGATTGGGAAAGGTGGTGCACTTTCTGGTTTCAAGTGCCTTCTTCCTGATCAGTTGGCGGAAATCGGTTGGCGAGGAATTCGCCCAGTTCTGCATAACCTTGCAGCATGGGAAAGCACCAGATACGCCGCACAGAAGAAGTGACCAGATAGTGCGATCCTATAGCGCGTGAGAAGCCGATGTCGAGTAGGTCATCCCAAGGGATGGCGTGCTCGCCAGCAAGCGGGCTATGGTAGTAGAGGTAATTGTTGTCGTAGGCAATATGGACAAAAAATACCTGATACAGCCAAAACAGCGCGAACAGCACAAAGCCGCCGGCCACCAAGGCAGCCACCAGATGTTGGCGAGGGTGGGCGTGCCAAGCGGCATAGACCACAAAAGCTGTGCATGCCGTATAGCCTAACGTGGTAAATCGCAAGGCGCGCGAATAATCGAGGATGCGGCGTTGACCTTGACGGCGTGCAGGGCGTTGGCCATGGCGTAGCAACCCAACAACCAAGGCGCCACAGAGAGCAAAGCCAATGGCATAAAAGGTAATTTCCAGTAGTCGCGCTTGCGTCATCAATAGCATTCCCAGTTATACAGCACTCTCGAGAAATCGCGGCGGCGCAGATCATCAGGGTGGATGTAGAAATGGCAAACACCCAAATCGCCCCACATCATGCCATTGGCTTCGTCGCTATCCAGCTGCAACAGCAAGACATAATCGCGGTAGGGGCTGTTTTCCACGATGCGCAGGTCTTCTTGGACGTGGTGGGCATAGCCGCCGAGACGATGGCCTTCGTGAGGGATGGCATCGAAATAGGCTTCGGTAAAGTCATCGTCCAAAACGTCAAACCAGTTGCCGGCATCCACATCGGGTACGCCTGCGCCGCTCAGGTGCAGCGCGGCATCGTCCAGCGGCACCAGTTGCTCGCCGGCTGTGAAGTGCATGGCACACGGGTATTGGAACGGCAGATGCAACGCGGGCTTTTTGAACAGGCCGAGCAGTTTTTGTGTCCAGGTCATGGCGGCGGGTGGTGTCGGCAACGGCGGCAGGAAGGCGAAATCCTGTTGCACGGCGGCGGGGTCGGTGTGGACTTCCGGGTAATACAGCACGCGAAAATAGTCTTGCCGGTCGGGATGGTGGTAATCCAGTCCCCACAGGTGAACCAGCGTGGCGTAGGGGGAGATAAAGAATTGCAGCATGCCCCGGTGGGGAAAGTCGGGCAGCGGTGGCACTTCGGCGCAGTTGATTTGCGCCAGCAGATACAGCGGGCGGCCCTGCGAATCATGCGGATAGTCAGCCTCATGGGGCAGATAGGGCAGGCCGCCGAGTTTGCTTTGCCACGGGGTGAGTGTGTCGGTGAGCGTTTCACACGGCCTCAAAGTAATGGCTGCGCAAGGCCTAGCCGAAGCCAGCAGGCTGTCGCGGTAAGGCGCAAAGACCGGATGGTCGGGCAAGATGTGTTGCATGGCAGCATTCCTGGGGGTGGATGTGGTGGGGGTGGCCGGCGAAGCAAACAGCAGGCGTAATTTGTTCAAGCCAAACAGCAACAGGGCAGGAATGATGAACCAGCCCAAGGGGCCGCTGCTGTATTCCGGCAGGCGTTCGATCAACATGTTGTAGAACACCCAGATCGCCAACACGAGACCAATGCCAACGGCCAGCAGCCCAAATAGCAGCTGCGGTACCCGTAGCAACCAGTACACGATGTTCTGACCGGCAGTGTGCACGCCACGGCGGTGAATTTCGGCGGTGTAGTCGAAACTGTAGAGAATGGTCAGTATCAGCCCAACGAACAAGCCGATGCCGAACCAGCCGCTGAAGCGCATCAACCAGGGGCTGATCAGCAGCAGGATGAGGGAAAACAGCAGTTTGCGGCCGGTCATGGCGTTTTTGTTGGTTTTAGCGGGTTGATGTGGCGAACCGTTGAATGGTCAAAATCATGAACAGATACAAGCAGTTGGTGGTATTTAAGTGCTTGCATGTTATTCGAACAACAGAACAGCAGATTGACGGCCTGCTTGCACACGGATAATCTGCTGTTTGCCAAGCGGCCCTCAAGTTGGATCGCGCTGTTTTTACATCGTATTTTCTGGAAAATATCACTAATGAAGGCACCTACTTCTGCTGCTGATACACAAACGCCTATTTCCCGCAACCGCTTGCTGGCGCTTTCGGGCTTGGGCTGGATGTTTGATGCCATGGACGTGGGGCTGCTGTCATTCATTCTGGCGGCGCTCCAGGCGGACTGGGCGCTATCGGCAACGCAAATGGGTTGGTTGGGCGCGGTCAATTCGATTGGCATGGCGGTGGGCGCCATGGTGTTTGGGATGATGGCCGACCGCGTGGGGCGCAAGCAGGTGTTTGTGCTGACCCTGCTGCTGTTTGCCGCTGCAAGCGGGCTCTCGGCCTTTGCCGGTTCGTTGGCCGTGTTGCTGCTGCTGCGTTTTTTCATCGGCATGGGGCTTGGCGGCGAACTGCCTGTGGCGGCAACTTATGTGTCTGAGCGGGTGGCGGCGCACGAGCGCGGGCGCATTGTGGTGCTGCTGGAGAGCTTTTGGGCTGCGGGCTGGCTATTGGCTGCGCTGATTGCCTATTTTGTGATGCCGCGCTTTGCGCCCCATATGGGCTGGCGCGTGGCGCTGCTGCTGGGCGCGCTGCCCGCGATTTACGCGCTGTATCTGCGCCGCAAATTGCCGGATGATGCGCCTGCGGCTCAGCCACTTGCAACTGCGCCGCCGCTGCCGTGGACGGCGCGCTTGGCCCGTCTGTGGTCTGTCGAACACCGCCGCGCAACGCTGATGCTGTGGGTATTGTGGTTTGCCGTGGTGTTTTCGTATTACGGCATGTTCTTGTGGTTGCCCAGCGTGATGGTGGGCAAGGGTTTTGCGCTCATCAAGAGCTTTGAATACGTGCTGTGGATGACCTTGGCGCAACTGCCGGGCTACTTTACCGCTGCCTGGTTGATTGAGCGCATGGGGCGCAAATTCGTGCTGGTGGCGTATCTGCTGGGCACGGCGGCAAGCGCCTGGGCATTTGGCAATGCCAGCGGCCAGACGGCGCTGCTGGTATCGGGCGCGTTGCTGTCCTTCTTCAATCTGGGCGCATGGGGCGCGTTGTACGCCTACTCGCCCGAGAACTATCCCGCTGCCATTCGCGCCAGCGGCGTAGGCACGGCCGCAGCGGTAGGGCGCGTTGGCGGGGTGCTGGGGCCTATGGCTATTCCTTTTCTGAATGCACAAGGCTGGGCTGCGGGCAATATCTTTGCGCTGTTTGCGGGCGCAATTGCCATAGGCGCGCTGGCGGTTGCCCTGTTGGGGCGCGAAACGCGGGGGCAGGCGGCATAAATGGCATGGCATGCTCTGCCTAGTCGGTGCCTCAACGCACTCTCCGTCCCGCTGGCGGGAAAGGGTTAGGGAAAGGGTGCTGTATCTGTTCAAGCAACAAGCCTTTCACATTCCTGCCCTGACCCTTGCCCGCAAGCGAGGAAAGTAAATAGGTCGGGGGCATGCTTCCGTTACGTGCTGCCTTGCCCCTTCTAAATGGCAGGCCTTGCTGTTGTCGCTAACCAGTAAGAGCCGCGCGAATTGCCCCGTGCCTATTTTTGCGCGGTATGTCAACTGGCTGCTGCCAACAGCTGCTGCGTATAAGGGTGTTGGGGCTGTTGCAACACTTGGGCGGTTGGGCCGTATTCCACCATTTCGCCTCGGTATAGCACGCAAAGCTGATCGCACAGGTGTTCTACCACAGCCAAGTCGTGGCTGATAAGGATGAGGCTGATGCCTTGCTGTTGCAGGCCTTGCAGCAGTTTCAGTACTTGCGCTTGCACGGAAGCATCCAGGGCGCTGACGGGTTCGTCTGCCACCACCAGCTGCGGCCGGCTGATGAGCGCCCGGGCAATGGCGATGCGCTGGCGTTGTCCGCCCGAAAATTCATGCGGGTACAAGTCCAGGGCGTTGGCAGGCAAGCCGACGGCTTGCAGAGCCTCGGCTGCTCGTTGCTGGAGGGCGGCAGCGTCAAGGCCGGATTGGTGCAGCGGTTCGGTCACGATGCGACTAATGCGCTGGCGCGGGTCGAGTGAGCCGTATGGGTCTTGAAACACCATCTGGAATGCTGGCCGCAAGGCGCGCAGTTGCGGGGCGGGCAGGGTATGCAGGTTGTGCCCTTGAAACCAGATGCTGCCTTGGCTGGGCGTATCGAGTGCCATGATGAGCCGCGCCAGTGTAGTTTTGCCGCTGCCAGATTCGCCCACAATGCCCAGGCTTTGGCCTGCTTGCAGGCTGAAACGTATGCCTTTCAGTGCGTGGATGTTTTGCGTAGAGCTCAGTAGCCCGCCGCCGCGTTTGCGGTAGGTGTGGTGCACATCGCGCACCTCCAGCAAGGGGGAAGCAGTTGCTGGCGTGTGGGCAGAGGGGGCAGAAAGGTCTGGATATGGAGCCGTCATGACTGGTCTTGAGCAGGCAGCTGGTGTCGTTGCCCCAACTGCTGTCCTAATTGTGCTCGGGCGGCCAGCAGGGTGCGGGTGTAAGGGTGGGCGGGGTGTTGAAAAATGTCCTGGCTGCGGCCTTGTTCCAGCAACTGGCCGTGGCGCAGCACAGCCAACTGTTCCACATGCTTGGCCACCAGTGCCAGGTCGTGGCTGATCAGGATGAGCGCCATGCCTTCTTCAGCTACCAGCCGCTGCAGCAGCGCCAGGATTTGAGCCTGCACGGTGCTGTCGAGTGCGGTGGTAGGTTCGTCGGCAATGAGGATATCGGGCTTGCAGGCAATGGCAGACGCCAACATGATGCGCTGGCGTTGCCCACCCGAGAACTGGTGTGGGTAGTCGCGCCAGCGTTCGGTCGCATGGGCAATGCCTACGCGCTCTAGCCAGGCAATGGCTTGTTGGCGCGCGTCCGCGGCTGTCAGTTGGCGGTGCAGGCGCAAAGGTTCGGCAATGGCATCGCCCACGCGTTGCAGGGGGTTGAGGGCGGTCATCGGTTCCTGAAACACCATGCCGATGCGCGCGCCGCGTATGCGGCACCAGTCTTTTTCGCTGCCGCCCAGCAGCTCTTGCCCGTTCAAGCGAATGCTGCCTTGTACTTGCGCATGACGCGGCAACAAGCCCATGACGGCCAGCATGGCCAGGGTTTTGCCGCTGCCCGATTCGCCAATCAGCCCCCATGTTTCGCCATGGTGCAGCGTCAGGTTGAAGTCGTGCAGTGGCTGGATGATGCCGTGGCGGGTGTGCAGCTGCACCGTCAGATGGCTGATGTGCAGCAGAGTCTGGGCAGTCGTATTTGGGGGGAGGGGGGCCAGGTGATCCATCGGTATCAGCGCCCCTCATCTGCTTTGGGATCCAGCACATCACGCAGGCCGTCGCCCAAAAAGTTCAGTCCCAAAACCGCCAGCGCAATGCAAATGCCCGGGTACACGGCCAGCGCCGGGCGCTGGTAAAGCAGGGTTTGCGCATCGGCCAGCATGCGCCCCCAGCTGGGTTGCGGGGGCTGGGTGCCCAGCCCCAGATAAGACAGGGCGGCTTCGGCCAGAATGGCCAGCGCAAACTGCGTGCTGGCTTGCACCAGCAAAAGGGGCGCTACATGCGGCAGCACATGCTCCCAAGTAATACGTGTGCGTGATTTGCCGGCAACCAGCGCAGCCTGGATGAAGGCACGCTGCCAGATGGTTTGGGCACTGGCGCGGCTGAGGCGTACAAAGGTTGGAATATTGACCAGGCCAATGGCCAACATGGCGCTGAAGGTGCCTGCGCCCCACACGGCCGCCAGCATGATGGCGGTGAGCTAGGCCGGAAAGGCAAAGGCTACATCCGTGAGTTTGAGGATGATGGCCTCCAGCCAGCCACGCTGCTGAGCGGCCAGCAATCCGATGCAACTGCCAACAATCAACCCCATGCTGACGGCGCCCAAGCCGGTGAGCAAAGGGCTGCGCGCGCCTGCCAGCAGTTGCGAGAGCAC
>RRZU010377418.1_pt1 | contig 15190 bp, 13 predicted proteins | sample 2165561 | NCBI WGS metagenome assembly RRZU01 (sample SAMN10456909, study PRJNA506462) | wastewater metagenome | isolation source: wastewater sludge | place: USA: Moscow, Idaho
CCATCGCCATCCAGGCCGCGCTGCTGAGCCGCGAAAAAACCGGGCTGGGCCAGCATGTCGACCTGGCACTGCTGGACGTGCAGGTGGCAACGCTGGCCAACCAGACCATGAACTACCTCGCGTCAGGCAAGGTGCCGGGCCGCTACGGCAATGCCCACGCCAACATCGTGCCCTACCAGGTGTTCCGTGCCGCCGACCGTGACTTCATCATTGCCTGCGGCAACGACAGCCAGTTTGTTGCCCTGTGCGACAGCATCGGCCTGCCCGACCTGCCGAAAGATCCGCGTTTCACCCGCAACGCCGACCGCATCATCCACCGCGAAGAAATCGTCGCCATCCTGTCGCAACATTTCCTGACCGACAGCGCCGACGAATGGGTGCGCCGCATCCACGCCGTGAAAGTGCCGGTAGGCGCGATCAACAACATCGAGCAGGCACTGGCCGAGCCGCAGATCGCTGCACGCGAGATGCTGGTCAACATTCCGCACCCGCTCAATCCGGCGTTCCGCATGGTCGGCAGCCCGATCAAGCTGTCGGGCACGCCGGTCGAATACCGCCGGCCGGCGCCGATGCTGGGACAGGACACCGACGACGTGCTGGCAGGCCAGCTGGGACTGAGCGACGCGCAGCTGGCCGAACTCAAGGCCGGCGGCATCATCGAGCAACGCCCTGGTTGCTGACCGGCTGTGCCGGGACACGCCAGCCTTCACGGGCTGGCTTTTTTGTGCCCGTACAGGCATGGGTACGGCCAGTACGCCTCATGCCCCCTGCGGCGCCAGTGCCGGACATCCCGGACGGTCTTCATGCTGCTCCGGCCTGGCCGGTTTTTGCCCTGTCCGGCAACACCGGAGCACACGACAGGATGCCTGCCGGCCATCCGAATGCATGCCCGTAAAGCAAAGCGGCCCCTGCCTGTCGGCAGGGACCGCTGCAAAGGGCCGCATGAGTCGGTGCGTGCCTAGATCACCAGGACCGCCATGGCATTGACCAGCACCAGCGCCAGCAGCGACACCCAGTAGAACGGGATCAGCGTCCTGACCGTGCTTTCCAGCGAGCCACCGCCGACCTCGGGCGCCACGAAGAGGTTAAGGCCAAAGGGCGGCGTATACATGCCGATGGCGCCGTTGACCCCGAGGATCACCCCGATGGCCACCGGTGGAATCCCGTACTGCATGCCTGCCGCCACCAGCAGCGGGCCCACGATGACGCCCAGCGACGTGGCATCGAGGAACATGCCGCCCACGAGGAACACCAGGTTGGCCACCAGCAGGAACGTCCATTTCGATTCAAATCCGCCAAACCACTGGTCCAGCCCGGCCGCCACGCCGCTGGCGGTGATCAGCCAGCTCAGCGCCGCTGCGGCCGACAGGATGATCATCACCTTGGCCGTGGTCAGCGCGCCGTCACGGAACACCCGGACCAGCTTGCTGCGGTCCAGCTCGTGATAGAGAAAGGCATCCAGCAGCAGCACGTAGGCAATCACCGTCACGCCGGCTTCGGTCGGGGTGGTCACGCCGGACGACACGCCGCCGATGACCAGCAGCGGAATCAGCAGGCTGGGCAATGCGTCGCGCAGCACCCGCACGAACTCGGCCCGCACCGGGCGCGGCAATACCGGAAAATCACGCATGCGGGCATAGATGATGGCGCAAACGGCAAACACGCCGGCAAACAGCAGGCCGGCCAGAAGGCTCCAGTAAAACAGCTGGGCGATCGAGGTGCCGGTCACCACGCCGAACACGATCAGGAAAATGCTGGGCGGAATCACGATGCCGAGGCCACCGCAGCTCAACAGCAATCCCAGCATGAAATTGCGGCTGTAGCCCGCGTCGACGAGGCTTTTGCCGGAGAGCTTGCCCACGGTCAGCACCGTTGCCGGTGCCGAACCGCTGATCGAGGAAAAGAACGTGCAGCCTCCGACGACGGCCAGTGCCAGCCCACCACGGATGTGGCCGAACACCAGCGTCGCCAGCTTCATGATGCGGGCGGCCACGCCGGTCTGCACCATCAGTTCGCCCCCCAGCACAAACAGCGGAATCGCCATCAGCGGGAACGAATCCAGCCCGGCAAACGCCCGCTGGATGATCACCAGGTCCGGAATGCTGGGGTCCAGCAGCGTCGAACTCAGTACGGCAGCCAGCAGCACCAGGAAAACCGGCAGGCCGATGGCCACGCCAAACAACAAGACCAGTCCGGGCAGCATTCAGACCTCCTTGGCAAGCAACAGGGCCCGCCCGGCAAAACACACCGCCATCAGCGCAAACGCCAGCAGGAACACGCTGTAGATCAGCACCGTCGGCAGCGCCAGCGTCGGCGTCACCTGCTCGAACGGCGCAATCAGCAACAGGAAACGCACCGACACCACCGCCAGCCAGGCGCACAGCCCGGCGGCGACCAGCTGGCTCAGGCGTTGCAGCCAGAGCCGGCCTTCGGTCAGTACCGAGATGGTGATGTGGCCGCCGCGCTGGGCCAGCACCACGCTGCCCAGCATCACCATCCACATCACCGCATAGCGGGCAAATTCGTTGGCCCACAGCAAGGCGTGGCCAAACAGCGCCCGCAGGACGATTTCCACCAGCAGGACCAGGCAGGCCAGCGCCAGCAGCACGGCGCACACCTGCTCCAGCCAGTGGCACAGGCGGTCAAGCCAGCCATCCAGGCATTCAAGGGCATGACGCATGATCATTTCCCTCCCTGTGCGGCGAGGTCGGCCAGCGAGGCGTCAAAGATGCCCGCACCGATGGCGTTGCGGAACTGCGGATAGATCGAGCGCATGTCGTTGCGCATCCGGGCCAGCAGGGCCGGATTGTCGATCTGCCGCACCTTGCCGCTGGCCATGATGGTCTCGAGGTAAGTCGACTCTTCTTCGCGGGCGATGCGCCGCTGCTCCAGCGCCGCATCCCGTGCCGCCTGCATCAGCATGGCCTGCATGGCTGGCGGCTGCTGCCTGAGCCAGTGCTGCGAAAACAGGAACACATAGCCCAGGTAGCCGTGGCGGCTCAGCCAGATTTCGTTCTGCACTTCGTGCAGTCGCATCTTGGCGATGCTGACGATCGGGTTTTCCTGGCAATTGACCATGCCCTGCTGCAAGGCGATATAGGTTTCGGCAAACGACACCGTCACCGGCAGACCACCCACGGCCCGGAACTGGGCCGCCAGGATCGGGCTTTCCATCACCCGCACATGCGCACCCTTCAGGCCGGACGGACGGCTGAGCACGTTCTGGCAGGTCATCTGCTTGAAGCCGGATTCCCAGAATGAGGCGCCGACAAGACCGCGGGCCGGCAGGGTGGCCAGAAGGCGTGCGCCGGCCGGGCCGTCCATGAAGCGGTCGGCACTCGCCTCGCTGGCAAACAGGAACGGCAGGTCGAGCATCTGCAAGGCCGGCGCCAGGTTGCTGAGCTTGGCCGACGGAATGGGCGCAGCCTGGACCGCGCCGATCTGCAACTGCTGGACGACCTCAAGATCGTCTCCGAGCGAATTGGCGGCAAACACCTCCACCCGGTACTGCCCCTGGCTGCGGGCTTCGACCAGTTGCTTGAAAACCATGACACCCTTGTGCAACGCACTGTCGGCCGGCATGTCGTGGTGCATGCGCAGCACCTGACTTGCGGCCGTTGCCGGGGACAGCCACCCCAGGTTCACCAGAAACAGAACCGATAGGAGAATTCGCCTCATGCCAACTCCTGCAAAGCATGGCGGGGTTCAGGACAGGCCCGGACCCCGCTGGATTTTGTTCAAAAAGGGACTGACCAGCGGATCTTCGGCTGCAAACAGGGCTTGCAGGTAAGCGCCGATACGGCCGCTGTCTTCCCGCCGCCACGCCAGCGCCATCGGCGAGGGTGTACGGCCATGCCGCACCTGCTTGATCACCAGCTGGCGCGTCCTGACATATTGTTCGGCGATGCTGCGCGGCAAAAAGCCCACGCCCAGTCCGTGGACATGGGCGGCAATCTTGGCGCGCAGGCTGGGCACCAGTACTTCGTGCTGGCCCGGCAGCAGCCAGGCCGTGCGCTTGGACAAGCGCTCTGACGTATCCTCCACATTCACCGCCGGATACTGGCGCAAGAGATCATTGGTCAACGGCTGCTGGATGCCGGCCAGCGGATGGGCCGGACTCATGACCAGCACCCATTCGATCTGTCCGAGCGGCAGGGTTTCAAAAGCATCCGAAATCGGATGCCAGCCCGGAATGCCGATGGCGAAATGGCCGCTGCCATACACCATCTCGTCCCACACGCCCATGTAGACGGCACGCCGCACCCGGAACGCGGTATGCGAAAAGCTGCGCGACAGCGTGGCCAGCAGGCGTCCGACTGCCTCGGCGTTGAACAGGAGGTTGTTGATTACCAGGTGAAAGCGCGGCTCCACGCCGTCATTCACCTGCTGCAACTCTTCGGGCAGATGCTGCATCCACTCGAAAATCTGCGTCGCCCGCTCCAAGAGCAGTTCGCCTGCCGGAGTCAGCGTGACGGAACGGGTCGTGCGCTCGAACAGTGGCGTACCCATGTTGTCTTCAAGGGCACGGATGCGGTAGCTGATCGCCGCCGGCGTCTTGTTGAGCCGTTCGGCCGCTGCCGAAAAGCTCCCCTGACGCGCCACTTCCATGAAGGTTTTCAGGGCCTCCGGGTCCAGCCGCCGCGCACGATCCGTCGTCATTTATCCCATCCTTTCCAGCAAAGCCATGCCGCACAGGGTATCCATACCAGAGGTATGACCATGACGGGAAAAGCGCGTGAAATCGTTCACTCCGGCCCGACCGCCGGCCATGCGCCGCAACAGCCGCAGCAGGGACGACGAAAAACGCCCGGCCAGTGCATGCAGCAGATAGGCGCGGCTGACCGGCGTGGTCAGCAACGGTCCGTCCAGCAAGGGCGACAGCACCTGCGCCAGCGGTGCCGGCGAACGGCCGTTCAGGGCCAGGACTGCCAGCATGCCGACCAGCATGTCATCACCCGCGGGCGTGACACCTTCGCCACGTCCCAGCAGGAACTGCACGGATTCTACAGGGGGACAACGGTCAGACCTTAGAGCCAGCGCAAGTCCCTGCACGTGCTGCCCCAGCAAGCCCGGCGCTCCGGCCAGCAGTGTCGCGGCCGGCAGCCCCAGCCCTGCCGGTTGCACCTGTGCCTGCAACCAGGCAGACAGGCCGCACGCCCGGGTGCCGGCAACATCGTGATGCGGAAGTTCCATGGACAGGCAGCGTCCGCGGTCCAGCGCCAGCCTGCATCCGCCAAGCTGCAGGATGCAGGCAGAAACAGCACACACAGGTTCGCCGGGCGCAATACACCCGGCGAGCCAGTCGAAATCGTCCTGTCGCAATACCATCCCCATGGGGGACATCCCGCTGCCGCGCCGGTGCAGCGTCAGCAGATCGCCGGATGGCCAGAGCAGGTTGATGGCATGCCGGTACACGCTCAGGCACCGGCCCGGCACTGCGGGAAGTACGCAGTGCCGGTTTGTTGCGATTACGGAGAGTTCAATCATACCGATGCCTCACTACCGGGACCGGCCGTCGCCGGCCCCGGCCTGGAGGGGATTACTCGGCCTTGATGCCGAGTTCGGAAGCCAGCGCTTCCAGAGCCTGTTCAAAGCAGCCCAGCGGAGCACGCACGGTGCCGGCGCCCACCTGACCGATGCCCGGGTCCTTGTGGGCAATGCCGGTGTTGATCAGCGGCGTGATGCCGGTTTCGACCACGCGACGGATGTCCAGACCCACCGGAGCACCCTGGAAATCCCAGGTCGGGATCTGCAATGCCTGGTTATGGTCGAGATAGATCTCGCACATTTCCTCGCTGACAGCCAGCGCGTCGGCAAAGCCGCCGGCACCCACGAAGCGGGTCACGCCCGGGGCGGCAATCATGGCGGCACCACCGATGCCGAGGCATTCGGTAATGGCGCTGTCGCCGATGTCCGGGTTGGCATCTGCCTGGGTGTAGCCGGTGAAGAACAGGCCGACCGGGGTGTTGACCGGTGCGGTGAACCAGCGGTCGCCCAGACCCGACACGCGAATGCCGAACATGCGGCCGTTGCGGGTCAGTGCGGTCACGATCGAACCGGCCTTGATGGTGGCGGCGGCATCCATCACGCACTTGCAGTAGGCCATGGCCACGTTCAGGTAGAACTGGTCGGTGCGGCCGAGGAAGGACACCACTTCCTGCTTGGCGGTTTCGCCGGCATCGGTGGTCATGATGGCCGGAGCCAGGGCCTTCAGCAGCAGGGCCGAAGCGGCGATGTTGCGCTGGTGGAACTCGTCACCCATGGTGATGGCCTGCGCCATCAGGGCGGTCAGGTCGATCCCGTTGTCGATGCTGGCCAGTGCCTTGGCCAGAACCGGGCCGAGGACGTCGCGCATCCACACCAGACGGGTCTGCACTTCGCCTTCGAAGGCGCCAAAGCGCATGACCTTGCCGATGCCTTCGTTCAGGTTGCAGTAGGCCACGTTGCCGTCGGTTTCGTTCTTCACCACCAGCACCGGCATGCTGGCGGAGGTGATGCCGCCCATCGGGCCGACTGCGGAGTTGTGGTGGCACGGCGAGAAGCGGATGGCACCGCTTTCTGCCAGTGCGCGGGCTTCTTCGGCATCCTTGGCCCAGCCTTCGAACAGGCAGGCACCCAGCACCGCACCCTGCATCGGGCCGGTCATGTCGGCCCACTCGATCGGCGGGCCGGCGTGCAGGAGGGTCTTGCCTTCACGCAGGGCCGGGATGCAGTCGGCGGCGGTTTTCACGTCCACCCAGCGCGGGCGGGCGGCTTTGATCTTTTCGATAACGGCGGCGTTGGCCTGATTGATATCGCTGTACATGTCTGTGTCTTTCCGGATCTTTAAACCATTTGTGCCAAAAGGCGCTGCAAACGCTCGTTGCCACCGGCAGTCGGTGCCCATTGCAGCTGCACCACGGCGGTGCCGTTCTTGTGCAGGTCTTCGGCAAACCCCCTGAGGCCGATGTTGATCACGCGGGCCGGGCTGTCGAACAGGGCCGGCACGCTGCCTTCGCTGGCCGTACCGGCTTCGAGCAGGCGGTGAGCCAGCAGGATGGCGCTTTGCACGTTGTCGGCCAGCACCACGCCGGCGTCTTCCAGCACTTCCATCTGGGCTTCCAGGTCCTGCGGATCTTCGCGGGTACCGGTCACGGTGGCGATCACCACCAGCGGGCTCTTGCCGGCGCGGCGGGCTTGCGCCTCGGCCACGGCCCGGGCGATTTCGCCGGCCGGATCGGCATGGGCGCCAAAGCCCAGCACCACGTCCAGCAGCAGCACGCCGCAGTTTTCGTCGTCGCCGGTGTCCTTGATCATCTGCATGCGCAGGGTCGGATCGATCATCGGGTGCGGACGACCGCGGGTGTACACGTCGTCGCCCAGGTCGATGATGGTGTGGCCGTCATGGCGGAACATGTAGCCTTCCGCGTGTTCATGATCGGTTTCCGCACCCATTGCCTCGGCAAACAGCATGGCGGCTTCGGCAGCCAGCGTGCCGCCCGAATACAGGCCGGAGAGCTTCTTGCCGGCCACGGACGGCAGATCAGCCATTTGCAGCTCGATGTTCGCCAGTTCGGCAGCCATGCGGGCGGCTTCGTCCAGCGTGTAGGCCAGGTGCACGTTGCCGACGCGGCGACGGGCCGGCACTTCGCCGAGGAACAGCGCCACCACCGGTTTGCCCAGTGCCTGCATGGCCTCGATGATGCGGGCCTTGACGCTGGCAGCCGGCGGCTTGGACACAAAGGCCACGATCTTGCAGGCCGGGTCGGCAGCCATCATTTCCAGTGCGGTCAGGGCCGACAGGCCACCGATGGTTTCCGACAGGTCGCGGCCGCCCAGGCCGATGGCGTGGGTGATGCCGGAACCCAGACGGGCCAGCTGGGTGGTGATTTCCTGGATGCCGGTGCCCGAAGCACCCACCACGCCCACCGGGCCTTTGGCGACCACGTTGGAGAAGGCCAGCGGAGCACCGCTGACGATGGTGGTGCCGCAGTCCGGACCCATCACCAGCAGGCGCTGGTCACGGCCGTACTGCTTGAGCGCCAGTTCCTGCTCGAGGCTGACGTTGTCCGAGAACAGCATCACGTGCTGGCCGGCCTTGAGCGCGGCCATGGCCGGTTCGAAGGCGTAGGCGCCGGCGATCGAGATCAGGGTCAGGTTGGCTTCCGGCAGCATCTGGCAGGCACGCCGCCAGCTGCGCACGGTCGGGAAGCTCAGGCCACCGCTCTTGCGGCTCTGGCTCAAGGCCGTCAGGCCTGCTTCCAGACGTTCGCGCACGCTCGCCACGATCGCTTCGTCAGCGTTGCTGTCGATCACCACGCAGATGTCGTTCGGCGTGGCATCGGCCAGGTCGTCATGCCACATGCCGGTTTCGCGGAACACGTCCTTGTTGGCCGGCGTGCCCATCATGACCGAGACCTTGTTGACGTCGTCGTAATCACTCAGGCTGCGCGACAGCAGCATCAGGCTCACCGAGTCCTGGAAACTGCCTTTGAGGAGAAAGCTGTACAACATGGTTCGCTCCAGTCAGGCGGTGGCAGTCTTGGCCGGCTTGTGTTCCTTCAGGAACATGATGCCCACCAGACCCATCACCAGAAGGCCAGCAGAAAGGTAGAAGCCAGCGGCCAGGCTACCGGTCACGTCGGTGATGGCACCGGCGATGGTCGGGGCCAGGATCGACGAGGACATGCCGACGAAGTTGAACATGCCGAAGGCCGAGCTGTAGGACTCTTTCGGAGCGTTGTCGGCGATGGTGGCAACCAGCACCGGGTCCATGGCGAGCTTGCCGAAGAGGCCGTACACGCACAGGGCCACGATCATCATGTTGACGTCCTGCATCTGCACGATGCTGATCAGGCTGATGATGGCAACCGGAACCATGAACATGATCAGCGGCTTGCGACGACCCAGTTTGTCGGAGATCGAAGCGAACAGCAGGCCGCCCGGGATCGATACCCATGCGATCAGCGAGGAGATGTTGCCGATCTGGCTACCGTCGATGCCGCGCTCGTTCTGCAGGTAGTACGGCAGCCAGGTCACCATCAGGAAGAAGCCGAACAGCGAGCAGAACACCATCAGGTAGGTCACCATCAGGTTGCGGTTCTTCAGAAGGTCCATGAAGGAACCCTTCTTGGTGTCAGCTGCCTGCTGGGCCACCGGCTCGGATTTCTTTTCCTTGACGAGGAACCAGATCAGCAGGGCGATCACCACGGTCGGCACCGACATCACGAAGAACGGCACGCGCCAGTTGTAACCCTGGTCATACACCAGATAGCTCGACACCATCATGCCCAGGGCCAGACCGAAGGCCATGCCGCAGTTGATGATGGCGCTGCCGAAGGTACGGCGTTCCGGCGGAATCTGCTCGGACGACAGGCCGTATTGCGGGCCGTAGTAGGTCGCCTGGCCGGCACCGGTCATCACGCGGGCAAACAGCAGGGCGGTGAACGACTTCATCATGCCGGACACGGCGGTGAACACGCCGAAGAAGATGAAGCCCGGCACCAGTACTTTTTTCTTGCCGATCTTGTCGCCCAGCACGCCGGCGGGCACCTGCAGGAAGGCATACGACAGGAAGAACACCGAGTTGAGCAGGCCCAGCTGGGTTGCGCTCAGACCGTATTCAAGCTGGATGTCCTTCATGATCGGGTTGAGGATGGTACGGTCGGCGTACATGAACACCCAGCCGAGCCAGAACAGGAAAACGGTAATCCACCAGCCAGGGATCCCGCAGCGGCGATCCTCCATGGGGACGGTTTGCAGCATGGCCATGATTGGCTGCTCCTAGTGTGAAAGACGAGGCCATCTTCGCTTCACCCACTAGTGCAAATTTGACATTTATCAAGTTCAAATACGGGGTCAAGCCATGTTTTGAACAAAGTGAATCGATTGCTAAAAAATTTTTGAAAATTCCATTATCAAGTCGGCTGCGGCCACTGATGACTGTTTTCCGGCCATTGTTTTCTCCGGCCGGCAGACGAAAAAAAGCTGCATGACCAAGGTCATGCAGCGTGTGCCGGCTTTCCGGACCGGTGAATCTGCCGGAACGCACTCAGGCGTTTGGCAGGGCCCCCAGAAACAGCCGGTAGGCCGGGTTGTCGGTTTCGTCGAGGTACGGATAACCCAGCTGGTCCAGCGATTCGTAGAACTTGCCGGTATCGCTGTCCGGCACCTGCAGGCCGACCAGCACCCGGCCGTAGTCGGCACCGTGGTTGCGGTAGTGGAACAGGCTGATGTTCCAGTCGGTATGCAGGGTGCTGAGGAATTTCATCAGTGCGCCGGGACGCTCCGGAAACTCGAAGCGCAGCACCCGCTCGTTGCGGGCCGGCGCATGGCCGCCCATCAGGTGCCGTACGTGCAGCTTGGCCAGCTCGTTGTCGGTCAGGTCGATGCCGTGCAAGCCGCTGACGGCCAGCTCTTGCAGGATGCCGGCCATCACGTCGCGCTTTTCGGTCTGCATGCCGACAAAGACATGCGCTTCGCGCGCATCGCCGTAACGGTAGTTGAACTCGGTGATGTTGCGGTTGCCCAGCAGGGCGATGAACTTCTTGAAGCTGCCCGGCTGTTCGGGAATGGTCACGGCCAGGATCGCCTCGCGCCGCTCGCCCAGCTCCGAGCGTTCGGAAACATGGCGCAGGCGGTCGAAATTCATGTTGGCACCGCTGGCAACCGCCACCAGTGTCTGGCCGCCAAGCTGTTCGCGCTCGACGTAGGCCTTGAGACCGGCCAGCGCCAGCGCACCGGCCGGCTCGAGAATGCTGCGGGTATCTTCGAACACGTCCTTGATGGCGGCGCAGATGGCGTCGGTATCGACCAGGATGACTTCGTCCAGCAGCTCGCGGCACAGGCGGAAGGTTTCTTCACCGACCAGCTTGACCGCCGTACCGTCGGAAAACAGGCCGACGTCCTTGAGTTCGACCCGCTGGCCGGCAGCGATGGAACGCGCCATGGCGTCCGAGTCGGCAGTCTGCACGCCGATCACGCGGACCTGCGGCTTGAGGCGCTTGATGTAGGCGGCTACCCCGGCGGCCAGCCCGCCACCACCGATGGCCACGAACACGGCATGGATCGGCCGCGTGTGCTGGCGCAGGATTTCCATGCCGATGGTGCCCTGGCCGGCGATCACGTCCGGATCGTCAAACGGCGGAATGTAAGTGGCACCGGTGGTTTCGGTCAGTTTGACCGCATGCAGATAGGCGTCGCTGAACGAGTCGCCGTGCAGCACGACCCGGGCACCGCGTGAGGCCACGGCGTTGATCTTGATGGCCGGCGTGGTCGAGGGCATGACAATGGTGGCTTCGCAACCCAGCCGCTGGGCCGACAACGCCACGCCTTGTGCATGGTTGCCGGCGCTGGCGGTAATCACGCCCTGGCGCAGCTCGTCGGGCGACAGGCGCGCCATCTTGTTGTAGGCCCCGCGGATCTTGAACGAAAACACCGGTTGCAGGTCTTCACGCTTGAGCAACACGGTGTTTTGCAGGCGCCCGGTCAGGTTGGGCATGGGGTCCAGCGGGGTTTCGACGGCGACATCGTATACGCTTGCCGTCAGGATGCGTTCCAGGTAGTCAGTAGCCATGGTTCAGTATCTGATAATGCAAATTCGGTATGACGCAGGGTAACTGAAACTTTTGTGTTCGTGTGCGAAAAACCATTACGCATCACGGGTTTCGCAAACAAACATCCTCACGGCGCGCTGGGTATAATCCCCCGCATTTCCTGTCCCGTAACACCGAATTTCATCCATGAAGAAACTGATCGCAGCCTCCCTGTCCACCGCCCTGCTGTTCACGTCGAGCTGGGCCCTCGCCGAGGGAACGGCCGGCTTTGTGCCGCCGGCACCGGACATTGCCGGCAAAGCCTATATCGTCAACGATTTCTACAGCGGCCAGACCCTCGCGTCCCGCGATCCGAACACCCGCATCGAACCGGCCAGCCTGACCAAGCTGATGACGGCCTACCTGACCTTCAAGGCAATCAAGGAAGGCCGCCTCAAGGGCGAGCAGATGCTGCAACCGTCCGAAAAGGCCTGGCGCACCGAAGGTTCGCGCATGTTCCTCGACCTGCGCACCCCGGTATCGGTCAACGACCTGATGCGCGGCATGATCGTGCAGTCGGGCAACGATGCCTGCGTGACGCTGGCCGAAGCCATTGGAGGCAGCGAAGAAGTGTTCGCGCAGATGATGAACCGGGAAGCCAAGCGTCTGGGCATGACCGGTTCCAACTTCACCAACTCGACCGGCCTGCCGGACCCGAACCTGTACATGACCGTGCGCGACCTCGGCATCCTGTCGGGCGCACTGATCCACGATTACCCCGAGTTCTATCCCATCTACTCGATGAAGGAATTCACCTACAACAAGATCAAGCAGCCCAACCGCAACCTGCTGCTGTACCGTGACCCGTCGGTCGACGGCCTCAAGACCGGGCACACTGCCAGCGCCGGCTTCAACCTGGTGTCGAGCGCCAAGCGCGACGACCGCCGGGTGATTTCGGTGGTGGTCGGCACCACCAGCCCGGAAGCGCGTGCGGTCGAAAGCTCCAAGCTCCTCAACTACGGCTTGCAGTTTTTCGATACGCCCCGACTTTACCAGGCCAACCAGAGTGTTTCGACGCTGCGCGTCTACAAGGGCGACGCCAACGACGTGAACGTCGGCTTTGCCGATGATGTCTATGTCACTGTGCCCAAGGGTGCCGCCAGCCGCATCAAGGTCAGCATGACCAGCACGCAGCCGCTGATCGCCCCGGTGAAGCAGGGACAGGCTGTCGGCAAGCTGACGCTGACACTGGACGGCAAGGTGATTACCGAACGTCCGGTCGTCGCGCTCAAGACGGTTGACGAAGGCGGCTTCTTCTCGCGCCTGATCGACACCATCAAGCTCTGGTTTGCCTGACACCGCCCTGCCGGCCCGTTGATCGACCTGACGGGATGGCCCTGCCATCCCGTACTGCTCATAAAGGATTCCGTCATCATGGCTGACCTGCCTGCCAATACCGAAGACACGCTGCTCGAGTTTCCGTGCCGCTTTCCGCTCAAGGTCATGGGTGACCGCCACGACGATTTCGTGCCGACCGTGGTCGACATCGTCCGGATCCACGCTCCGGACTTCGATGCCGAGCTGGACCTGGTCATGCGCGAAAGCTCCAGCGGCAAGTACCAGTCGCTGACCATGACCGTCAACGCCGCCTCCAAGGCGCAACTGGACCGGATTTACCAGGACCTGACTGGTCATCCGCTGGTCAAGGTCGTACTCTAGGCGGCCATCTGGCCGGCGCGCTCCAGCGGAGCGCGTTCGGGCATGTCCGGACACTACTCATCATGCATATCCGACACCTGGGGCTCGTTGACTACGAACCCACCTGGCACGCCATGCAGGCGTTCACCGAAACGCGCACCGGCGAAACGTCCGACGAACTGTGGATCGTCGAGCATCCGCCGGTCTATACACTGGGTCTGGCCGGCAAGCCCGAGCACCTGTTGCAGCAGACCGCCATCCCGCTGATCAAGACCGACCGCGGCGGCCAGATCACCTACCACGGCCCGGGCCAACTGGTGGTCTACCTGCTGATGGACCTGCGCCGCCGCGACTATGGCGTGCGCGACATGGTGCGCCGGATCGAGCAGGCCATCATCGACACGCTGGCAGACTACGGCATCGAAGCCCGTGGCGATGTCAACGCCCCCGGCGTCTACGTCGGCGCCCGCAAGATCGCCTCACTGGGTCTGCGCATCAAGAACCACGCCACCTATCACGGCCTGTCCCTCAACGTCAGCATGGACCTGGCCCCGTTTGGCTGGATCAACCCGTGCGGCTACGCTGGACTGGAAGTCACCCGGATGGCCGACCTCGGTGTCGAGGCCACGCTGGCCCAGGTGGCCGAACGACTGATCCCGCACCTTGAAACGCGGCTTGCCCGCCCGCAACACGAGACCGAAGCATGAAGCAAGACAACCAGACCGGCATCAAGCACAAAGGCGAAGCCAAGACCGCACGCATCCCCATCAAGGTCGTGCCGCTGGAAGAAAAACTGCGCAAGCCGGAATGGATCCGGGCCAAGCTGCCCACCGGCCAGCGCTTTTTCGAGATCAAGGAAATCCTGCGCAACCAGAAGCTGCACACCGTCTGCGAAGAAGCCAGCTGCCCGAACATCGGCGAATGCTTCAGCCACGGCACGGCCACCTTCATGATCATGGGCGACATCTGCACCCGCCGCTGCCCGTTCTGCGACGTCGGCCACGGCCGCCCCAACCCGCTGGACCCGAACGAGCCGCAGCACCTGGCCGAATCGGTGGCCGCCATGCGGCTCAAGTACGTGGTGATCACCTCGGTCGACCGTGACGACCTGCGCGACGGCGGTGCCCAGCATTTTGCCGACTGCATCCAGGCCATCCGTGCCAGCTCGCCCGCCACCCGCATCGAAGTGCTGGTACCGGATTTCCGCGGCCGGCTGGAACTGGCACTCGATATCCTCTCGGCCACGCCGCCGGACGTGATGAACCACAACCTCGAAACCGCTCCGCGCCTCTACAAACAGGCCCGCCCCGGTGCCGACTATGCCCACTCCCTGCAACTGCTCAAGGACTACAAGGCCCGCAACCCGGATGTCACCACCAAGTCCGGCATCATGGTCGGCCTTGGCGAAACCGACGAAGAAGTGCTGGAAGTACTGGCTGACCTGCGTGCCCACGACGTGGACATGCTGACCATCGGCCAGTACCTGCAACCGTCCAACGGCCACCTGCCGGTGCTGCGCTACGTGATGCCGGACCAGTTCAAGGCATTCGAGAAAAAAGCCTACGACATGGGCTTCAGGCATGCAGCCGTCGGTGCCATGGTGCGTTCCAGCTACCACGCAGACCAGCAGGCCAGGGAAGTCATCGAATGACCTGACGGTCATGCGGATTCAGGGCACTTTCCCAGCGCATCCGGCAACAGCCGGAGCAACGGGAAAGCCAGATAAAAAAACCGGCGGCGCATTCAGCATGCGCCGCCGGTTTTAATGGGTACAAAGGCAGCCGGGATCAGTCGCCCAGGTCGGCAAACAGCGGGGTCGACAGATACCGCTCGCCAAAGCTCGGAATCACCACCACGATGGTCTTGCCGGCATTTTCCGGCCGTCTGGCCAGCTCAAGGGCCGCCCAGGTGGCGGCACCGGACGAAATCCCCACCAGCAGGCCTTCCTTGCGCGCCATGTCACGGGCCGTGGCAAACGC
>RRZU013072148.1_pt1 | contig 15188 bp, 12 predicted proteins | sample 2165561 | NCBI WGS metagenome assembly RRZU01 (sample SAMN10456909, study PRJNA506462) | wastewater metagenome | isolation source: wastewater sludge | place: USA: Moscow, Idaho
CCGCTCGCTCGTGCAGCTGGACGACCACGAGCACACGGCCCACCGGAAGGTCACCAACGACTGGTTCAAGCCAGCCGCAGTGGGCGCCCGTCAGTCCCGCATCGACGCCATCGCCGACCACTTCATCGACCGGATGCGCGCACTCGACGGCGAGTGCGACTTCGCCGTCGACATCGCCCAGCCCTACACGCTGCGCATCATCATGGACATCTACGGCGTCCCCGAGTCCGACGAGCCGATGATGATGGACCTCACCCAGGGGATCTTCGGCGCCAACGATCCCGAGTTCCTCGGCGACGACACCGACCCCGCCATGCGGGTCGCCCGCTCGGTGATGACCTTCATCCAGTACTTCAACGAGGTCACCGAGAACCGCCGGGCCTGCCCCGCCGACGATCTCGCTTCGGTCATCGCCAACGGCCAGGTCGACGGGTGCCCCATGGGCGACGCCGAGCGGCTCTGGTACTACATCCTCGTGGCCACGGCCGGCCACGACACGACGTCGTTCGCGCTGTCCGGTGGCCTCGAGGCGATCCTCGCCCACCCGGGCCAGTGGGAGGCGCTCCAGGGCGCCGACGGCGACGCCGTGGCCCGAGCGGCCGACGAGATGATCCGCTGGACCACCCCCGTGCGCCACTTCATGCGCTACGCCACCGAGCCCACGACGATCCGCGGCGTGGACATCCCCGAAGGCGGCGGGGCGCTGCTCTCGTACCCGTCGGCCAACCGCGACGAGGAGGTCTTCGCCGACTCGATGACCTTCGACGTCACCCGCACCGACGCCGACCGCCTGCTCTCCTTCGGCGTGGGCGCCCACTTCTGCCTCGGCGCCCAGTTCGCCCGCCGCGAGCTCCGCTCGTTCCTCCGTCGCCTCGTCGATCAACTCGCCGAGCTCGAGCCCGCCGGCGACGCCGAGTGGGCCCAGAGCCACTTCGTCAGCGGCGTAAAGCACCTCCCAATCCGCTACCGCTGGCGGTAAGCCGGCGGGTCGCTCCACCGGAACCGGTGACGGTCCGAACCGGCGAGGGTCGAGACGGGGGATGCCCAGACGCGAACGTGCCGCCGGCAGGGCCGGCGGCACGTTCGGAGCGTTTCAGTCGGTCAGATCGCTCGGACGTTCTGGGCTTCTTCGCCCTTGCGGCCGGGGGCGACGTCGAACTCGACGGCCTGGCCCTCGTCGAGGGACTTGTAGCCCTCGGACTGGATGTTGGAGAAGTGGACGAATACGTCGTCACCACCCTCACGAGAAATGAAGCCGAAGCCCTTCTCGGCGTTGAAGAACTTCACGGTACCTGTAGTCATTGCACATCAATTCTGTATCTATCTACACCGGCCAGAGCGACCGGATCGGTTTGACCGTATCGCCGCCAGGGCGAGAATGCGGCACCTGCCACACCAAACCCAGCCCCGGCGTCTTCCGGCGAGCCCCTGACGTCGACGTCCGGCGAGCACCCCGGCGGCGGGTTCTGAGCCACGACCAGGGCCACGGTTGCCGACGCCCGAGCTGCACCATCGCGGCCGGACGCTTCGCGGGCTCGCTGCCGTCCAAGCCGACGGACGAACCACCCCTAAAAAACGGCGCTGACCAGCGTTTTCGCACTGGTCAGGTGGTGTCGGAGGGGGACTTGAACGCCGCCCTCAGCGGTGACGGTGCGTACCAATGCGAGAGCGTCCGTGCAGGTCAGAGGCGGTTCTCGCTCGGGCCTCGTGCCAGCCCGCACCCCTCAGAACCAGCCTGTTTCATCGCGTTCGCGGACAAAGTGATGACAAGTCGGACACCGGAGTTTCGATCCTTCGCCCGTCGCGGTCGGCCGTGGGGCGTTCGATCCCCCGCCCGACTCGCCGCCCTTGTCATCACTCATCATCACGCCGATGCCGAGCTCCGGAGGTCGTCGTCGACAGTGGCGGGGCCCACCACCGCCGACGAACGCTGTCGCCTCACCCGGACCGTCGGCGTGCTTCGTCGGACGCACCTGCTCGGGGCCTACGCATCCCGGACAGAAACTTGCTGCGCCCCTGTCCCGCGTGTGAGGCCGGCCCTGTGCGATGCTCGTCGGATGTCGCACAGCTTCGTCTACCAACCGCACGTGGACGGAGGATTCAGTCTCGGGGACTTCGTTGCGGCTCTCGCGGTTGATGAAGATCTGACGCACCTCGACATTGTCGTTGCCTGGGTGAAGCGCTCGGGAGTAGCCCGCGTCAGCGAGGAACTTCGCGGTCTCAGTCGTCGAGGTATTCGGCTCCGCGCCATCGTGGGCATCAGCCAAGGGGGAACCAGTATCCAGGGGCTCCGAGCTATCGGCGACGTCGTCAGCGAGGTTTACGTCTATCACCAGCCCGGACGGACCTTCCATCCCAAACTCTACGCGGCATGGGGACCAAGCCATGCTCACGTCCTCGTCGGCTCCCACAACTTGACGCTGGGCGGGCTCGTCACGAATCACGAAGCGGGAGTGTGCTCAACCCTGGACCTGGACGATGACACCGACAATCGATTCATCACATCCGTTCGTGGATATGTCGATCTCCTACTTGAGGATGAAGAGATTTGCGTTCGCGTTGACCCGGAATTCCTGGACAGACTGAGCAACAACTCGCGCTATCCGCTCGACGATGAGGACGCCCCAAACCCCGCTGATGGAGACCCGAACGGTTCGGATCAAGAGAGTCATCCGCGACTCTTCGGATCAACTCGATTCAAGATGGGATCTGCGAAGGCAGCACCGCTGCCGCATAGTCGGGATTCCCAATCCTCCAGCGACTCGAGGACCGAAGGGTCACCTTCCTCACAATCTGAACCCGATCCCTCGACGACAGTGCTTCGGCGGTGGGGCAAGCATCTACCGCCCAGCGATGCTCAGATCTTGGCAGGGAGCAACCCCACGAACACCCTCACCTTGGTGAAGAGCGACCTCGACGTGCCCGCCGGCCCCTACTTCCGGCACGTCTTCTTCGGGCCGGCCGCATGGCAAAGCACCATCTCCACTGCCGGCAGGCCGCGTGAGGTTACGAGCGTTACCTTCTACGTCTACGTAGACGGCAGCGGTCTCGGTGAGTACACATTCGATATTCGATACACTCCCGGTTATGAGTCACGGCAGGGCAACCGGCTCGCCGAGTTCCGATGGAATGCCTTCGCTCAATATCTCCGAGAGCACCCGCAGCTCGATAAGCACATCACGCTAGAGAGGGACGCGGCCGGCAACTACTCACTCTTTATTCAGAAGGAGAGTCGTGGACCATCCTTCTGACATCATCCTCGATAATGAGAGCACGATTCTCGATAATGAGAGCACGCCCGATGCGGTGTTCATCGAGACGCTGACGAAGATGGGACATCTCTATCGAACGGATCCAGTAAAGGCCGTCCGAGGTCAAGGATTCATCAAGTGTCTCCATGACTACCTAATTATAGAGTTGGACAGCCGCCTTACCCCCTTCGCAAAGAGGCGAGGAATCCATGTCAAGGCGGAGGCGACCATACTTGGCTCCCACAAACCAAAGGACGTTGACGTCTGCATCATTGACCCTGACAATGGACCCCTCGCCATGATCGGTGTGCGCAGCCAGATGAGCAGCGTGGGCAAGAACGTTCTGACCTACTACGAGGGCATCGTCGGAGAGTGCATCAGCCTGCAGGATCGCTTTCCGATGAGTACCATCGGCTACGTCTACCTTATGCCCCTCCGAGCCATAAAGACCGGTCGCGAGACGGAACTCATCGATCATGCCAGATATGCAAAACTATATCGGTCCATCTCTGGGCGCTCCGGCCAAGACTACAAGAATGTCCGAGGGGTATATGATCAGTTTGCATACTTGGTCGTCGACTTCGATCAGGTTCCACCAGTTGTGCGAGACGACATAGTCAGCGACGCGACGCCAGACTGTGATCTTCGGATCTCCACCTTCGTAGACCGAATCGTAGCCACCTTCAAGTCACGAATGCTATTCCTCGACATCTTTCATTGAGCTTGAGTCCTCACCGCTTCGGCTGGCGAGCGGCCTGAGATGCATTTCGCCACCAGCGAAGCTCGCGTCCAGCGTTCTGGATCGCGTCAACCTCTCCGGCCGTCAACCCGAGATCCGAGCGGAGCACCTGGTCGTCGCCAAGACGGAAAGCCTCGTCTAGGCGTCCGGCTCGAAGATGCCTGCTAATCGCGTCGAGATGCTCATCACTCGGCACCCCCGTATCCCGAACGACGTTTATGTTCCCAGCCTCTCTGGGCACGAGAACCATGACCCCACCCCCCAGGGAATGGACCTCCTGCTCAGCCTGCAACACAGTTAAGGATGTGTACCACCTGTGCGCGAGATCTTCGGCTGTACCGACCTTCAGAAATCCGCACAGCAAACTGTTCGACACTACGTAGCTGGAGTCATTCAACAGTAGAGCAGGTCGATCCGCGAAGACGGGTAGTACAACATCCGGGACTCGCACATAGGGTGTGACATACCAGGGATCGCGGATGCGACACTTGTACCGTTGTGAGACACCTTCGTCCTCACCGAAGTTGATGTAGTCCTTCTCGCCTGACGTCAGGTCGCTCAGTTCGCTCGGTGGGAGAAAGAGGCGGGTGGCCTGAGCTCGCTCCGCAACCGAGCTGGTGTACAAACCAGCGCCTCTAAGTTGTCGTCCCGCGGTGAGGCCAGGTCGAAGGCTGGAATCGGGTATATCAAACTCACGGACTCGATCCTCGTCAGGATGAAAGAATCGCTTATCTCCGCAGACGTACCCAATGTTGAACGTGACCCGATTCCGAGCTGGCACCAAGCTAGCTGAGAGATGACCTATCAGGGACTGCGCTTCCCTCGGTATCAGTGCTTCCAGGAACACTCGCTCGCCAGCGATCAGGGATTCGCCGTGGAGGTGGGCCGAGACGCTCGGGGTGCCTTCACGCAGGCTTCCAAGCGTGTGGAACGCCTCGAAGTCGACGTGATGAGTTGTGCCACCGTACTCATCCGCCAAGAGCAGGACGACCTCCTGGAGTATCTCCGGAAACATCCGCTCATGCACTCTAACGACCTTCAACCGTCCAAAGTGACGCATGAGATAGGACCAAAGGGGTCGGGCGTATCGAACGTAAGTAAGGTCGAATGGGAGAACGAGTGCGAGGCGTCCACCCGGAGCAAGAAATCGTGTTGCGTGGAGCACAAATGGCATCCAAATGCTGCCACTCGGGTCCATTTGATCACCGAGCGTCGCCTCAGCCACATGCTGGGCTCGTTGAGCTTCGGTCCTCGGAAGGTGCCGGAGGCGTACGTACGGAGGGTTGCCAAGAACTGCGTCTACCTCGAACGGTTCGACCGCCAGGAAATCACGTCGAATCGCAAAGAATGGTTCAATTATGCCGGATGCGACAGTTGAAAGGTATGTATCCTCGGCGAGTTCGACACCCCAGGCGGTTGCTTCCATGCCGCGACGCTCACCTTCGGCCTGAAGCGCCCCCAGGAGGGCCCCGTCGCCCATGCTCGGCTCGAGGATTCGGTCGCCATCCCTTCGAAGTGCCCACGCAGTAAGAACTGCGGCGGGTATCGAAGGCGTGTAGTACGCGCCAAGCGCTCGGTTGCCCGTTGCTGCCAACGTCGGGGCTACCTCAGTTGCGGAGGGCATGGCCAGCTGTCGTCCTTGGTGTTCGAGCGGGCGTTCCGGTGTCGTCAGCGATGGGAGGGGGTCCTGCCAGTAGGCGGCCATGAAGCATCCTCGGAGACGGGTCGATGGGGTGGTCCGGGGAAGGCGTCACGACCGAAGGCCGTGATCGAACCCTAACGAGGGGGTGTGACAGAAAGACGGATGGTCCCCTCTGGGAGCGAGGCACGCCCGTACGATGTTCTCGTTCTCGCCGCGCGTGCACATCAGTCGAACTTCAAGGAGCAGTCGATGGCCATCGGCCGATCGCCAGTTTCGCTGGCCGACCTCATCAACGCAGGCCTCCTCAAGCCTGGGGAGCACCTGCACCTGCGACGGCAGGATGACCTGAAGGCGCGAGTCCTGCCTGATGGGCGGCTCGAGACGAAGGACGGCATCTTCTCGAGCCCGACCACGGCTGCCAACAAGATGCTCGGGGGTAGCTCCAACGGTTGGATCGTCTGGCGGGCAAAGCGCGATGGGGACTGGGTCCTGCTCTCGACGCTTCGGGATGAGGCGCTACGGAGCAAGTGACCGAGGAGCCGACCGATCCAGCGGGGCGTCACAGGGACAAGCCGGGAGTCTGTCGTCCGACCGCTCGGCGTCCGACCTCGGTGCGGTCGAGGTCGTGGATGGCTTGGTTGGCGGCGTAGAAGGTGATGCGGTAGTCGTCGACGTTGTTGAAGGTGGGCATGTGGCCGACGAAGGTCGCCCCGCTGAGCCCGCTCCATAGGGCGTGGTGCTGGGCGACGCGGCCGGCGGCCTCCACCCAGCGTTGCCGGGCCTCGGTGTCGGCGGGGAGGCGGCCGAGGTGTTCCAGGTATCGGGGGTCGGGAACGGCGGCGATCCTCTCGCCTCGGGGGCGGGCATCGTTGGTGATGGCTGCCTTGGTCTCGTCGATAGCGCGGGCTTCGGGCCGGGCGTTGGCGGCGCCGATGGTTCGGCGCTGTGCCTTCTTCTCGAGGTCGTATCTCGTGTCGAGGTCGGTGAGCTCCTGGTCCAGTTCGTCGAGCTTGCAGGGGAGCTCGGCGACGTCTTGTTTGGCTTGGCGGATCTCGGCCCGGTGTTGGCGACGGTGAAGCGGCCGGTCGTGCTCCGCGAGGGTGCGCTTCGCATCGGCGAGTCGCTTCTCGGCACTGCGGTACTCGCGGTCCGCCTCACGAGCCCAGCGAACGAGGTCCGAGATGCGCTGATTGTGCTCGTCGAGGGCGGCCTGGTGCTTGTCGGCGGCGATCTGTTGGCGGATCGCTCGTTGCACCAGGTCCCGCAGCTCGTCGGCTGGTAGCGGCAGGCTACGCCTGGCCACCGGGGCAGCCGCCACACCGCGGCCTCCTCCCCTGCCCGTGTCCGACGACTCGGGCACGCGGTCGAGGCGGAGGGCGGTGGCGGGTTGGTCGATCCAGGTTCGGGCGACGGCCTCGGCGACGACCTCGGCGGCGGTGCGCTCGTCGTTCAGCACGACGAAGGCCTCGTTGGTGGTGCGGCCGCGGGTAAGGGGGACGTAGACGCCTCGGGTGTCGGTCGGGGCGTCGAGGTAGAGGAAAGGAGCCGTCGACGGTGCGTCCTTGGGTGGCGTGGCTGGTCTCGGCGTAGGCCAGTTCGACGTCGGCGGCGACGTATTCGGCGGACAGCGTGACCTGTCCGGTCGGGTCGGTGACGGTGAGCGCACCACTGGTGTGGACGGCCTCGACGGTCCAGTGGTCGCGGTTCTTGACCATCCGCCCTCGGTCGGTGAGCAGCGTCCGCTCGTTGCGACGCGTCGCGACCGCGTCACCGACGTGGGCTCGGCTCGGACCGACCTTCACCGACGGGCTGTTGACGTCGACCTCGCCGACGGCGAAGCGGAGCTTCTGGGCGACCTCGTTGAGGACGGCGACAGCTTCTCGGGTCGGGGCCATCATCGCCGCGCTCTCGCCGGACTGTGTCGCTCGTCGCCAGGCGTGGACGGTGGCGATTGCCATCTGGCGGGAGGTCCCGCCGTGGAAGCGGTCGTGGCGGTCGTAAAGGGCGACGACGTCGGTGTCGCCTCGGCGCAACCGGAGGCTGGCGTCTCGTTCCCAGGACGCCTCGAACCCGTGGACCCGATCGAGCTCGACGGCGCCGACGGTGTCGACGAGGTGGCCGAACATGCCGGAGCGGCCGACTGCGGCGAACTGCATCGGGTCGCCGACGAGGGCGAGTCGCCAGCCCCGACGGTCGGCCAGATCGATCAGCTCGGCCAGGCGCGGAGTCGCCACCATGGCGGCTTCGTCGACCACCACCGTGGACCCGAAGGGGAGGTCGTAGCGGTGCTGGGGTGGGCGGTCGAGACGGTGCTCGATGAGCAGCTTGTCGAGGGTGTCGGCGTCGATGCCGGTGTCCACGGCGAGCACCTCGGCCGCGGCGGCCGACGGGGCGACCCCGAAGCACACCCGGCCCTCGGCGTGGAGCCGGGCGACGGCCGGGCGCATGGCGGTGGTCTTGCCGGTGCCAGCGGTCCCGACGACGAGCACCAAGCGTCGCTCCCCTGCCACCGCTCCGGCGGCATGGTTCTGCACCGCGGACAACTCGCCGTCCGGGTCGAGGTTCTGGGCGTCGGTGCCACCTTCGGTTGTCCAGCGTAGGGTGAGGTCGAGGATGTGCTCCTCCTCGTCGAGGATCGTGCGCGTGGTGAGGATCCGGTCGAGCGCTCCCTCGGTGACCGGCCGTCCGTCCTGGCGGAGCGGGACGTGGTCGGGCACCGGTCGCGGAATGTCGACGGTGAGCGCGTCCTCGGCGTGAGACGCCAGGCGCTGCGCGCGTTCGACGATCTCGGCTGCGGTGCCACCGAGTCGGGTGGGCAAGGCGGCTGCGATCTCTCGGGTGATCTCGGCGGGTCGCCACACCGACTGGGTGTCTCGTAGCGAGGACAAGGCGGCCACGACGGCGTCTCGGTCGGTCGCGGCGCCGGGTTCGAGCGGCTGGGTTCGTCCGGTCACCCCGTCGAGGTAGCGCTCGGGGGTGAAGCCGAGGGCGTCCAGCTGGTCGTGCCACTGCTCGTGGAGGGTCTGGGCGTACTCGGTGGTCTTGGACGGCCGGCTGTCGTATGCGGCCTCACGCTCGATGCGCCACCGCTCCCGCGGCGTGGGCCGGCGGCCGAGACTGTCGACGAAGCGCTCGGTCTTCTCGTCGACTCGACGGGCCATCTGCTTCGTGCGCTGGGAGAAGGCGTCGAGGACGGACTCGGGGGCGTCGGCCATCTCGGCCTGGCCGTTCTCAACAACGTTCCAGCGGATGCCGAGTCGGGTGGTCAGCTCGGCTCGAAGGCCGGCGGCGTAGAGGGCCGAGATGGTGCGCTGGTCGTGCTTGAGGGTGCGGGCGTCTAGGGCGAGCCACCGGCCGTCGGGAGCCATCACCCGGTTCGGGATCACGAGATGGGTGTGGACCTGGGGATCGTGCGCCCGGCTCGTGTGTTGGCGGAACGCGGCGGCGACCACGCCGCGGGCGTCGACGGTCCAGACCTCGCCGTCGACCCGGTACCGGCATTGGGCGTGGTCCTCGATCCACCCGAACGCAGGGGCGACCGCGGCGTCGTGGGGTTCGAGCACCTCGTTTGCGGACGTGGTCGTCGCCGATGGCGAACAGGACCGACACCGACTTCGGGGCCGAGCACGTGACGTCGAAGCCGCGGACGGTGCGCTCGTGGTGGCTGGTACCGAGCAGCTCACCGCTAAGCGGGTCCCGGCCGTCCATCAGGGCGAGGAAGTCGTCGTCGTCCACCTCCCCGATGAGGCCGAGCGCGTCGGCGCCGCGACCGAGCCATCGACCGGGCGGCTCGTCGCCGTCGAGGTAGTACCGGCCGGGACCGTCGACGTAGTAGGTGCCGGCGTCGGGGCCCTTGAGCGTGGTCACCCGGGCGGTCACGACCGCATCCCGCACGAGCGCGTGCACTCGTCTGTCTGTTGTTGCGACGCTTGCACCGAGGTCGTTGCGGTCACGGTGTCGCTCCTTCAGCGGGAGGGGTGGGTGACGGTGATGCCGGTGCCGTCGAGGTGGACCACGTAGGTGGGCGGGTCCATCGGTCCCGTCGGTGGGAGGGCTTCGAGCACTCCGGCTCGTCGGAGCTGGCGCAGCCGCCGGTGAGCGCTGTCCTTGGACAGGAACCCGAGCCGCTCCGCCACACCCCGTGTGCTCGCCGCCGCGACCAGCCGACTGTCGACCAGGTCGGCATCGGCGACCAGGACGGACAGCACCGCCACCGCGTCGGGGCCCTGCTCGCGCAGGAACTCCAGGGCCGCCGGGTATCGGTGCTCGATCAACACCTCCCCCGCCGTCAGCTCCGTCGACCTGGTCGGTGTCGGGACTCGGGCCGGAGTCGAGCGGCGCGCCCGCGGGCGCATCGGCTTGCGAACCGGGGCCGCTGGATCGAGGTCCAGGAACGAGAGCTGGTCGGCTGCCATGGTTACCTCCGGACGGGCGCGGAGATCCCGTCACATAGGTAGGCCGTTCTGGCGTCGGATCTCGACAAGAAATCCGAGATTCCTCGCATCTTCTTGTCTCCGATATGCGACACCGCCGGATGTCGGCGGTGGGACTCGTCAGATCGACCGTTCGGCGCGACGATGACGACCGCACTCGCCCGGACCGATCCGGTCGCGGAGAGCCCCTCGTGACGGGGGTCTGTCCGTCGCCTTCCAACCGCTCCGACCACGCGTCGGACGTGTCCTCAGGAGAAGGCGATGACCACCGGCCGCAACAACATCCGCAAGCGCGGATCGACCTGGACCTACTACCTCTACGTCACTGAGGGCGACGGCACCCGCCGTCAGGTGTCGAAGGGCGGCTTCGCCAGCCGCAAACAGGCCGAGACCGCCCGGGCCGAGGCTCTCACCGCGATGTCGACCGGGAGCTGGGTGAGTCCCGATCGGCTCACCGTCGCCGAGTTCCTCGCCGACGAGTGGCTACCGAGCCAGCGGCCGCCGACTCTCGAGGAGAGCACCTACGCCAGCTACTCGCGCAACATCCGACTGCACGTCGCCCCTACATCGGCGGCATCCGGCTTCAGGAGCTCACGCCGATGGACCTGAACGCGCTCTATCGCAAGCTCCTCGAGTCCGGCCGACGACCATCCGGCGTCCCGGCTCGCCAGCACGACCAGGCCGTGCTCGACCTCATCGGCCGGCTCAAGGGCGAGAGCAACACCTGGCAGCAGGTCGCCGACGCCGTCGGCGAGGTGTTCCCCGACCAAGCCAGGATCACCCGCGACGCCGTTGCTGCCGCGCACCGCCGGGCCCAGCAGCCGAAACGGGCGCCGAGGACACCGGGACTGAGCAACCGCACGGTGCGATACGTACACACGATCATCCACGCAGCCCTGCGTGACGCGATGCGCTGGAACCGGGTCACCCGCAACGTCGCCGACGCCGCCACTCCTCCGCCCGAGGCATCGACCCGCCGGGGACGCCACACCACCTGGACCGGCGAACAGCTCGGCCGGTTCCTGGACTTCGTGGCCGACAGCCCCTACCTGCCGGCGTGGCTCTACCTCGCCACCTCCGGCTCACGCCGTGGCGAGGTGCTCGGGCTGAAGTGGGGGGGGACATCAACCTCGACGTCGCACGGCGATCATGTCCCGCCAGATCTGCATGGTCGACCACCTCGTCGTCATCAAGGACCTGCCGAAGACCAAGGGCGGGCACACCATCGCCCTCGACCCCGGCACCGTGGCGATGCTCCGAGACCTGCAGGTCCGCCAGGCCGAACTGAAGCGGATGCTCGGCGCCGGCTACCACGACGACGGCTGGATCTTCTGCCGCCCAGACGGCAGGCCGATCCACCCGGAACGGTTCAGCCGCGAGTTCCTCCGCAAGCAGGAAGCCCACAACAAGAGCCACGAGGATGACCCGCTGCCGAGGCTGAAGCTCCACGGCCTGGCGCCACACCTGGGCCACGCTCGCCCTGGAGGACGGCATCGACATCCACGTCGTGAGCGACCGCCTCGACCACAGCAGCATCCACGTGACCAGCCAGATCTACACCCACGTCCGCCGCCCCCTGCAGTTCGACGCCGCCGACCGCGTCGCGGCGAGGATCCTACGGCGCACGCGTTGAAGCAAGATCACCGACACCACGGCCAACCTGGTCAGACTAGGGACGTGAGCGAGAGGTCAAGATCAATCGGATCGACTTGGCGACGATGGGACCTGCACGTCCACACGCCCGCCTCGGTCGTGCAGAACTACGGCGGCGATACCGGCTGGGACCGATTCCTCACCGAGCTCGCGTCGTTGCCAGCGGAGCTGTCGGTCATCGGAATCAACGACTACCTATTCATCGACGGCTATCGGCGAGTCCTAGACGAATGGCAGCAGGGGCGCCTACCCAACATCGAGGCGGTGTTTCCCGTGATCGAGTTCCGCCTGCGGGAACTGGCTGGCGTCGACGGGGAGATCAAGAGAATCAACTACCACGCGATCTTCGCCCCAGGGCTCGATCCCAACACGATCGAGGCTCAGTTCTTGAACGGACTAGCCGCCAAGTTCCAGCTCTCGGAGGATGGCGGCCCAGCCTGGTCAGGGTTCCTTAGCCGAGAGAACGTCATCGAGTTCGGCCGACAACTCCGTGCTCACATCCCTGCCCCGCGGCAGTCCCAGCTCCCGACCAGCGACCTCGAACTCGGTTTCGCTCACCTCGTTGTCCCGCTCGATGACCTCCGTCGATGCCTCGACCACACTGCAATCGCCGGCCAGTCCCTCTGCGCCATCGGGAAGACCGAGTGGTCTTCGCTGCGGTGGGGCGACCAGTCCATAGCCACCAAGAAGGACCTGATCAACGGAGCCGATCTGGTCTTCACTGCTGCAGCAACTCCGGCGGCCTACGGGGCTTCGCGGCGCTCCCTGCGTGAGCAAGGAGTGAACGACTGCCTGCTCGACTGCAGCGATGCTCATCACTTCATGGACTCGCCAGAGAAGGACCGGCTCGGGAACAGCATGACCTGGGTTCGTGCACAGCCAACGCTTGCCGGACTGCGACATGCTGTCGCTGAGTTCGACACTCGTGTCTTCGTCGGCGACGAGCCGAAGAAGCTCGGAGCGCTTCGTTCCCACCCAGGTGCACACGTGAAGCGGGTCGTTCTTCGGAAGTCCAATGATGCTCCCAGCGATGCAGCAACGCTTTTTGACACCTCTCTGGACCTGAATCCAGGCTTCGTCGCTGTGGTCGGCAACAAGGGGAAGGGCAAGAGCGCCCTCCTTGACGTGATCGGCCTGGCGGGAGACAGCTCTGCCGAGGCGAGCTTCACATTCCTCTCGCCGGAGCGGTTCAGGAACACCCGCGCGAACCGAGCGGCAGAGCATGCGGTCTCGATGACGTGGTGGGACGGAGGTGTAGTCGACCGGCGACTCGACCGTTCAGTCCCCGACGGGGCGCCGGAGCGAATCACTTATCTGCCCCAGCAGCTGCTCGATGAGATCTGTAGCCCGGAGCCCGGCGAGCCCGCCGAAAAGTTCGCGCAGCAACTCGGCCAAGTGCTCTTCGCACACGTACCGCCCGCTGACCGGCTGGGAGCCTCGAACCTCGATGCACTCATCTCCACACGAGGTCAAGCGATCGATGAACGGCTGACGGACCTCCGTTCCGACCTGTCGATTCTGAACGCCCAGATCGCCGAGGCAGAACGGCAGTTGAACCCGGCGCGCCGGTCCTCGCTCGAGCAGCGCATCACACTCCTACGGCGAAAGCACGACGCCCTGGCAGGTCAAGAGCCAAACATTCCTACGAAGCCCGACGGATCTGATCCGGCGCTCCAGGTGAAGGTTGATGGCATCCGTCAGGAACTCGCTCGGTGCGACGAGGAGATCGAGGCACAGCGACAACGAGATGCCGCACTCGCACTCGAGTTGGACGCTGCCGAGCAGCTGGCAACCGCGCTGCAGACGCTCGATCAACACGTCACAGCGTTTCGTTCAAGCCATCGAGCGCAGGCTGTTGCTCTTGGGCTCTCAATCGACGACCTCGTGGTGGTGTCGCTGGACCAGACCGTGCTCGACGACGCAGTCGCGCGGCGGAAGTCAGACCGTGAGTCCCTGCAGCTCCTCCTCGACCCATCGAACGCGAGTGGCCCGGTCCATCGCAACGCGCAGCTGCAGTCGGAACTCGCCGAGGCTGTCGCTCTCATGGACCAGCCCGAGCGTGACTATGCAGCCGCGGTTCGAGAGCACGAGGCGTGGAAGCTCGCTTGCGACGAGCTCCTCCACGGATCCGCTGAGGAACCCGGCATCGACGGCACTCACGCCGAGCTCGATGCGATCGAGCGAACTCCTGCCGATATCGGCCGGATGCGTTCCGAGCGCGACGATCTTGTAAGGCGAGTACACGAGGCGCTCGGTCGGAAGGTCGCCATCTTCGAAGATCTGTACCAGCCGGCGTGCGCCTTCATCGAAGAGCACCCTCTTGCTCGTGCGTGCGAGCTTGCCTTCGGCGCCTCCCTCCGCGAACGCTCGCTCGAAGATCGATTCTTCGGCCTCGTGAGCCGTGGGGTTGCCGGGACTTTCACCGGTGTCGAGGAAGGCTCCGAGGTGCTGCGCGAACGTGTGGCAGCAACTGACTTCTCGGATGCCGCGTCCGTGGTGTCGTTTGCGAACGCGATCTGCGACGCCCTGCACCAGGACCAGCGTTCGGCCCCGTCGACGTCAGTGGACGTTGAACGCGCCGTGCGAGTCGGCCACACGATCGAGAACGTCTACGACCTTCTCTTCGGGCTCTCGTACCTAGAGCCCCACCACTCGCTTCGCTACCAGGGAATCCAGATCGACCAGCTCTCGCCTGGGGAGAAGGGGACCCTCCTTCTGATGTTCTACCTCTTGGTCGATCCGGGACGGACTCCGCTCCTTCTTGATCAGCCTGATGAGAACCTCGACAACCACACGATCAAGGACCTTCTCGTTCCTGCGATCAAGGAGGCCGCCGATCGCCGACAGGTGATCGTGGTCACGCACAACCCGAACGTGGCGATCGTCGCCGATGCCGACCAGGTGGTCGTCGCGGATCGCGAGGGGGATCTGTTCACCTACCGCAGCGGCGCTATCGAGGATGGTGGGATCAATCTGAGCGCTGTCGACGTCCTCGAGGGCACCTGGCCCGCACTGGACAACCGCACGCTGAAGTACCAGCGCCCGACGGGCCCTGGGTAGCGAGTCCGGTCGCTCGGCGTGCCATCTGCACCTTCGGTCGGTGTGGGGCCTCGCCGTGCTCGCCGCGGGGGGTGATGACAAACCAATGACAAGCGCCCCATTCAACCCGCTCGACCGCCGGCCAAAACAGCCGCTGACCAGCGCTTTCGCGCTGATCAGGTGGTGTCGGAGGGGGGACTTGAACCCCCACGCCCTTGCGGGCACCAGCCCCTCAAGCTGGCGCGTCTACCAAATTCCGCCACTCCGACGTGGCCCACCCGGGGTACGGGCGGAGGGACACTCTACCCCAGCCGCCAGCTACCACGACCAACCCGTTCGGCCGTAGCCTCGCCGTCGTGGACCTCGCACGCCGGCGCCGGCAGCCTCTCGGCGCGGTGGCGATCATCCTGGTCGGCACGCTCGCCTTCGCG
>RRZU010914891.1_pt1 | contig 15187 bp, 11 predicted proteins | sample 2165561 | NCBI WGS metagenome assembly RRZU01 (sample SAMN10456909, study PRJNA506462) | wastewater metagenome | isolation source: wastewater sludge | place: USA: Moscow, Idaho
GGTCCCCGGTGCCACGCGCCTGCACCACCGCACCTTAGCGACCGTGCTTCACGACCACGAGCGGCGTCTTGTGATGAGCATCCCCGCCGGGACGGCGGCTCGCCATCTCACCTCGATTATGAGCACGGCAAGCCGTGAGCGAGCACGGAGGGGTGAGAGCAGACGTCGGCGTGGGGCACTAAGACTTCCTGTGATGTCTGAGCAGTTCCCAACAACGCCACTCTCGCAACGGGAGGCCTTCGCCCTCCCCCGACCGAACACACGCGCTTCGTGCAACAACGTCCCGGCCATCACACCTATGGCCCTGTGGCTATAGAAGCCCCCCATGCAGGCACGACGAGGCACAAAAGCGCGTGATGCCTCACATGCCTAGTTGTTTGCTGGAGCCATCGCCACACCAGCGAGACCTCGAAGGAGACAGCAATGAACACCAGCATCCTCATCGGTTCCCAACCCGCCGCGCGTTGGTCCCGCCGCGACGGACTCTTCCCCTCCGGCCCACCCCACATCACATCCCCAAGGGCCCAGCGATTGTGCGCTGGCTGCTCGTGCAGATCGCTGCACGGTGCACGTCGAGCAACTCGAAGTCTGACAAGGCTCTGCGGACAAGGGAATTGAGATGAACTCCTCAATCGCCTTGGCGATCCTAGCCATCACCGTCGGCGTTGCCTGCTTCGTCCTCCTAGTCCGCGCACGCGGGCGTCAGGGAAGAGATCTGCCCAGTGGGCTGCCGCCCCGATACTCCGATCATGCGAAGGACCGAATGTGCGAACGTGGAATCTCCGCCGCCCAAGTCGAGGCTGTCCTAGCCAAGCCTGAGCGATGCATACCGGACCCACTGAAGAACAGCGTTCGACTCGAACGAGACTTCGATGACCGAACCCTAAAGGTGTGGGTCGTCGGGCCCTGGCCTGCCACGCGCGAAATCGTGGTGAAGTCCACCGCTTGGAAGTACTCTGCACAGTTCACGGTCCTCTCGACAGCGGTCGGCAAAGTGATTGGGACCAGAGGCACAACCATTCAGGGGATCCGCGATCGGAACGGCGCTCACATTGTGGTCAAGCCAGACGGCACAGTCCGCATCAGCGCGGGAGAGTTGTCGTCCTTGGCAACCGCCCGGCAACAGATCCTAGCGATCGCCGGGCGCCCACCCGTCTCGGACAACGAGCAGCCCAGGAGGAGGTGAGATAATGGTCAAGCACATCACCGCCGGGAACGCCGACAGGTCCGGCTCGAACACCTCCGGAGTCAGTTCCGCCCGACTCCACCAGAAGTCCGGTTCGAACAACTCGTTTGGCGGGTACTCCAAAGAGAGAAACGCCGACGGCACCTTCCGGATGCGCAAGTCCAGTTAGTAACGGCCAGAACGAGAGTGCCTCGCCCAGCGATAGTCCTTCCGCTGCGGCGAGGCACTCTCGACTCCAGACAAGGGAGTTAGCCAACCTAGCGCGACATCCAAGAACCGAGATGCCCTGCGCCCGCCGGTGGCGCAGGGCATCCATCGACAGAGAGTCCGGAGCCGCCGGCACGTTTCGATGCACGCCCAGTCCATCTGCCAGCGGTAGTTGATAGATCGTCCCTGTGCGCGGACGCTTGGGCAGAGTCAATATCCACAGCTCTGCGCATCGTGAAGGTGGGCGACCCATCCGCACTCCCGTGCCACGGATCGTCACCGCGCTCGCGGCGACCCGGCCTGCCCAAACGTCTGCGACAGCGGGGGGATGAGTGGACTGCGGTGGCCACGTGAACCGCAAGCAACGATGCGGCCCCTGACTGTTCTTCACCGTAGTCAGAGGCCGCATCACTAGGAGTGGCAGGTGTAGGGTTCGAACCTACGTAGGCAATGCCGACGGTTTTACAGACCGCTCCCTTTGGCCGCTCGGGCAACCTGCCATGCTGATCACTCAGCGGGAAAGTACTCTAGCAACTCATCGCCCGTCCGCCCAATCGAGAGGAACACCCCATGGCAGGAGACAGCTCCTTCGACATCGTCAGCAAGGTCGACAAGCAGGAAGTCGACAACGCCCTCAACATGGCCGCCAAGGAGGTGCACCAGCGCTTCGACTTCAAGGGCACCGACGCCTCGATCCGGTGGTCGGGCGACGCCATCGAGATGGAGGCCAGCGGCGAGGAGCGCGTCAAGGCCGTCCTGGACGTCTTCCAGAGCAAGCTGATCAAGCGAGGCGTCTCCCTGAAGTCCTTGGACGCCGGCGATCCACGTATCTCGGGCAAGATCTGGAAGATCACCGCGACCCTCGAGCAAGGCATCTCCCAAGACAACGCGAAGCTCATCTCCAAGCTCATCCGCGACGAGGCCCCCAAGGGCGTCAAGGCCCAGATCCAAGGCGACGAACTCCGCGTCAGTTCCAAGAGCCGCAACGACCTCCAAGCCGTCCAGCAGCTCGTCCGGGACGCGGACTACCCCTTCGCCGTCCAGTTCGTGAACTACCGATGAGCGAGCAGACCTCTCCCGTTCCCCTCGCCGTCGTCGTCGGAGCCGGGACCTTCGCGTGGTACGCCATGCCCGGGGCGGTGACCTCACGCGGCCTGCGAGCCCTCCTGAAGACCGGGCTGGCCGTCGGCATCACCGCGGCCTACGCCGCCTGCAGGCCACGCCACGAGGCAGTCAATGGACCGGACCGGGTCGATGAGCTCTTCAATGCCGCCAACACCAACCCCGGCAAGGCCGTCGCGGTCGGCGCGGTGGCGCTCGGAGCGGGGGTCGGCGCCACGGTCTGGGGCGAGAAGGCGATGTTCCGGTGGGGCCAACGACGCCGCGCCGCCGGCCGCCGGTGGCCGTTCGGGCTCCCCGCGCTCATCATGGGCGCGCTGGCCATCGTCGGAAACCTGGCAGAGCCACCGAAGGCCTGACCACCAGCCACCACCCGCGATGCGGCGCCCCGGGGCGCCGCATCGCGTGGTTCAGGCGAACAGCGGGGCCCCCACGTAGGAGCCCTCTGCCGCGCCCGGGGGGATGGCCCACAGGCCCGACCCCAGATGCTTGAGGTACTCGTTCATCGCGTCCACCGACAGCGAGCGCTGCACCGTGACGAAGTCCTCGGGGCGCCGCTGGTAGGCCAGGAAGAACAGCCCGGCATCCAGCTTGCCCAGCGTGTCGTTGCCGTCGACGTAGTTGTACCCGCGTCGCAGCAGCTGGATGCCGTTGTTCTGATCCGGATGGGCCAGCCGCATGTGGCTCGTGTGATCGATCAGCGGTTTGCCGGTCGCCGACAGCGCCGCGAAGTCCGGATCGTCGTTCTCCGCCCCGGTCGGGTTCGACAACGGCGCACCCTCGCCCTTGTTACGACCTACGATGCGGTCCTGCTCGGCGAGCCGCAGGCGATCCCAGCTCTCCATCACCATGGCGATCTTGCGCGCCACCAGGTAGGACCCCCCGGCCAGCCAGGCCTGGTCGTCGGCCCCCACCCACACATGCTGAGCCAGGGCCGTCTCGTCGTCGGCGAGGATGTTCGCCGTGCCGTCCTTGTATCCGAACAGGTTGCGCGGCGTCTGCTGATCCGCGGTGGTCTTCGAGGTGCGCCCGAACCCCAGCTGCGACCAGCGCAGCCGCGCCCGGCCGAAGGCGATCCGGGTCAGATTCCGGATCGCATGCACCGCCACCTGCGGATCGTCGGCGCACGCCTGAATGCACAGGTCCCCGTCGGAGTGATCCAGTTGCAGATCCTCTCCGAGGAAGGCCGGCAGCCGGGTCAGCCCCGCGGGACGCTTCGCCGCCAGCCCGTACCGATCCACCCCGTCGGACTCGAACAGCGTCGGTCCGAACCCGAACGTGATCGTCAGGCCACTCGCCGCCAGCCCGAGCGCCTCGCCCGTGTCATCGGGCGGAGCCTCCGGGGACCCGCCTACCGCCCCCTTCGCCGTGACCTCCAGTCCGGCGACCATCCGGGACGCCGCATACGACCAGTCCTGCAGCAGGCTGATGAGATCCTCGCGGTCGGCTCGCGTCGACATGTCGAAGGCCGCAAAGTGCATGTGGTCCTGCACCGGAGTGGTGATGCCGCTTTGGTGCTGGCCGAAAAACGGGTACACCGTGGTGTCCGAGGTGGCCCCGCTCCCCCGTTGGACGCCGATCGTGCCCGCGACGCCCGCTCCCGCCCCCACGGCGGCCCCGGCCCCGAACAGGCCGAGCATGCCCCGCCGCGACAGCCCGCGCCGCGGGGCTACCGCGGCGGTCTCCCGCGCTCCTTCGTCCTGCGGCGCGGCACCGCCCTCCGGGCCTGAGGCCGCGGGGAGGGACGCCTCGCCGGCAGCCGCGGATGCGAGCGAGTCGGGCTCGGCGGGGGGAACGGGAACGGTCGGTTCGTCGGGCACCTGATTCACCCCAGGATGGTCGTGGTCAGCTTGGACAGCGGCTCGGCGAGCGTGTTGATGTCGTCGATCAGATCCCGCTTGTCGGAATCGGTCAGCTCGCTGAAGGACACAAAACCGGCCGTCGCGGATCCGTGCTGGGCCAGCGACTTCTCCAGCGTGGCGTAGCCCTCATCGATCTCGGCGACGAGCTTCTTGCCGTCGTCGCCCTTGGAGAGCGCGAAGTCACGCACCAGCGAGAAGGCCATCTTGGAGCCCTCGACGTTGGCGGCGAAGTCGTACAGGTCGGTGCCGCTCCACCAATCCTCCTCACCGGTGATCTTTCCGGTGGCGACCTCGTCCAGCAGCGAGATCGCGCCATTGGACAGCCCCGCGACGCCCTGCTCGTTGAGAGTGCTCAGGAAGGTGTCACCGTGGACGTAGTCGTACAGCTCCTGGACGTCGGCGACGAGTTTGTCGGCGTAGCCCTTGCGCTGCTCGGTCGTGGACGGCTCCCAGTCCTGCCAGGCCGAGCTGTCGTCAGCGTTCTTGGCATCCTTGGCCGGAACCCACAGATCCTTCTCGATGCGATGGAAGCCGGTCCATTCGAGGTTCTCCGCGACCGCGTCCACCTCGCGGTAGTCGATGCGCGGATCGAGATCGCCCAGCGCCTCGGCGATCGGTTCGATGCGCTCGTAGTAGGCGCGCACCTTCGGGAAGGCCGCCTTCGCGGCATCATCGCGCCCAGCCGCGTAATCGTCGGCGAACGTCTTCACCTCGGGCAGCAACTGCGCCACCTGATCCTTGACGAAGGCGGCGTACAGCGTCACGGCCTGCTGCTTCTGCTCGGCGTCCTCACCGGTGATGGCGATCGAATCACCGCTCACCGTGAAGGCCGTCTTGCCGACGCCCTGGCCGATCATGCCCGGCTTGCACAAGGTGAAGTAGTTGCCCGGCTGGGCCACGACGGTCAGCGTCCGGGACGCCCCGGGAGCGATGTTCTCGACCTCTCCGACGATCCGCAGGCCGTCGTCGGCCAGCAGGTAGAACTCGGTGGTCTGGGTGCCGGAGTTGGTGACGTTGAACGCGAGCGTGCCGCTGGCGGCGGTGTTCGCCGACACTGTGCAGGCGGTGGCGTCGGAGGTGACGGTGAGCGGGCCACCGGAGGCCGCCAGGTCTGCCTTGGCGACGCAGCCGGACAGGGCCAGCGCCGCAGTGGGTACCGCGACGAGGGCGGCGGTCAAAGACGTACGGTTCACGATGCTCCTTGAGCGAGGGAGGGGGACGGTTCGGGGGCGGGACGCGGCCGACGAGTGCGGGCGCGGGAGAAGAACAGGCTGAACACGACAGCCAGGTACAGGGCCCAGGCGATGACCTGAACCCAGGTCATCGCGGGCATGAAGCCCACGGTGGCCTGCAGGAGGGTGGCGAGGGTACCCCCGGGCGCGATGACCTCCGACACGTCGAACGCGTAGCCGAAGGGGAATCCCGCCAGGCCGATCCCGACCGCGCCGGTGGCGGGGTCGATGGTGGCCATGGCGCTGAACGGACCCGGGACCACGCCCGCCTCCTGCAGGTCGTGGAGACCGTAGGCGAGGACACCGGCGGCGACCACGATGAGCAGGGCCCCCGTCCAGGTGAAGAACGTCGACAGGTTGAGCCGGACCATCCCGCGGGCGATCGCCCACCCGAGCAGGACCGAGATCATCAAACCGAGCAGGGCCCCGACGATCGCCTGGGGCGCGGACCCGGCCGACTCGACCATCGACCACAGCAGGAGTGCAGTCTCGATACCCTCGCGGGCCACCGAGACGAAGCCGACGATGACGATGCCCCACAGCGACCCTTGGGCGAGCGCGCGGTCGAGTTCACCTTCGAGGGTCTTCTTGAGGTTGCGGGCCGCGCGCTGCATCCAGAAGATCATCCAGGTCACCAGCGCGACGGCGGCCAAGGACAGGAGCCCCCCGATGAGCTCTTGGCCCTGGGTGGTGAGGGCGTAGGAGCCGAACGTCAGCAGTGCGCCGATGCCGAGGGAGAGGGCGATCGCGAGACCCACGCCAATCCACAGGCGGTGCAGGACGTCGCGACGGCCCAGCTTGGTGAGGTAGGACACGAGGATGCCGACGACGAGCGCCGCTTCGAGGCCCTCGCGCAAACCGATGAGGAAGGCGCCGAGCACGGGTACCAACTTTCTGGAGTGACGGGCCGCGCCGAGCGGTCAGGTAAGGCTTGCCTTACCCGAGGCACGATGGTAGCGGGCCACCCCCCGACCGACCAACCCGTCCGCTCCGCGAACCCGCCTGTCGGCTCCCGCCGCTAGCCTGGCCGACGTGTTGCGGATCGCGTCGTTCAACGTCAACGGAATCCGGGCCGCGCAGCGGCGCGGCATCGAGACCTGGTGGGCGCAGACGTGCCCCGACATCCTGGCGATCCAGGAGATGCGGGCCCCCGCGCAGGCCATCCCGGAGGGCCTGTTCGACGGCTGGCATCTCGCCTACCACGAGGGGAACCTGCCTGGACGCAACGGTGTCGCCCTGCTCAGCCGGACGCCTCCCGCCGCGGTCCGGTACGGCTTCGGGCATCGCGCCTCCGACCCGGAAGGTCGCTACGTAGAGGCCGACTACGACCTGGACGGCCTGGCGCTGCGGGTCGGCTCGGTCTACGTCCCGAAGGGTGCGACCTGGGAGGGCCCGGACGCCGACCCGGCGAAGTATCGGCGCAAGATGCAGTTCATGGCGTCCTTTCGTTCCTATCTCACCCGGGCCCGCCGGGAGGCCGCCCGCGAGGGCCGGGAGTTCCTGGTGATGGGCGACTTCAACATCGCCCACACCAGCGAGGACCTGAAGAACTGGCGCAGCAACCAGCGCTCCGAGGGCTTCCTGCCCGAGGAACGGGAGTGGTTCGGCTCCCTGCTGGGGCCGCGCACGCTCGTGGACGTCGTCCGGCGCCTCCACCCCGATGCTCCCGGGCCCTACTCCTGGTGGAGTTGGCGCGGGCAGTCGTTCGTCAACGACACCGGCTGGCGGATCGACTACCACCTCGCCAGCGCCGGGCTCGCCGCCCGCGCCGTCACGGGCGGCACCCACCGTGACGCCAGCTACGAGGAACGGATCAGCGACCACGCCCCCGTCGTCGTGGACTACGCGACGGGCTGAGGTCCCGCACCACGGTCGCCGCATCACGCGCGGCGACCCCCCGCGGTCAGAAGGCCAGGCTGCGAGGGTCCTCCGCGCGGAAACACGCCAGCACTTCGGCGCGGGTGACGTCCTCGATGCGCTCGTGCGTCCACCGGGGCGCCCTGTCCTTGTCGACCAACTGCGCGCGGACCCCCTCGATGAAGTCGGGGCTCCCGATCATGTGATCGGCGAGCACGCGATCCTGCGCCAGTACCTCGGCCACCCCGGACATGGCCGGGACGCGTCGCAGCGCCTCCAGCGTCACCGCGACGCTGAGCGGGCTGCGGAGCCGGATCTGGGCGGCGGCCGCCCGGGCCCGCGGATCGGCGTGGGACTCCAGTGCCGCGATCACGTCGGAGGGGTCGGGGTAGGAATAGCAGGCGTCGATCCAGGACCGGTTCTGTTCCAGTTCGCCCGCCGGGGCGTCGGCGGGCGCCTCGTCGGCCAGTCCGAGCAGGACGCCGTCACGGGCACCGACCGTTGTCCCGGTCAGCGCGACGTGCATGCCGGTCCACCCCGGGGCGTGCGCCAGGTACCAGTTGATCCCGACATCGGGGGTGAAGCCGATGATGGTCTCCGGCATCGCGAAGGCCGCGTCCGCCGAGGCGAGCCGGCGCGATCCGTGCGCGGAGATCCCGAGCCCACCGCCCATGGTGATGCCGTGCTGGCGCGCTTCGTACGGTTTGGGGTACTCCTTGATGGCCAGATCGAGGCTGTACTCCAGGTCGAAGAACTCCCCGTAGTCGCGGCCCTCGAGGACGGCGGTGCGCAACGCTCGCACGTCCGCACCGGCGCATAGCCCACGGGAACCCTCGCCGAGCAGGAGCACGCTGTCGACGCCGTCGTCGTCGCGCCACGCTTCCAGCGCCTCCCGCATGCCGGCCATCATCGAGACGGTCAGCGCGTTGATCGCGGCGGGACGGTTCAGGCGGAGCACCCCCACGCCCTCCACCACCTCGGTGAGCAGTTCGGGTTCGGCCATGTCGTCTCCTGACGGATCGCGGGGCGGACGCTAGGCGTCCCGGTGCCCTCAGCCTAGGACGACGCGACCGCCTGAGCGCGGCGACGAAGGATGATCCACATTCCGCCTGCCGCGATCCCGGCGAGCGCGATGGGGACCGCGCTGTTGCGCCAGGCGAGGTTGCCGGCCCCATAGACCAACAGCACCGACGTGACCGCGGCCGCCGTCCGCAGCACGCGCTCGCTGACCTTGGCCAGGGGAAGGAACAGCGCCCCCCACAGCAGATACCAGGTGTGCAGCGCCGGACCGAAGACTGCGAAGGCCAGGTAGGCCCACGCCAGGAACCGCAGCGGCTCGGTGCGTCCGTAGCGGATCGCAAGCCACACCATGAGCACCGCCGCGATGCCCAGACTGATGGTCTGCAGGAGCGGAACCACGGACGCGGCGGCCGAGGTCATGCCGAGCGCCAAGAAGACGTGCTGGCACGCCCACCCGATCAGGCTGAACGGGGCCAGCGTGACGATCATGCCGGGCACGCTGACGGCGTTCAGCCAGCCGAACCCCAGCCCGGTCGCCCACGAGATACCGGCGAACACGGCCAGGACGCCTCCCAGCGTGGTGAGGGCACGCGGCAGGAAGCGGACCAGGTCCCGCCACCGCCACGACGCCCAGGAACTGCCGATCACCGCCACCGGGAAGGCGGCCAGCAACGCCGGCTGCTTGACGGCCATGCCGACCCCGAGTGCGACGACCGCGGGCCAATGCCAGCCCTTGTACGCCCAGGAGATCGCCAGCACGACCATGCCCATCATGAGGGCGTCGTTGTGCGCACCGCCGATGAGGTCGATGACCAGCAGCGGGTTGATCGCGGAGAACCACGCCGTCTGATGCGGATCGATGCCGATCTGGCGGGCGATCCGGGGCAGACAGTGCACGATCAGCGCGACGCCGATCAGGGCCGGAATGCGCTGGGCAACCGCCGAGTAGTACGGGTTGAAGCCGGCGAGTTGGTCCAGCCAGTGCGCCAGCGTCAAGGCGAGCGGGCCGTAGGGGGCCGGCGTGTAGCGCCACAGCCACGCCACCTGGTCGGCGAACGTGCCGGGCAGGACGCTGGGCGAGACCTCGTACGGGTTCAGCCCGTTCTCGATCAGCCAGCCTTGAGCGGCGTAAGAGTAGGCGTCGTGGCTGAAGATCGGGGGCGCCGCGATGAGCGGTATCGCCCACCAGCACAGGATCGCCCACGGCTTCACGTCGTGGTAGACCGCGGGACGCAGCCGGTACCAGGCGATGATCAGCAGGCCGACGGCACCGATGACGAGCACGGTGGCCATGACGCGCGCCCAGGCGGTGTCCAGGCCGAGCGCCCGCATCACCGGCCAGTAGGGGCTGGCCTGGGGCAGGTAGGCCGGCGACAGTGAGCCGACGACCAGCAGGACGGTGCCGAGGAGTCCCAGGCGCACCGGCGCCAGCCGGATGGCACGAACGAAGTCCTGCCACCGGGCGCGCACCCAACCTGCGAACCCGCTCACGGCCGTCCTCCTTGCCTGTCACGGTTGAGAGTCAGCGTATCCAACACGCGCGGGCGACCGGCGCCGCCCGGCAACCCCGGCCCAGAGTCGTCCGTCCCTGGTTGGCCGAGCTACTAGGGTGGGGGGTCGAGTCAGTCTGATCAGAGAAGAATGAGGCCGTCCGCCGTGACCGATGTCCAATCCCTCGACCGTGTCGTCATCCGCTTCGCCGGGGACTCCGGCGACGGGATGCAACTCACCGGTGATCGGTTCACCTCCGACACCGCCAGCCTCGGCAACGACTTCGCGACCCTGCCGAACTTTCCCGCCGAGATCCGCGCCCCCCAGGGAACCGTGGCGGGCGTGTCGAGTTTCCAGCTGCACTTCGCCGACACCGACATCAAGACGCCCGGTGATGCCCCCGACGTCCTGGTGGCGATGAACCCGGCGGCGCTGAAGGCGAACCTCGGCGACCTCAAGCGGGGCGGCGTCATCATCGCCGACGCCCACGAGTTCACCAAGCGCAACCTGGCCAAGGTCGGCTACGCGGCCGACCCACTCACCGACGGCTCGCTGGTCGACTACCAACTGCACTCCATTGACCTGACCGGCCTGACGGTCGGGTCGGTCGAGCAGTTCAAGTTGGGCCGCAAGGAAGCCTCCCGCGCCAAGAACATGTTCGCGCTGGGGTTGCTGACCTGGCTGTTCACGCGTCCGGTCGAACACACGCTGGAATTCCTGGATCGCAAGTTCGGCGGCAAACCGGAGATCCGCGACTCGAACAAGGCCGCCTTCCTCGCCGGGCACGCCTTCGGCGAGACCACCGAGACGTTCGCCGTCCGCTTCGAGGTCGCCGCGGCCCCGGCCCTACCGGGCACGTACCGGCAGATCACCGGTAACAAGGCGTTGGCGCTGGGCCTGATCGCCGGTTCGGTGGCCTCCGGGCTGCCGCTGTTCCTGGGCGCCTACCCGATCACGCCCGCCTCCGATGTGCTGCACGAACTGAGCAAGGCCAAGGACGAAGGCGTCACGACCTTCCAGGCCGAGGACGAGATCGCCGCGGTCGGTGCGGCGCTGGGCGCCTCCTACGCGGGCCACCTGGGCGTCACCTCCACCTCCGGGCCGGGCATGGCACTCAAGAGCGAGACCATCTCGCTGGCCGTCATGCTGGAGCAGCCGCTGGTGATCTGCGACATTCAGCGCGCCGGGCCCGCCACCGGGATGCCGACCAAGACCGAGCAGGCGGACCTCCTGCAGGCGATGTTCGGACGCCACGGCGAGGCGCCGCTGCCCGTCATCGCCGCCCAGTCGCCCGCCGACTGCTTCGACGCCGCCATCGAGGCGGTGCGGATCGCACTCACCTACCGGACACCGGTGATCCTGCTGACCGACGGGTACCTGGCCAACGGCGCCGAGCCGTGGCTGCTGCCCGACATCGCGTCGCTGCCCCCGATCGATCCCGCCTTCGCCACCGAGCCGAACGGCCCGGACGGCACTTTCCTGCCCTACCTGCGCGACGAACGCGGGGCCCGGCCGTGGGCCGTCCCCGGGACGCCCGGACTGGAGCACCGCATCGGCGGCATCGAGAAGGCCGACAAGACGGGCAACGTCAGCTACGCCCCCGACAACCACGAACTCATGGTCCGGGCGCGTCAGGCGAAGGTCGACGGGATCGTCGCGGACGTCCCCGACCTCGTCGTCGACGACCCGGACGGCGACGCCGACGTGCTGGTGCTCGGTTGGGGGTCGACGTGGGGTCCCATCGCGGCGGGAGCCCGGCGCGTCCGCGACACCGGCCGCAAGGTCGCCACTGCACATCTGCGTCACCTCAACCCGCTGCCTGCCAACACCGGCGACGTGCTGCGCGCCTACCCACGCGTCATCGTCCCCGAGATGAACCTGGGGCAGATGGCGATGATCCTGCGGGCCCGCTACCTGGTTGATGTGCAGTCCTACAGTCGAGTGCGGGGGTTGCCGATCAGCCCCGCCGAACTGGCGCCGTACCTGATCGACGTCATCGATGCAGAGGAGGCCCGATGAGCACCGGACTGTCCGGCGTGCCCCTGGCGATCACGCCACTCAACCGCAAGGAGTTCGTCTCCGACCAAGAAGTGCGCTGGTGCCCCGGCTGCGGCGACTACGCCGTGCTGGCAGCGTTCCAGTCGCTGATGCCGCAACTGGGCGTCCAGCGGGAGAACACCGTCGTCGTGTCGGGAATCGGCTGCTCGTCGCGGTTCCCGTACTACCTCGACACCTACGGCATGCACTCGATCCACGGCCGCGCCCCGGCGATCGCGACCGGCGTGGCTCTGACCCGGCCCGACCTGGCGGTGTGGGTCGTGACCGGCGACGGCGACGCGCTGAGCATCGGCGGTAACCACCTCATCCACGCGTTGCGCCGCAACGTGAACATCACGATCATGCTGTTCAACAACCGCATCTACGGGCTCACCAAGGGGCAGTTCTCCCCCACCTCGGAGACCGGAAAGGTCACCAAGTCGTCCCCCGTCGGCTCGGTGGACCACCCGTTCAACCCGCTGACGCTGGCCCTGGGCGCCGAGGCGTCCTTCGTGGCCCGGGCGCTGGATTCGGACCGCAAGCAGCTCACCGAGGTGCTGACCGCCGCGATCAACCACCGGGGCGCGTCCATCGTCGAGATCTACCAGAACTGCCCGATCTTCAACGACGGCGCGTTCGAGGGCCTCAAGACCCCCGAGTCTTCGGCGATCATCCCGCTGGTCCACGGCGAGCCGATCACCTTCACCGGGGGCGAGCTGGGCGTCGTCCGCAAGCCCGACGGTTCACTCGGCGTCAGCGCGGTCAGCGACGTCGAGCCGGGCGACCTGGTCGTCCACGACGCGCACGCGCACGACGCGACGCTGGCCTTCCAGCTCTCTCAGCTCACCGACACCCAGGGGCTGTCGCTGTCGCCGGTCGGCGTCCTGCGTGACGTGGCGCGTCCGGTGTTCGACGACGAGGCCCGCAACCAGGTGCACATGCCCGCCGACCGGGTCGCCTCCCTGCAGCGCCTGGTGGCCGGGCCGGACACCTGGACCGTCCTGTAGCCACGAGCGTGAACTCATCACGCTAGGCTTCATGCCACCCCTAGGCGGCATCGGCGAGCAATTGAACGGCGGATGAGTGCGCATTATCGATAATGTCACCGACCTTCTTGGGGACGACCTCAAGGGAGCACTTGTCCCCGGCGCAAAGGTCCGCATCGCTGCTTCGACGTTCTCGATCTTCGCGTTCGAGGCGCTCCGCAAGGAGCTTGAGAAGGTCTCTGAGCTGGAGTTCATCTTTACGTCGCCGTCGTTCGTGACCGAGAAGGTGACGGATAAGCTCCGCAAGGAGCGGCGCGGATTCTTCATCCCCGGCGGACAGGCCGAGTCGAGCCTGGCGGGGTCTGAGTTCGAGATCAGGCTGCGCAACAAGCTCACCCAGCGTGCGATCGCACGAGAGTGCGCGGACTGGGTTCGCCGGAAGGTCACCTTCCGCTCGAACGCCACGGGCAACCCGATGCAGCAGTTCGCGGTCGTCAATGACAAGGCCGCATACACCCAGTTGCAAGGGTTCACGACCGCCGATCTCGGCTACGAACGCGGCAACGCCGTGTCGAGCTTCGTGAACCGCCTCGACGAAGCCCCGATGACCGAGCAATACATGCAGCTGTTCGACCAGATTTGGAACAACCCCGACCAGGTCAGCGATGTCACCCAGGCCGTCCACGACCACATCGCCAGCGTGTACACCGAGAACTCCCCGGCACGCATCTACTTCCTGATCCTCTACAACCTGTTCGCAGAGTTCCTCGACGACATCAACGAGGACGTGCTGCCGAACGACCGCACTGGGTATCAGGAGACGAAGGTCTGGCAAAGCCTCTACAACTTCCAGCGCGACGCGGCCACCGGCATTATCAACAAGTTGGAGACTTACAACGGCTGCATCCTCGCCGACTCCGTCGGCCTCGGTAAGACGTTCACCGCGCTCGCGGTCATCAAGTACTACGAGCTGCGCAACAAGTCGGTGCTGGTGCTGTGCCCGAAGAAGCTCGCTGAGAACTGGACGAACTACAACGCCAACCTGACGACCAACATCTTCGCCTCCGACCGGTTCAACTACGACGTGCTTGCCCACACCGATCTCTCCCGCACCAAGGGTGAGTCGCTCGGACTGCGGCTGGATCGGATCAACTGGGGCAACTATGACCTCGTCGTGATCGACGAGTCCCACAACTTCCGCAACGCTGACTACGCCGAGGAGAAGGAGTCGCGCTACCAGCGCCTCATGCGCCAGGTCATCCGCGAGGGCGTGAAGACCAAGGTGCTGATGCTCTCGGCCACCCCGGTGAACAACCGTTTCAACGACCTCAAGAACCAACTCCAGCTCGCCTACGAGGGCGAGTCAGAGAACCTCGCCCAGCACCTGAGCCTGTCCACGACGGTCGAGAAGGTCTTCTCTGACGCGCAACGGGTGTTCAACGAGTGGTCCAAGCTCGACCCCGAGCACCGCACCACCGACCGCATCCTCCAGATGCTCGACTTCGACTTCTTCGAGTTACTGGACTCCGTCACCATCGCGCGTTCGCGCAAGCACATCCAAGCGTTCTATGACACCACCGAGATCGGCGCCTTCCCGGAACGACGCCCTCCGCTGTCCATCCGCGAGCCGCTCACGGACCTCCCGGACGTGCCCGGCTTCAACGACATCTTCGAGAAGCTCCAGGCGCTGACCCTCGCCGTCTACACCCCCCTCGCTTACGTGTTCCCGAGCCGGCGCGCCAAGTACGAAGACCTCTACAACGTCACCGCCGGGAGCGCCCGATCCAACCTCGGGCAGGCCGGTCGTGAGCAGGGCTTGAAGAAGCTCATGACCGTTAACCTGCTCAAGCGTCTGGAGAGCTCGGTCGATGCCTTCCGCCTCACCCTGGCGAAGATCGAAGGCTCCGTCACCCACACACTCGGACGCATCAGCAACCGCGCGGGCAACCTAGCCGATCTGAGCCCCGAGCTCGCGGGGCTCGACTTCGATGTCGATGACGAAGACGACGCGAACATCGAAGCGCTGTCCTTCGGCGAGAAGATCAAGATCGACCTCGACGACCTCGACATCGATTCCTGGCAGCGCGACCTGTGGAACGACCGCGAGACCCTGCGGGAACTCCTCGACGAGATGCGCAAAGTCACCCCCGACCACGACCTCAAGCTCCGCAAACTCAAGCAACTCATCGA
>RRZU011397138.1_pt1 | contig 15187 bp, 16 predicted proteins | sample 2165561 | NCBI WGS metagenome assembly RRZU01 (sample SAMN10456909, study PRJNA506462) | wastewater metagenome | isolation source: wastewater sludge | place: USA: Moscow, Idaho
AATCCGCATTTGTATCCGCAACGGTTACAAAATCAACGATGCAACGCTTTGGTGCGACTATATAGATAATCTCCGATTCTTCGGCAAAGACCTCTATAATGCCAAATATGTATGCCCGACAGACCTCAAAGCCGAGCATGATCGATATATGTTGAAGAAAGCCAAAGCCTATGCACAAGCGGAATTGGAAAAGCAACTCGAAAAGGAAGACTCATACAAAGAAGCCAAAGCTAAGTTCTTCGGTATTGTAATCTCCAATGGACTTATAAATATTCGTGTATTGGAGAGTGTAGCCGAGATAATTACTGAAGGAAAGGCCATGAAACATTATGCTCAGTATACAGTTATGTGTAGTGTTTGGAAAAAAATACTGTTTCCTAATCAGATAGCGATAAAACACTAAACATAACATTTTTATTTAGCTATATTTTCCGTATAATGAATTGTATTTAAAATTCAATTAAAATGGAAAAAATCAAACCAAAAGAATTAGTAAGCCTTTTGAATAAAGAGCTTACTAGAATGCAGTACAAAAACTCATCATTGATTCAACACCGAAGGAATTGGGCGAAATTAGTTGTGTTTTTTGAAGAGATACAGGAAGAATATTTTTCGATGAAAACAGCGATGAAGTATCTTGATGACACATGCGATTTTTTTGCTAAGGAAAAGGCTAACGAACTCACTTCAGGTAACACATGGCTTTACCGTTCTATCAAGATGTTATGTGATTTCTATCAACATGGGACACTCTTGCGTCGTCATACACGAACGAATTTTACTGTAAACAAGGCATTTCATCAGGAACTTCTGACGGCATTTCATACAAGTTGTGTTTCTATGGATTATGCGCTATCCACGACAAAAGGATATCTGCGTACAGTAAGTAAATTACTTTCGTTCATTGAATCGAAAGAAATTATCGCAAGAGACCTTGATCCCTCTATACTTGTATATTATGTGAAAACACTTCTTGGTTATAGCCCGAAGATGGTTGAGTTTACATTCTGCGGAATACGATCTTTCTTACGTTTTCTTCATGTTTCAGGGTATATAAAAAGGGATTTGTCCAACTCTTTACCAACAGTAAAAATTCCACAGAAGGCTCGTATCCCATCAACTTGGAATCCAACGGATTTGAAAAAATTACTGGAAGTTATTGACCGGGGAAATCCCTCTGGCAAGCGAGATTACGCGATCATATTGCTAGCCAGTAGGCTTGGGATGAGGTGCGTAGACATAAAGTCTCTAAAATTTGACGATATTAAATGGGATGAGAATCGGATTGAAATAACTCAAGTAAAGACTAGAAAACCTACAACTTATCCTCTTTCACGAGAAATTGGGTGGGCTTTAATTGATTATATCCAAAAAGGTCGTCCCAACAGCGAAGATAAAAATGTATTTGTTCGGCACACAGCTCCTATATGTTCTTTTGGAGATTCAAGTCGTCTGATGGATATGATAAAAAAATATATGAAGATGGCACATATATCAATTCCCCAAGACAGAAAATTTGGCATGCATTCTTTGCGCCATACCTATGCCACTTCCTTAATGGAAAGGCATGTTCCAATTGAAGAGATCGCTCAATTGATGGGACATGTAGATACCACCACTACTGCGATTTATCTTAAGAGCAGTTTGAATCTACTAAAGGAATGCACTTTAAATATTGATGATCTATGAATATCTATACCTCTAACTTTTCTATGGATATAATAGATCTCATAGAACAAAAACGGATATTGGGATATAAGTATGAATCTCAAGCAGTAATACTAAAGCATTTTGATCAGTTTTGCTTAAAAAATTATCCAGATGCAACTATACTTGAAAAGGAAATCGTTCTCCATTGGGTAAGAATTAATCCAGGGGAACATCCTTCTACTCAAGAAACCCGACTTTCCCCAATCAACGAATTGGCGAGATATATTATGCGTAAAGGAGGATGGGCATATATACTGCCCAAAGGAGTGTTAGCAAAGAAAGTCAAATTCACTCCTTATATCTTTAGTGATAACGAGATTAAACGTTTGTTTGCAACTATTGATAATGATTGCCATTTTTGTTATGAAGTCCCTCTACGTCATATTGTGATGCCAGAATTCTTCCGCCTTTTATATTGTTGCGGGCTTAGGGTAACAGAGGCTAGATTGTTAAAAGTGGAAGATGTTGACTTAGAGAATGGTATTTTGAGTTTAACCCGAACCAAGTTAAGCAAACATAGACAAATCCCATTGTCTTTGGAATTGCTCAATCGTTTTAAGGAATACTCTCAAAAAATACATGTTTGCTCCACATCAGAAACATGGTTCTTCCCCGGTCTCAAAAATAATGCAATGACGAGCCAAAATATAAATAGAAATCTACGAAGATTCCTCTGGAATGCAGGGATATCTCATTCTGGAAGAGCAAAACTAGGTGAACCTGGTGCCCCATGTGTTCATTCGTTGCGACATACATTCGCTGTCAACTGTTTACGTAAATGGATGCGACAAGGTAAGAATCTGAATGCATATCTTCCAATTCTTCAAGCATATATGGGACACACCTATTATCGAGATACGGCTTACTACCTACACCTAAGCTCTGATTTGGTTCAGGATATCAGATCCAATCTTGAACAAACACTAGGAGCCATTATACCGTTCAACTCATCACTAAATGAAATAAATTATGAAAAACACGACTGATTTTGCCAATCATCTATCCCATTTCTTTACAGACTTTCTAATAGGATGTCGAAACTTAAGCAAGAATACAATCTCCTCTTACAGTGACACTTTCCGGTTACTTGTAATTTACTTTAATGATCAACAGTCTATTCCCCCTGAAAAGTTGACCTTGAAGAATATAAATGATAAATCTGTCTGTAATTATCTTGATTGGTTACAAAAAGAAAGAAGATGTTCTAATACGACAAGAAATCAACGTCTTGCTGCTATTCACTCATTCTTTCGTTATCTTCAGATGCAAGACTCCAAGCAACTATTGAGTTGTCAGAAGGTTATGCAGATACCTTTTAAGAAAAGTGTCCAACCTATCTTGAATCATCTTACCATATCTCAGGTAAGTTCTCTGTTGAGACAACCGGATATTAACAAAAAGGGAGAAAGGAGAGATATCGCACTACTTAGTGTTCTCTATGACACTGGAGCCCGAGTGCAAGAACTCTGCGACTTGAAAGTTCGAAATGTCAGATTAGAGCCTCCATCCACAATTACTTTAACAGGAAAAGGGTGTAAGACAAGGCTCATACCCATTGTTGGAAATACAGTTAAATTATTGACTAACTATATCGAAGAAAACAAATTAACTGGCACACATAAATTAGATCACCCGTTATTCTATAACCAGCGGCGGCAAGCATTAAGCAGAGGCGGAATCACTCATATTTTGAGAAAATATGCACATATGGTTAAAGACAAGAATATGCCAGAGAAAATTACTCCACATATTCTCAGACATAGCAAAGCAATGCACCTGCTTCAAGCTGGCTATACTATGGTTGTAATTAGAGACTGGCTTGGTCATGTTTCTGTGCAAACAACAGAGATCTACGCGACATTGGACATCGAAGCCAAACGCAAACTTCTTGAAGAATCTTTTCCCGATAATATTCCTGATTGTGACTTCCTCGATTGGAATAAAAATGACAATCTTATTAATTTTTTGAAAAGGTTTTAAAAATATTATGCACAGTGTCTTGCATATATAGCTTTTAGTTTGAATATATTATAAGTAACACTGTGCATAACTGTATACTGAGCATAATGATGCTTATGTAAAGTGATGCATAAGCATCATTGTGTAGGTAGTTACCACACAAAAACAGATTCGCTTATTCTCTCGGCTTGTATTGATGGGAAAAAGATTGAAACCATTGAAGTATCATTAACTCAACTGCGAGTTATTCAATCAAGAGGTGTATGTAATAAAAATACCAAGTACCACAATAGGATTGTAAACCTTGTGAATCAGAATATTTCACTTATTGAAGAAAGGCTAGCAGCATAGCAAATAAAATAAATTAACAAATCACACACATTATAGAATAAAAAACCAAAAGATATGAAAACAACAGAAGTAAATGACAGCCTGATAGGTAAAAGATGCAAGTGCATTTTCTTTGGATTAATGGTTACAGGAGTTATTGAGGAAACGGGTGTAAACAAATACACGGCAGAAGTAAAAGTCCGTTTTGATGAACCACATCAATGGGGCAACGAAATATTTGAATATGATTTTTCATCTGCCCGATTGTGTGATGAGTTCGGCTCGCTCCACCACCTTGAAATCATAGACCATAAGTACAATACCATGATTGTAACTTTTTTGCAGAGCATTAAGGAGATAAACCGAATGTTTACAAATAACTATAAAACATGGCAGACAGTCAATCTCAAAGAATGGATTGATAACTATGAATCGTCCCGATTTACACAAATAGATGATGTTACAGCCATTATTACATCCGAATATAATATGGAGCATATTGCCGAATGGCTTGCCCAAAATACTTCTGTAAGGATAATTGACTATATATAACCAAAACAAATACAGCCATGAAAACAATATACAGGGAAGGCAACCGCAAATCCTTTTCAGATATGGATTCCGAAGCACAGGATGCCGTAAACAAAGCATTAGAACTGACAGAAAATAAGCAGGGATTCAAAACACACCACGAAACATGGAAAAACTGTGAACTGATAATCACGATGGGACATAATATCTATACTACCTCTATCGAAATACGCCCACCCGAAAAATACCTTTGGGATAAACGAAGAAAATGGCACAACGGCTATGCCTACTTCTGTAATGGTGTGTTCTGGGCAAACTTTAGCGATTGCAGAGTGGAACTTATATAATGGCACAAATAGAAATTCAAAGTAGAAAACCAAGACAGAAATATAATATGAAAAAACTATCTAACTATACACACGCCCGATGTTGTACCGATGAAGCAGACGTACTATCAGGATTGGCGGAAATTGAAGAAGCAATAAAATATCGCAAGCTAATGGATAAATCCATACCCAACTATTACTATATCAGACAGAGCAAGCTAAAAGAAAAACTAAAAACTGTTACCACCAAAGGATTACGAGCCGATGAGTTCAAATATGGAGGGCATATTTTCAAAGCGGAACGCCAATTTAAACCACATGAGGATTTTGGCTATGTAGGGCGAAGATTGACACGGTTAGAGATTTATGGATGGAATTGGGATGAGTTTTACACTTGTGCCAATACCATCGGACATGAAAATCTATCGCTTAAAAATGCCGATATATTTCTGATGGATAGGGATTTTTTCGTAGTCCCCTGTGAGAACTTTTTAGGAAAATATACAATCGACTTAGCGGACTGAAAATTCAGTCCGTTTTTTCAGTGAGCCTGAGCGGACAAAAAAGAAACAAAAAACCAAATAAAAATTTCTCGAAATAATTTTCTATTTTTATTGTCTAAATAATTCTGTTCATTGATAATGAATAATGTGATAAAACTTCAAAAATGGAAAGTCGCTCAAAAACGTCATCGCTTGTCGGACAAACAAGTGCAAATGGCTCGTGAACTTGGTTTCAACCCAGATAAATTAGGAAAATTGGATAACCATAAACAAGAACCTTGGAAAACCCCCTTGCCACAACATATAGAAAATCTGTATTATAAACGCTTTGGTAAAGATTATCCAGATTTGGTTAAATCTATCAATCAGTTGCTTGAAGAAGAAAAACTAAAAAAGCAAAAGCGAAAAACTGAACTTCAAGAGAATGGCTCTACAACTGATAATGTTGAAAGGATTAAAAGTCCATCGGCACAAACCAATATTGCTGAAAAGGTCAAATATAGTGATATAAAACCTAAAACGAGAGTTATATTGGGAAGTGGTGATACGCACGAGACCATACTGCAAAAAGAATCTCATATTTTTGATGAAGCCTTTGATTTTTTTGAAAAAGAGTGTGTTACATTTTCAGAACTAGGCTTTGTTTTAAAGAAAATATATCCCCAATATAAACCTCGCCGCTATGGCTGTAAAACTTTAGGAGCTATTTATGAAAAATTGGATAAATACGAAATCATTCAACCTGAGAAAAAAGGAGCTTCTTATTTTGTTCGCAAGAAATAAAAGATATTAAGTATACTCTGATTAACAATTCTGTTATTCGTTTTTTCATAAACTTTTGCAAAGGGAGGTTAGGGTAATTATCCATATAAATACATATCTTCGTTGTTAACACTAAAATACTTTAAGATGAATATTGGTGACGTAATTGATGGATATGAAATAATCGAGAATATTGGCTCTGGAGGTATGGGGACTGTGTACAAGGTACTGAAAAATAGCGATTCTTATGCGCTAAAAACTTGTACAGATATTGATGAGGAAACTATCAGGCGATTTAAGAGAGAAGTTCGAATAATGAAATCTATAGATAATTCAAATATTGCTTCTCCGAAGAATTTACGGACAGTTTTATACATATACTTCAGATAATCAGCCATGTTTGGAGATGATAAAGCTTTCCATGCCTCTTCCACGATCAATTGTTTTCGGATGCCTTTTAATCGGCGCATCTTGTTTATGAATGCTTCCATAATAATGATTGTGACAATCGGGAAAAGCTCTTTGTTCTCCTTAATCTGGTCAATTTCGAAGACGATAAAGCGTTTATTTAATAAATCCAGTTCCTTATCAGAGTTCAACAGAAAGTCGAAGCGACCGCCCCGATAATATTGACGTAGCGTTGTCAGCATATTATCGATATTGAAGTCGGTTTTGCTTACTTTAATCTCCCTGCTTTCCAATTCTGGCTTATAGACATCCCGCATAAACTCATAGAAAGTATTGAAACTAGGTGCTATCGTTGAATCCTCCTGTATACGTTTGATATATTCATCGACAGCGCTACCCAGCTCGCCCGATTCGGTTTTGGTGATTTTATCATCCTCACTTTTCCAAAGAGTCAATAACAGCGTTTTCAAACTATCCTTTTTCTCAACATCAAATTGCTTATCATCGGTATAGAATGGATTAAATGAAATCGGCTTCTCTTCGGTATAGGTGAAATAAATCCCATCTTCGCCTTTGGTCTTGCTGCGTATCATTTCACACAAGCCCTGATAGGAGTTACCCGTATCAACTAAGACTACATGCGTACCCTGTTCCCAATACTGCCTGACCATATGGTTCATAAAGAAAGATTTCCCGCTACCCGATGGTCCCAACACAAATTTGTTCCGATTCGTAATAATCCCGCGTTTCATAGGTAAGTCGGAAATATCCACATGAAGCGGTTTTCCTGTTACACGATCCACCATCTTGATACCAAATGGAGAAGGCGAAGATTTGTAGTTGGTTTCTTCCACAAAGAAGCACAAGGCCTGTTCAATAAAAGTATAGAAAGATTCTTCCGACGGAAAATCCCCCTGATTCCCGGGAATACCTGCCCAAAACAAGGTCGGCGTATCGACTGTATTGTGTCGGGGTTTACATTCCATCAGAGCTAACTGGCTGCCTACATCGTTCTTGATACGCTTGAGTTCTTCCTTATCATCGCTCCATGCCATTACATTAACGTGGCAACGTACAGAGGTTAATCCAAAGCTATGTGCTTCATTCAGGTAATCTTCGATCCATTGTTTGTTAATTTGATTGGAACGGCTATACCTCGATAACGAGTGCATATTTCTGGCCTGTTTCTCAAACTTCTTCAGGTTCTCCGTATGGTCATCGATAAAAATATACTGATTGACAATGTGGTTACAGGTAAGCAATACGCCAATAGGCGCTGCAAAGGACAAACGGCAATCACTTCTGTCGGTAGATAATCGTTCGTACCGAATATCCGTTCCGACTTTACCGGGAAGATCTTCTGCATCGGACAAGGTATGCAAGCATAAATATTTATCACCGACTTTCATTTCTCCTGCGCCTAATGCCATATCTTGTAAACAGGTGGTATCTTCCTGAGACAAGGAAAAATACTTTTCAATAATGCCAGCCCGATTTTCTGTTCCTACAATCTGATCAGTGGTCAATCGGGTTAATTTGATAAATCCCGAATCGTTGATGATCCGTTCAAATTGTTCGACAGATTCCAGAAACTTTTGAGCCGCTTCTTTGTCTTGCATTTCCTTTGGTACGATAAAACCACGAGTGAGAGCATTGAAACTACTTTGTTGTCTAGCCCGTTCTTTGGTGGTCTTGGTCAGGTACAGATAGCTAGTATGATTCAGGAATGGTCGTTCATTGAAGTGACGCTCAAAACTACGGGACAGAAAACTGATGTCTTCTTTTTGTAATTCGGGCTTGTAGTCTTCTTCGATAAACCAATCCTGTTTATGTAGCATACTGTAGTTGGGCAATACTTTGATGGCCTTTGCCCATGCAGAATGCATTGCTTCATACTCGGGAGATGTTACCGTAAAGAGTTCGGGTAACTCCACCTGATAGGCAACTGTAATATCGGCGTCTTTGCTGATAATACAATCGTGTTCAACTGCCAGTAAAGGAAATTTACTTTCCAGTGTTGCTGCTTTTAATGTATTTCTCATACCTCCTCCTTCCTTTTGATTCTTGAAATCAGTTGAATAATGCGCCTGCGGTTGATGATAAAGTCAGGATGATTGGCTACTGCCTGTAACTTCATCAACCCAAATTCACCGTATTTGTCATTGAGATAAAATGTACCCCAGACCAATGTTCCGGCAGTAAAAACTCCAAATCCGATGCAGATTACCTGACTGATTCCGATCATATATATAATCACAAAGACTATGAATACACCCAAGAGTCCACCTGCAAAGATGAAAAGGTACTGACTTTTGAGACCTCGAAATTCTGCGGGTTTGCCGATTCCTTTGTTTATTGAATATTCTGCCATATTCAATCTTACAAGAAAAAGGATCTAAGAATAGTTGCTGCTACAATCAGGAAAATACAGGCACCGAACCACGATGCAGCAGTCTTACTTGTGTCAGGATCACCGGAACTGAACTTGGAATATACCTTCACGCCTCCGATGAGTCCGACAACAGCTCCGATGGCATAAATAAGTTTGGTGGCCGGATCGAAATAGGATGTTACCATGTTGGTAGCATCGGTGATTCCTTGCATACCATTGCCTTGGGCAAACAGTGATGGACTTACAGCTAAGAGCATAGCTGCAAAAAAGAGAATTTTCTTTCTCATAAAATTGTTCGTTTTAAATGCCGTGGGGGATTGGATGGTCACTCCACGGCGGGTTAGACTTAAATAAGTTGGATAATTAGTGTGGTCGTAGACCGCAGCCACAGGCTGTTTTTTTACAGAATCTACGACTAGAAATACTTGTTTACTGATTCCTACATAGGCATATTATTTTTGTTGTTAATAAAAAGGTCTGTGACCTAAAAAACACTGTTGATATCAAAATCTTTCAGTTCTTGCGGAAAATCTCTATTGATTCGGTTTTCATTTTCACTGTTTCGTTTAGCTAGGTGAAAATCAATAATAGAGGCAATGGCATTGCTTACCTGTGGACTTCGACTCATTATCTGTTCCAGTAGTTGAGTATTCTTATTTTCGTAAAGAACCCGTCCGGCATTATCTTTTTCTTCATCTGTCAGTTGATGTTTTGTTATAATTTTTCCTGTTATTGCTAATTCATCAAAACTGACACCGCTAGCCTGATAAGCATCTCGTCCTATTTCCAATTCTTCTTGCTCAGCTTCTTCATCGAACTCTTCTTCAGGTAAATTATCAACCTTCTCCAAAGGGACTTCAACATCTTTTATTTGCGGATCGCTATCCGTTGGAGGAACGAAAGTAGAGACTTTTTCAATAGCTTTTTCACTTTCCAAATCCGTGGCCGCCTTTGTCCGGCTATGTCCCGGGTTAAACTTACTTTTGCCAACAATGGAGGGAATTTCTTCCTTTATAGGAGACTCTTTTTTCTCTTCAATGGGTTTGTTATCTCTGATTTGCATATATATCGCTTCTATAAACTGCACAAATATTCTTCTTAACCAAGGATACAGAGACAATCCAAGTAAAACGGAGGTAATAACAACAATGAGTTGTACAATAAATCGATCACTCATATCTCTATTTTTATTATCAATAACTTTCAATTTGGGTTATAATAGATTATCTCTTTTTCTACGATACAGATTATTAATTTCATCTTTATGATCTTCTAAGTGTTGTCTCAGGATGGTATCAATAAAAGCACCGACAGTCATACTCTTATCTGCTATTTCTTTTACGATGGTCAGTATCTTTTCATGCAAATCTGCTCCGATATATACGCACTGACGGTTTTTCAGTTCTTTCGAATTCAGGAAGAGCGACTTGTAATTACCACCTTGTCTTTTTCTTGGGGGTTGAGTTGGCACATCAGCTTCTATTGAGGAATCAGCATCATCTTTGCTCGTATCTTCTTCGACAATATTAAGGGTGGGCTTCTTTGCTTTTTCTTCACCGAATCCTGCAAGGCTGGCCAATAATTCCTTTTCGTCAATATCTTCTACCCTGCGAATAATATTATCTTTCTTCGCCATTGGCTTTCAGTTTTATTATTTCCTCTATTTCATCGGCAAGCAAATCTACATTGCTCCCTTTTATCAGTTGTTTATCGGTAGGCAGCAACGTGCATCGAAAGACTGGTCGTATTTCTTCGGATAGCTCATGGCGAAATCGTTTGGTATCGGGCAGGAAATTCTTCATCACGGGTAATCCCAATTCAGCAATGATATTTTCATAGGTCTCATACAAGTCCGTTTTTTCTCTTCCGTCCACCTGATTCCACAATAAATACAATCCTTGTATATTGCCCCTGCCGGTGCTGATGATATTTTCATTCAACAGGGATGCAAACTCCAGTGTGCTTTGTAAAACCATCCTGTCGGCACTGATAGGTGAAAAAATGAAATCCATCATTGATAAGGTACTAAGAATACCTTCGCTGTTTAGGGTTCCCGGAAGGTCAAAGAATATAGCATCCAAGTCGATATCTGATTCTTCGATCATCTTTTCTGCTGTAGGGATAGCTTGTGTCGGCATACTCTTTAAAATGGGATAAGGTTTTTTGCCTTGATTTTTTAACTGATTAAATACCATTAGTTTATAATAATCTACTGTTGTCGCAATTTTGCGATCCCTTTCCCGCATATTGAATATGCTGAACTGTGCATAGTCACAATCGACTACTCCGACATTATAACCTTTGATATAATGGAAATATCCGGCCATTAATACGGTCAGGGCACTTTTCCCAATTCCTCCTTTTTGAGTGGAGAAGGCAACCAATAAAGTTTTCTTTTTCATTTGATTTAATTAATTATGTGAAACAATCTGTTTATATATCAGTGCCTCTTTGATGAAGCATCAATATCTCTCATTATGGATATACGAATACAGGTCTTTATATCAGGTTATCAGTGATGATATAAAGAATGATATATTTTGTTATTTTAATAGGCTAATCAGCACTTTGATAAATATTTCGATACATGTATCTCTATCAAAATCATTCAATACGTCGTGACGTCAGTAAGTCTGTACTTCAATACGTCAGTAAATCTCCAGCTATTCTTTTCAGCAAATCTTTGTGTAACTACTTATCTGAAAAAATCAGGAACTGATTATCCAAATCGACAAATAACAAAAGCCTTGAATCATCCAATACCTGCATCAGTATCACAGCACAAATTAAGAGAGAATATTTAGTAAAACACTACTAATCAGACTGCTTGGCCGCCTTTGTCCGGCTATGTCCGCCCTGACTTATTAATCTTGTATTTACCTTTGTGCCAACGGAATAAAATCCAATTAAACCAAATGGATTTATCCTATGGGAGGAATAGTGACTCTTCCTATTATTCAATTTATTGTATTTGCTCACTTGAAAGTTATCCCCTTTCAAAAGCTAATGGCAATCCGCCCCGTAATAAATTAAATGGGCGGATTTTTAATGTCGTCAGACATTAGCAAGATGTGTTTTGAGCTGCTCTGAATAAATTCAGCATCTCAAAACATCTTGCCCACTCCTTTGAAAAGTCGGGGGAGAATCTTACGCCGAAGTTGTAAGATCTGATTCTCGATTAATGTAAATGGCTACTCTTTGTAGTAGCATAAGTAAAACAAAACAGCCTGTGGCTGCGCTAATTATCCAATGTTTTGAGCAGCGAGAGCAGAGTCAAACTCTGTTTGAACTATGCCGAGTCGCGAAGAACATCTTATTCAATTAAAACTTATTAATCCGTTGCAAGTTGAACACAACTTATTTACTTGTAACAAGTAACTCGTAACTGAAAAATGAATGAAAAGAAAAATCCCAAACAACGAAGAGTCGGACGTATCCCCAAGAAAGATCCGGCAGTATTTCGTTATTCAATCAGCTTTAGCAGCATCGATCATGCTCGATTCCTCTCCCTTTTTGAAGAATCGGGAGCCAATAACAAAGCTCATTTTATTACATCCTGCATCTTTGACAAACCCCTCAAAGTTGTAAAAATTGATAAAGGAATACACGATTATTACATGCGTTTGACTACATTTTTCGGACAATTCCGAGCAATTGGAACGAACTATAATCAGATTGTAAAATCGCTGAATGCCAATTTTACAGAAAAAAAAGCACTCGCTTTTCTCTATAAATTAGAACAGGCAACCATTGAACTGGTGCAGTTAAATCAACAAATTATAACTCTTACTGCCGAGTTTGAACAGAAATATTTGCAGCATCATGGTCGCTAAAATCAATATTGGAAGTTCATTATTCGGCGCTTTATCCTACAATCAGGAGAAGGTCGAGCAGAAAGAAGGTAAAATTCTTTTCTCCAATCGCATTATCCAAAATATAGATGGTTCGCATACTATGTATTTCAATATGAAATCATTTGAACCTTATATGGAAGCTAACAAACGTACAGAGAAACCAGTATTGCATATATCTCTCAATCCGCATCCTGATGATAAACTTTCCGATAACCAGTTGAGCGATATCGCTCAGGAGTATATGGACAAGATGGGCTATGGCAACCAGCCTTACCTTGTTTATAAGCATGAAGATTTGGACCGTCACCATCTGCATATCGTATCGATTCGGGTAGATGAAACCGGGAAAAAACTAAACGATTCTTTTGAAAAGAGGCGTTCGGAAGAAGTTCGTAAATATCTGGAAGAAAAATATAAGTTATTGCCTGCCGAAAAGCAGCAACAATCGAATACTCTGCCCATGAAGCCTATAAATATAAAAGAAGGGAATATTAAAAAGCAGATTTCCAATATTACAAAACCGTTGATAAAAGACTATCTTTTTCAATCTGTTAATGAATTTCGGGCATTACTTAATATATATAATGTAACAGTAGAAGAAGTCAAAGGCGAAGTACGAGGCAAAGCCTATAACGGATTGGTGTATTTTGCATTGAATAAAAAAGGAGAAAAGACGGGCAACCCATTCAAAGCATCCTTGATTGGTCGGGATGTTGGGTACAATGCTTTATTAAAGAGAATTGATTCTTCCAAAGCAGTATTGAAAGACAAGAAAGCTTACAATCGGGTAAAATCTATTGTCTCTGTTCTCTTAAAAGAAACACTTTCCCGAAAACAATTTGAAAAAGAACTGACAAAGAATGGCATCTCTGTATTGTTTCGAACAAACGATGATAATCGCATCTATGGTGTAACCTTTATCGATCATCAGGAGAAAACAGTATTCAATGGTTCACGCATGGGCAAAGAGTTTTCGGCAAATGTATTTCACAATCTATTTTCCGGTAATAAAAACGTTAATCATTTCGAGGAGAAAGATAGAGAAAAGGATTTTAGATCTGATTATTCACAAGACAATAATGCGACAAGCGATTCTCTAGGTGGGCTTTTGACAATGGAGCAACATGGTGACAATTACGAAGAGATTGCGTTCACCAACCGGATGAAGCGCAAGAAAAAGCGTCATAGACGCATTTAATTATAACTAATTTTTTTTAATTCATAAATAAAACAATTATGCAAAACGAAGATGACCTAAGAGGACTTGCCAAAGTCATGGAATTTATGCGAGCCATCAGTATACTATTTGTAGTAATACACATTTACTGGTTCTGTTATCAAACCATTAGGGAGATGGGTATTAATATAGGAGTAGTAGATAAGATACTACTCAACTTTCAAAATACGGCAGGTTTGTTTTCCCATATCCTGTGGACAAAGTTATTTGCTGTTGTATTCTTGGCTTTATCCTGTTTAGGTACAAAAGGAGTAAAAGAAGAAAAGATAACCTGGAACAAGATATATACATTCCTGTTTTTCGGCTTTATATTTTTATTCCTTAATTGGTGGATATTGGTTTTGCCGCTACCATTAGTAGCTAATACAGCTATTTATATTTTTACAATGACCATCGGATATATTTTGTTATTGATGGCTGGTTTGTGGATGAGCCGATTATTGAAGAATAACCTGATGGATGACGTCTTCAATATGGAAAATGAATCCTTTATGCAGGAAACACGGTTGATGGAAAATGAGTATTCGGTAAATCTACCCACTCGATTTTACTACAAGAAGAAATGGAACAACGGTTGGATTAATGTGGTCAATCCATTTCGGGCTACCATTGTATTGGGAACACCCGGGTCGGGAAAATCCTATGCTGTGGTCAATAATTTTATTAAACAGCAGATTGGGAAAGGGTTTTCTCTTTATTGTTATGATTACAAGTTTCCCGATTTATCTGAGATAGCTTATAATACACTACTCAAAAACCGTGATAAATATCAGGTTTTGCCGCAATTTTATGTGATAAACTTTGACAATCCATCCAAGAGCCACCGATGTAATCCCATTGCACCCGAATTCATGACCGACATCAGCGACGCATATGAGGCTTCATACACGATTATGCTCAACTTGAATAAAACATGGATACAAAAACAAGGTGATTTCTTTGTTGAATCGCCAATTATTCTTCTAGCAGCTATTATCTGGTATTTGAAAATATATCAGGATGGTAAATATTGTACATTTCCTCATGCCATTGAGTTTCTGAATAAACGTTATGAAGATATTTTCCCCATTCTGACTTCTTATTCACAGTTAGAAAACTACTTGTCGCCCTTTATGGATGCCTGGCAAGGAGGTGCTCAAGATCAGCTCCAAGGGCAAATTGCAAGTGCTAAGATT
>RRZU011620911.1_pt1 | contig 15187 bp, 18 predicted proteins | sample 2165561 | NCBI WGS metagenome assembly RRZU01 (sample SAMN10456909, study PRJNA506462) | wastewater metagenome | isolation source: wastewater sludge | place: USA: Moscow, Idaho
CAGAAAAATTTGAATTTTAGAAATGCTCAGAAATGGTTCAGGTTGTCTGCGGTGGCAAATTTCAGTGAAGGTGACTATACAGGTGAGTTTACCTTTGCACCAGAAAACAGACCAGGCAGCATTGAGGAGTGCGAAAAAGAAATAACAAATTTCATCAAACGGATAAATCGTGCGAGAAAGAAGAAAGATTTACCAAAAATGAAGTACATGGGAGTGATTGAGGGGAAGACTACCGATAAACTTCATTTTCATCTGCTATTGGATAATTTGCTGAACCGAGATGAGATTGATGATCTTTGGACCAAGGGCCGAGGGAAAAACAAAAAATCAATTGGATTTACCAATATTGAAAAAATCAAAACTCAGTATGGCATCGATGGTGTCATTGTCAAAGCGAACTATTTGACAAAAGAGTTCAAACTCGAAAATCAAAAAGGGAAGAGAAAATGGTTTGCTAGCCGGAACCTGAAAAAACCTGTTGTCGAACGTGCGCAAAATTGGAAGTACACTGACTCAAAGATTGCACGGTTGTTAGAAAGTGAACAGCTTGAATCACAATTAGAAAAAGATAATCCAGGATGGGAATTGATTGAGTTTCCACGGAAAAATCCAGAAACTCAGAAAGATGAGCTAGTAAAACTAGACATACGAGAGAATGAGTATCTCGGAACGTTGATATATTACCGCATGCGAAGGAGAAGATAAGAATTGAAATTTGTAATTGATATTGAGCCAAAGCCACAAGCAAGACATAGGTCGACTATAAAAAATGGAAGAATCAGCACATACGAGGACAAGGAGATGAAATTTTGGAAAAATAATTTTGCATACCTGATAAAATCGCAAAAGCCTGAATGCTGGGCAAATTGTGCGCTGAAAATGGTAATAACTTTCTTTATTCGGCCACCACAATATATTTCAAAAGTTAAGAAGAACCAGGAAGCGTTAGAAGCTGAAAGTATGCTTGTGATGGTCAAGCCAGATCTTGATAATTATGAAAAGGCCTTGATGGATGCGATAAACGGAATTTGTTACTATGATGATGGTCAAGTTGCCAAAAAATCTGCAAGAAAAATTTATAGCAACAATCCTCGGATTGAGTTTGAAATATCCAAAATATAAAGGAGTAGCCATGGGACAACCAGAATTTACTGCAAGTGAGGCGCGACTCTTGGAAAAGCTACAGGAAAAGAAATCATTGACTGGATGGCCACGAGAAATTGCTAAGATTGTAAAGGTAGAACTAAGAGGACTGGACTATGCCAGGAACAAATTAGGCGGATATGGTTTTATTTCCGAAGAAAGAATGACAAGCGAAACAGGGGATGGCACTAAGGTTATTAAGCTATCAATAACGGATGCAGGCATGCAAGTGGTGCCGATTGCTGATGGCAAGGGGTCTGAAAGAGTAAATGATGATATCAAGAATTTAATCGCAAATATGGGCTACACTCAGAAAGAAATTGCTGAGGAGTTGGGGGTGCACGCATCTACTTTCAAAGGACAGCTGAATAAGTCAATGAGCTATGAGAAACGAAATAAACTGATAAATAAAATAAAGCAGCTATGTAGGTAGCATGAGGAGGTAAGTGAGTGGTACGCAAAAAGCAAGAGTTGAGCCGAAAGACACTATCAGGATTAGAGGAGCAAATGAGACTATATCCAAAAATTCCAAGACTAAAAGCTGAAGCGCTAGTCACTGCCGAATTATCAAGAGAGCATGATGTGAATTGGTGGATAAAGGGGAGTCGCAAAAAATCAGAGCCACCACTTGAAGCACTGATGAGAAAAGAAAATAATAAAGCATATCAGTATTATGATCAACTAGAAAAGGATATTGATAGCACAATGAGCGGATTAGCACCAGAATTGCAAAAATTAGTAAGGGAGTGTTTTTGGGGAGAAAATTCTTATTACGACTGGGGGACGATTGGAGCAGTTTACATGGGTGTGGGGGTAGGTCAGGCATACTCTATTAGATACAAGATATTAGAGCTTTTTGCTTTGCACAGAGGTGTATTATTTTAAGAAAAATGGGGGAGAAAAAAACAGGTACTTTTCTCCCTAAAATAATGAAATAATTGTATCATGAGAAATTGCAAAAAAGAAGTGCCATCGAAAGATGGTGTTTCTTGTATAGAAAATTTGGAGGAGAAAATGAAAACTAAAATCAGAGAAACTATCTCAGGTACTGAGTATTGGGACAGCGAAGAAATGAAAACTATTTCTGTACCGAAAGACGAGAAACCAGATTTTGATTTGAAGGATGATTTAGAAAATAAAGAACCTGATGATTTACAAAATCAAGATAAAGAATCAAGTGATGATGATCAAGATAAAATTGATTTGAAATCTATGACGGTAGAAGATTTGAAAAAATATGCAAAAGATCATGATGTTGAAATTCCAAAAGATGTGAAAAAGAAAATTGACATTATTGAATTGCTATTATGAAATATTGTGATTTCAATGGGTGCAGCTGTAAGATAAGTAAGGGCAGATATTGTCCGGAACATGCTGCGTCCAAGAAACAGCGCAAAAAGAAAGACATCTATCATCACGAGAACAAACCATTCTATCGAACAGGCGCTTGGAAAGAAGTTGCCGATTTTGTATATCAAAGAGAAAACGGTTGCTGTCAGAGATGTGGCAAATTTGTATTTGGACGCCAAGCACATAGGCACCATGTAGTACCTATTAGAAAAAATCCATTACTAAAACTGGAGCCAAACAATATAAGATTGTTGTGTCCTAAATGCCATACGATTGAAGAAAATGATAGTGAAGATAAAAAAGTTTTCGCGAATTATTTCAAGTAACCCCCCCTATCAGAAATAATTTTTTTGTCATCACGGAGGATAGGGTAGCAGGAGGCACTTGTAAAGTTGCGCAAGATTTTAAAAAGTAAAGGGGGTGTGAGATGGCTAAGTTATCCAAAAAGAAAAAGCTTGAAATCCTTGAAGTAGCAAGGGATGAAGAGCGAAAAAAAATAGTAAAATAGCTAACCGATGAAGAATTATACTAGCCATCCATCTCGCCTCTTTTAGAAAATTATCTGAATGCATTTGTTATATATAAATCAATGTTTGATGCATGGGAAGATGCAGGATTTGCACCAACAAAACTGCATGAAAACAAGGCTGGGGCGGTTAATGAAATGAAACATCCATTGGCTCAACATGTTGAAACTTGGAGTGATAAGAAAAATAAAATGCTTGAATCACTCGGTATTACCAATAAACGCAAAATAACGCAAAAACTGGAAAAAAACGATGAAAAATCGCTAAAATTGCAATCTATAAATGAATTGCAAGCACATCGTGATAAATGGCGAGGATCAGGATGATTATTGAACCGGGGGTAAATTTTGCTGACCAATATTCTAAAATGGTCATGAAAAATAAAACAAGATATCCTAACTCAATTATCAAAGCAGTAAAGCGTTATCGAAAGTGGAAAAGGCGCAAAGATATTTGGTTTGAAGTTGACCGAGCAAATGAAATGCTTGATTTTGTACAGTCATTTGTAAGACATGTCAAAGGACCACTTGCGGGCCAATTGATGGAACTTGAATTATGGGAAATGTTTGTTTTTGCAAACATGTATGGTTGGTATCACAAAAACGAAAAAGGAAAGATCGTGCGCGTGATACGAGAATCATATGTTCAAGTTCCTAAAAAAAATGGTAAGACAATCATTGCTGCAGGCGCTTTGTTGTATGCGATGTATGGTGAGGGTGAACTTGGCGCAGACTGTTATGCAGCTGCAACTGACTATGAGCAAGCTCAGAATGCAGCTGAGCCTATTTCACAGACAATTGAAAACTCCGAGCCATTATCCAGAGATACTCAAATCTACAAGGGAATCAACGGGACTATTAGTGGGGCGCTATATCGTTATAATATTGATGGCATAGCTTATCAAAATAAATTTAAGGTGCTTAGTAAAAATACTAAAGGCCTTGAAGGAAAAAATCCATATTTTGTTTTAAATGATGAGCTTCATGCGCAAGAGAACATGGATATGTATGATAATCTGAAATCTGCTCAGGTTTCAAGAGAACAGCCAATGATGTTAAATACATCGACAGCTGGTAAAGGTGCATCGTCTGTCGGAATGCGTGTGTATAAGTACGCTAAACAAGTATTGGACAATGACAATGATGACTCACTATTCGTAGCAATCTGGGAACCAAACAAAAATTATGATTGGGAAAATCGAAAAGTTTGGAGGATGGTAAATCCCAATATAGGTATATCTGTCACGATGGAACAGCTTGAGACGGAATTTAAAAAAGCAAAGCAATCGGCCCACTCGAAGGCTGAATTTTTGTCCAAACATTTAAATGTTTTCGTCAATGGTGCTAATAATTTCTTTGAGCAAGAACAGGTAGAACATGTACTTGTTGATGATCTAGGTGATTTGACGGGTGACGTTTGCTATCTCGGACTTGATTTATCAAAGACAACTGATTTGACATGCGTTAGTTTAAATTTTCCGTCATTCGATATCAACGGACGAGCGATTCTTAAAGTTAAGCAGATGTATTTCATTCCAAATGCTGACATTGATTTTAGAGAGAAAGAAGATAATGTACCTTATCAAGATTTAGCGGAAAAAGGGTTTGTCACTTTTTGCGATGGTAAAATGATTAATCAGGACCAAGTCCTTGAATATATTATTGAGTGCATGGATATTTATGATGTTCAGCAATTGAACTATGACCCTGCGATGTCACAAAAATTAGTTGAGAAATGTGAAAATTTAGGACTTGAATGCATTGCGGTTAATCAGTACCCAACAGTCATGAATTCAATGATAGATGATACAGAGCGAATCATTTATGAAAAAAGATTGTTAACAGATAATCCTTTATTTATCTACTGCGCTTTGAACGTGGTTGTAGTTAGCAATCTAAACGGCATGAAAGCACCATCTAAACGACAATCAAAAAAGAAAATTGATGGCTTTGTCGCTTTTTTAGTTGCGCATAAAGAGACAATGATGTTGATGGAAGATCTCAATGAAGATGGCATTGATGATTTAATAAGTGACATCTACAGATAGAAAGGATAAGGACTTGGGAATTAGAGACAGTTTTTCCAATTGGCTTTACGGAATAGCAGAAAAGCGAGGATGGGTTGAAGATGTCTATGCACAATCCATCAGATATGGGGGTGTGTTCGTTAATGAACAGAATGTTCTATCGTCAAGTGATGTATATGAGTTGATGCAGGATATAAGCAACCAAATTGCATTAGCTGATATTGTTGTCGAAGATAACAGGGGTAAGGAAATTGATGATGATCCAGTTTTGAAATATTTAAAAAATCCGAATAATTATTTGACACAATTTGAATTCATGAAATTAATGACAAATAGTTACTTGTTGAACGGTGAGGTCTTTCCGATTAGGGATGGTGATCAAATTCATTTAGCATCAAATGTATACGCTGAACTTGATAATCGGTTGGTTGAGCATTTTAAAATAAATGGGATTGAAATTCCGCCATTTATGATTAGACATGTTAAAAATATAGGCACTAGTCATTTAAAAGGTGTCGGTATTTTGGATATAGGAAAAAACACGTTAAGCGGTGTCATGAATGCTGAAAAAGTTTTGACTGAAAAATATAAAAAAGGTGGCCTGCTTGCGTTTATGCTAAAACTTGATGCGCACATTAATCCTTCAAACGCTGCACAGTCGAAATTTATCAAAGCAATCTTAGACCAGCTAGAGGGAATTGATGAATCAAGGACGATAAAGATGATTCCTTTAGGAAAAGGATATGCAATTGATGCTCTCGAGAGTCCGATTGATGACGATAAGATACTGGCCTATTTGAACGTCTATAAAAAGGACCTTGGTAAATTTTTAGGAGTAAATGTTGATACCTACACATCTTTGATAAAAATTGATGTTGAAAAAGGGATGATGTATCTACATAATAAAGCAGTTAAACATATCATGAAAAATTTTAGTGAGCATTTAACGGCCCTTTTTTTTGATAAAAGTTCTGGTAAAACCATCAAATTTAAAATTAATATTCTTGATTTCGTTCCGTACAGCACGAAAACGAACATTGGATATAACATTGTCAGGACGGGGATTACCTCACCTGACAATGTTGCGGAAATGCTTGGATTCCCTAAACAGAATACCCCAGAGACACAGGCTATCTATATTTCTAATGATTTAACGGAGATTGGCAAGAAAAAAGCAACGGACGATTCATTGAAGGGAGGTGATGACAATAGCAAAGAAAAAGGAAACGAGGGTATTTAACATTACTCAGCTCAGTACAAGGGCCGAGGAAAATGAAAGCTCCTCAATTGAAGGATATGCTGCTGTGTTTAATTCAAAAACAAACATTGGCGGATGGTTTGATGAAACGATTGAACCAGGTGCATTTGCTCGAAGCTTATCGGAAAACTCTGATGTTAGGGCATTGTTTAATCATAATTGGGACAATGTACTTGGTCGAACTAAAAGCGGTACGCTTAGGTTGTTAGAAGACGCCAAAGGACTGAATTTCCATGTTGATTTACCAGATACATCAGTTGCGCGTGATCTTTCGGCAAGCATGGAAAGGGGCGACATCAATCAGTGCTCATTTGGTTTCTATGTGACCGAAGAAACATGGGATTATTCAGTAGAGCCTGCGCTCAGAACAATCAAAGAAGTTGATCTATATGAAATTTCAGTCGTTTCGATACCAGCTTACGACGATACCGAAGCATCATTGGTACGCAGTAAAGAGCTTGCTCAAAAAGTTGAAGTTCGAAAAACACTACTCAAAAAAATTGGAAACCTATTGGAGGAAAAATAATGAACAAACAATTACTTATCGCATTGCAAAAACGCAATAAACAGCGTTTAACAGACTTACGTGCAAAAATTGAGGACCCTGAAACGCGTGAAGATGAATTGGCAGAAATCAAAGATGAAATCGATACCATCACCGAAGAATTACAAAGTGTTGCAGATTCTCTGTCAGAACTTGATGATGAAGATGAAGATGGTGACGGAACTGCAGATGATGAACCTGAAGATGGTGATGGAACTGCAGATGATGAAAATCGTTCTGCAGATGACGAAAAACGCTCTGCTGTATCTGAACAGCGTTCAGCAGCAATGGCAGCAGTTAGAGATGCTCTAAGCACTCGTGCTGCTGAACCAAAAAAACGCAACCAAGCGGAAATTCGTTCAGCGTTTGCTAAATTTGTAGTAGGCCAGATTTCAGAGTCTGAAGCGCGTACGTTAGGAATCGAAGCTGGGAATGGATCAGTAACGGTACCTGAAGTAATTGCAAGCGAAATCATCACTTATGCGCAAGAAGAGAACTTATTGCGTAAGTACGGAACGGTTGTGCGTACAGCAGGCGATGTTAAATACCCAGTCCTTGTCAAAAAAGCTGAAGGCAATGTTAACAAAAAAGAGCGCACGACTGAAATTTTAGAAACTTCAATTGAATTTGATGAAATCTTGCTTGATCCAGCTGAATTTGATGCATTAGCAACAGTAACCAAGAAACTTTTGGCGATGTCGGGTGCACCTATTGAAAGCATTGTCGTTGAAGAGCTTAAAAAGGCTTATGTACGAAAAGAGAACAACTACATGTTTAATGGAGATGATGTTGATAATTTAAATCCAGGTGCACTATCTAAAAAAGCAGTAGCATTCAATCCTACAGTTGCAGTTGATCTTAAAGCTGCGGATGCTGGACAAAAGGTATATGACGCCTTAATTGAAATGAAAAATACACCAGTTACGGAAGTCATGAAAAAAGGTCGCTGGATCGTGAATCGTGCGGCTTTAACGATGGTTGAAAAAATGAAAACATCTGATGGTTTCCCATTACTTCGTCCTATGACGCAAGCTGAGGGTGGTATCGGAAATACGCTCGTGGGCTATCCGATGGAATTTACTGATGCAGCAGATAAGAAAGGTACGCCAGATGTACCCGTTTTATATTTTGGAGATTATAGCAGCTTTCATATTCAGGATGTTATTGGCGCTATGCAAATCCAAAAATTGGTGGAAAAATTCTCTGGTACCAACCGAATCGGTTTCCAAATCTATAATTTACTTGATGGACAATTGATTTACTCACCTTTTGAGCCAACAGTTTACAAATATGAGATGCCTATTGGAGAATAATATGGCTGAAGAAATGAGTTTGGAAGATAAACTCAAGAAACATATCCACTTTGAAGAGGGCATGGATAATTCTATGCTATCTTTTTATATCGAAAATGCGAAAAAGTATGTGAAAAAATCAACCGGAAAACAAGCAGAATATCTTGTCATTATGGTTGCTGGAATCATGTATGAATATCGTGTGGCTGAAAAGGAGCTGTCAGAAGCGTTAGATGCTATGACACCTTTTTTTGTTCAGGAGGCATTTTTAGATGAAGAAGCAGACTAATAATTTGCGATGGCAAGCTGAATTGATGGTAATTTCATCATCACTTGATGAACAGGACCGTCCGATTATCAGTCGAATAAAGAAAAGAGATGTTTTTTATCAGGATATCGGTATCACTGCGCAAGAAAAATATTTATCATTGCAAGAAAAAACTGATGTTGTGCGTCGCATTAAAATCAGATGGGATAATACGATAACTGAAAAAAATAACGGTGTGAGAATAGCTGAAATTGACTACAATATCACTAGGATTTTCACCAACTCTGACACAAGAGAAATGGAGCTGAGTCTTTCGTATGTCAATTAATATCGAACAACTGAGAAGACTGCTCAAGGCGGTCAATACCAGAACGTTTAGAGGGAAAGCGCCACCAGGCATTCCTTACCCTTATATTGTTTATTCCAATATCTCTGTGGGTAAGAAAGTTGCCTCCGGGAAGACGATCAAACTCATGCCATTGTATCAAGTATCTTTATTCACAACAGGTACAGAGATTGACTTGTTGCCATTAGAAAGTGCATTATCAAATGTTCCTCACACGGACTTCATGTCTATACAAGGCGACGAAAATGACGATACTGTCACTAACTTTTTTACTCAAATAAGACTGATTGAGGACTTAGAAAATGTCAAGTAATAACAACGGATTCCAAGAAATGCTAGATTACACTACAAGACTTGCTCAAGTTAATATTGACAAAGTGTCAATTGAGTCTTTAGAGAATGCGGCATCTTTTTTTGTTGAGAAACTACTCCCGAACATTCCTAAATCGCTGATGAACAAAAAGCACATGAAGGATCACGTCAAAATAGAAATAGGAGATGATAGAGTCACCATTTATTTTGAAGATACATCTTTCTATTGGCGATTTATAGAAAACGGAACTTCAAAAATACAGGCTGAACATTTTGTTGAGGGAACTTGGCAACAACACAAAGAAACTATTCAAGACATTATGTCGAATGAATTATTAAAAGAAATGAAAGGATAAAAATGGCAAATACAGACGTTTTTTATTTCGAAGGACTAGATGATGTCCTTTTTGCACCCATGACTAAAAAGGAGACTGTATCTACTCCGCCTGAGTATGATGAGATTGTGAGATTGCCTATTGCAACCAAGCTCAAAATCAAAGGTAATGGATCAGAATTGGAGAAATGGGCATCAAGTAAAATGTTTAGGCGTGTAGCTCGAGAAACAAAACATGAAATTGGCTTGGACCATGTGGGAATACCAATTGAAGTGATGGATGAATTAAAAGGCATTGTTGCTGCAAGTGGTGTTACATTTGGAAAAAACAATGCGCGTGAGTTGCCTTACTTTGCATTTGGGTTTATCGGTAATGTCGAAGGTGGTGGCAAAAAGGCCGTATGGTATCCTAAGACGCAATTGTCTATTGTGATCGATGAAGAGTACGCTACAGCGGAAGATGAAACGAAAATTGACGATGTAACTGCTAATCTAGTAGCAACCGGGTTAATTAATAATGGAGTGATTCACTCCAGTTTCGATTCTAATCGTGACAGCGCAACAGGTGTATCGTACGAAAAATTTATTTCAGCACCTATTTATGATGAAACGCAATGGGCAGAGATTGTGGCAGCTCAATCAGGTGGAACAGGAGGTGGCGAATAATGGCAAGATTAGCCGATTATGGTATTGAACTTGATAGACTTTCAAATAGATCAACGGTTAATATCGATGGTCATGATTTCCCTGTGGTATTATCCCACGAAGCTATCGAGTATATCGGGGTCGTATATGGAGATGATTACCAGCAATTTGAAAAGGATTTAAATAGTTTTCTGCAACGTTCAAGAGGTAAACTTACTGTCTCTAAAATCAAATCTAATGATTGGAAAATCATCAAGGCATTGGTTTATGGTATGTTGGCTGCGGGCGGCCTTGAAGATTCGCCAAGTGACGTCTTTGCGTGGCTAGGATTACGTAATGAAACAGTTCAGGTATTTTCAAAATGCATGGAAATTTTCTCAAAAAATACTTTTCAGGTGGAAGATGTAAAAAAATCGAGGAAGCCACAAGGTCATCAAAAAGCAAAAAGAAAAAACAACAATCAAAATCCCAAGAAATAGGAATTCCTTGGGATTTTTATTTGTATGTTGCGATAACTTTGCTTGGGTGGGATATTAATTTCTTTTTAAAATCAACACCCAACTTGTGGCTTAAGAGCTATATTCAATGGCTAGAATCGAATACAGATTTTGAAGCAGCAGAATCAATCACGCTTGATAAATCGCCGTTTTGGTAGAAAGGAGTATAAATGGGAAAAACAAAAGAATCTGATGTTGTACTTAATTTTAAAATGGATGGTCAAATCCAGTATGCTCAAACTATCAAAGAAATTAATCAAGTAATGAATACCGCTGCTTTAGAATATAAAAATCACGTCTCAGCAATGGGGAATGATGCAACAGCAACTGAAAAGCTGACAGCCTCTAAGAAAAAACTTGAAATACAACTTGAAGGTGCCGAGAAGCGGACGCAAATGCTGCGAGAGGAGTATGAAAAATCAGTCAAAGAGACAGGTGCATATTCTGAACAGTCAAATAAGCTCTACAAACAGCTTGTTAATTCCGAAACTGGCGAAAATAAGTTAAAAAATGCTTTGGATCAGACAAATGACGCATTGAAGGAACAAGGAAATGTGTCAATTGATGCTGTTAAAAAACTTGAAAAAATTGAAGAGGCTGGAGGCAAAGTAAAAGGTGTTGGTCAGAAACTTTCTGTGGGAATATCTGCTCCTATTATGGCTGCAGGCGCTGCAGGATTGGCAGCGTTTAATGATATTGATGAACAACTAGATGGTATTATCTCAAAAACAGGAGCAACTGGCGATGAAGCTGATAGCTTAGCGGAATCATTTGAAAATGTTGGGAGTAATACGCATTTAGGTCTAGATGTTGTAGGCGATGCGATTGGGTCTGTTAGACAGCAATTAGGACTTTTAGGACCAGAGCTAGAGCAAAATGCTGACTATGCTATGAAATTTGCTGAAATTAATGATTCGGATGTCTCTACAAGTGTTGAAAATGCGAAGCAAGCATTAGATGCTTATAATTTGAGCAACAAAGATTTTCAATCAGTACTTGATGCAACTACATTAGCATCACAGAAAACAGGTGTATCAGTTGATGATTTGTTTAAAAAATCTGTAGAGGGAGCTCCTCAAATAAAAGCACTTGGACTATCGTATTCAGAGGGAGCAATGTTACTTGGTCAGCTTGAAAAAGCTGGTGTAGATTCATCTGCAACACTCGGTAGTTTATCAAAAGCAAGTGTGGCATATGCTAAGCAAGGAAAAAGTCTCTCTGATGGATTGAACGAAACGCAAAAATCAATTTTAGGCGCAAAAGATCAGACTGAGGCGCTAACGATTGCGAGCGAAGTATTTGGGACAAAAGGGGCTGTGAGGATGGTTGAGGCGATACAGCGTGGAACGCTTGACTTAAACCAATTAAGTGACGCGTCTGAAAATAGCGCTGGTGTCGTCGGAAAAACATTTGACGCAACACTAGATCCTATTGATAAAGCTAATCAAGCAATGAATCAGGCGAAATTCGCACTTGCTGATATCGGCGAACAAGTGCAAATTGCGCTATTACCAACATTTGAAGCAGCAATTTCACTTCTGACAAGATTTAAAGATTGGTTTTCATCTCTATCTCCAGAAACACAGCAGATGATTGTCAGAATCTCTTTAGTTGTCGCGGCTATAGGACCACTATTGGTCATTATCGGTACGTTGATGGGGTCCATCACAAAAATTGTGAGTGGTGTCAAAGCTGTGCAAGGTGTTTTTAGTGCTTTAAAGGCAACAATGGCAGCAAATCCTTTTATAGCGACTATCGTTGTGATAAGCGCATTAGTTGCTGCATTCATCTGGGCGTATCAAAATATTGAATGGTTCAGAAATGGCGTTAATTCTTTTATGGGTGGTGTAAAAGACATATTCGTACAAGGATTTAACTTTATCACTGGTTTTCTAGGTAGTGTTTTCGGCGGGATTGAGCAGAATTTTAATAATTTTTTCAATGCTGGTCAAAGAATTTTCAACGGTTTCATAGACTTCATCACTGGCGTATTTTCTGGAAACTGGCAACAAGCATGGACTGGTATTGTCAATATTTTTGGTGGCATATTTGATGGAATTGTTGCTTTTGCCAAAGCACCGCTTAATCTTTTGATTGGCTTAATCAATGGTGTAATTGGCGGCTTAAATAAAATCAAATTGCCTAAATGGGTGCCTGGTATCGGCGGCAAAGGGATTAGCATTGATAAGATTCCATATTTGGCTAACGGCGGACACTTAATCAATGGCCAAGCTGTTGTAGGAGAAGCAGGTCCGGAGTTGTTATCTACGCAAGGCGGGAAAACAACTGTTACGCCACTATCTGACGAAGAAAAACGCAAAGGTATTGGTGGTAAAGTTCAAGGAAGTGTTACAGTTGAACAACATAATCATTTTGGGAAAGTAGATGCTAACAATCCCAGTGAGTTAGCCAAAATGAATCGTCAATTGAAGCAAGCATCAGTGCAAGCGATAATAGCGAAAGGAGGAATCCCAATTTGACAGAGTTTTTATCAAATGATAAACCAAATTTCATATTTAACGGCATCAATGCATTAATCGACATGGGTTGTATTATTGAAAAGGAATTGCCTGATATTACAGCGCAGCCAAATATCGAGGAAATATCAGTATTGGGTAGAAGTGGGTCATTATTAGAATGGTATGGTGATTACAAATCATATGATTTACCTGTCGGAACTGTCACAATTCCATATGAAAATTTAGAGGAAGTGAAGAGATGGCTTTCCGGTGGTGGGAAATTAATTACTCACAATGATATTGATAAAGTAATTGATGCAACTGTTTCATTTTCAAATGCTATAACTTTTGAGAATGAGTGGGGAGTATTCTACAATTTCTCTCTGACGTTCCATTGTCAACCGTTGAAACATAAATCTAATGAGCAATCCATTGAATTACATTCAAAAAACAATTTATTCAATCCGGGATCGGTACCCTCCTATCCAATCATCTATTTTGAAACAGGTGGTGGAAATTTCGAAATAGCATGCAACGATGTTTCTTTAAAGATTCCCAGCATGCTAAATGGAAGTGTGACAATAGACTGTGAAAAAGGGTTTGTCGTCCAAAACAGCAGACAACTTAGAACGACAGGTGAATGGCCAGAAATACTACCAGGTAAAAATACCATATCGGTAACTGGTAATTATTCAGATGCTGAAATATTATTGAGGAGCGCGTGGACGTGATCAAGAAAATTTATTTATATGAACAAATGCCGAGTGATATCGAAGAAAACGGTATGCCAATAAATGATTGGCGAGATTTACCTGAAATAACTAGGATTATCAATAGCACATTCTCTTTTTATGGCAACTATCAGCATGAAGGTGTGAATGCAAAATTGATAAAACGAGAAATGTTCATCAAGGCTTTTACAGAGAATGGGACATATCAATATTTCAGAATCAAAACTGCCAAAAAAAACTTATCTGGAATTACAATTACTGCGACACATATCGGGTATGAGGCAAATCGTAATTTTATTCAATCGGCCTATATTGATAATGGCAACGGAAAACAGATAATGGACAAACTAAAAGAAAGTTTAGCATTTGACCAAAAATTTAGTTATGAATCCGATGTTACTACTTATCATCAATTTTCTGCTAAACAAGTTAATCCAATTGAAGCAATCATCGGTAGCAATAATGGGAATCAGAATCTAGCTGGCGTTTGCGATGCTGAACTTGATATGGACAATTACACTTTGATACTCAGAGAAAGAATAGGCGATGATAATGGTTTCCGTATTGACTTCGGGAAAAATCTTGCTTCCATTGAAGAAACAATCGATGACTCATCTGTTGTGAATCGACTGTATTTAATAGGTGGTGTGCCCGAGGACACAAATTATGATGCTGATCAAGAGCCAATCACATATGCTTATTTAAGTGTTTCTGGTGTTACTGAGGAAAATGTCCAAATTGGTAAAAGAGAAAACGGGGATTGTAAAACCGTTGAAGATCTTAAAAAATGGGGTCAATCTCTATTTGACAAAGACAGAATCCATGAGCCAAAAGTGACACATGAAGTTGATATGGTTATGCTTGAAAACACAATTGAGTATAGAGGATTATATGAAAATATGATGTCTTTGAGGTTTGGCGATACTGCCTATATTTCTTTGAAATCATTGGATATAGAAGCTAAGGAACGTATGATTGAGTATGTCTGGTACCCGACAATCTGTAAATATAAGTCAATTGTTTTAGGCAATGACTTAGGAATGTATACTTCAAGTATTGAAACACAGGTAACCAATGTCAGAAAGAATCTTGAAACAAGGTCTGATGAACTGATCAACGCTGTCATCAATGCAACTAATTGGATAACAGGCAGCAAAGGCGGATATGTGTTGATGAGGCCTAAAAATGCACCTGAAGAAATCCTAATTATGGATAAACCAGATGCCAACGAAGCCAAGAGAGTTTGGCGTTGGAATCTTGGAGGCCTGGGATATTCTAAAGATGGTATAAATGGTCCTTATGGCACAGCAATCACACAAGATGGTGCAATTGTGGCCGATTTTATCACCGCAGGAATACTTCAAGGTATTAAAATCAGAGCAGTTGATAATAATTTCATTGTTGAAATGTATGACGGAAAAATAAGGTTCATTAAGAAAAATGGAGCAAATGAAA
>RRZU011108109.1_pt1 | contig 15185 bp, 10 predicted proteins | sample 2165561 | NCBI WGS metagenome assembly RRZU01 (sample SAMN10456909, study PRJNA506462) | wastewater metagenome | isolation source: wastewater sludge | place: USA: Moscow, Idaho
ACAAAGGAGCAGATACAAAAGATATTGACAACCCTAATGCTGTCAATATGGTATATGTACACCAAGGTTATCCTACCATTCCTAGCGAATATATCCCAAACATTAATGGTCCTGCTATCGCTATTTTCAGGGCAAAGGACTTTGCCTCATTAGAAAAAGTTAAGGACACGTCAAAACCAGCACAAACTTCCCTAATCCTAAAGGTTCCCAATGCTTACGTTTTAGATGCAGTTGAATGCCTTGGCGGAGATACTCCTAACTTAAAGCGTATTCCAACCTCGTTAGATCAATCCTTTATTTTCAATATTGCAGGTTCTGGATCTGGGAAAGCCATCATTCGCAAAGAAAAGGAAACAAAAGATGGAAGAATAATTTACGTTGACAACAACGATACTGCAAATGACTTTAAGCTTATCGACAAGCCTGTTCTGCAACTTTAGAATTAGAGGGGAGGCATAGCCTCCCCCCTCTAAAAACAATAGCTTTAACACTGAACTACTATGAGTAAAATTGCATCCCGTCTTATTGCAAATCTGGGAATACTTGGGTTACTATGCCTCTATTCCCCAAATGCAGCGGCAAGCGATTTAAAAGATAGCGTCAAAACTTCTGTAAAACTTGCCACCTCCGACGACCTTAAGACTGCTAAAAACATATGGCTCTCAACTTCAAATGCTGCAGGATTTGCTCTTTATGGATTTGAGCCAATCGGGGATATTTCGCTGTCGATGTCCCGAAAAAGCGGGGATTTCAAACAAATTCAAGACGCAGGAAGCATCAACGATTTTACGATTAATGCTAAGGGATACGACAAAGTAAAAAACTTCTCCTTTTACGGTAACTTCTACTACAAGAGAGAGTGGGAGAAGAATAAGGAGTATACGAATGTACTATTCCCTCACAACGATTTCCCATATCATCTTGTTGATACTACCGGCGGCGATTGGAAAAATCACGAATTTTCATTAAGTGCGCTAGTTGCTTCACCTAAATATTTCAACTCCATCTATACTGGCATTGGAGTAGACTATACAAATATTTCGGCGGCAAAACAGCTGGATCCTCGTTCGTTAAATAGATACTACTCCATTAGCTTAAAGCCTTCGCTGATTTACAATCCAAACGAGCGCTGGTATATAGGAGCAAATGGAAACTTAGACTTCTTTAGAGAATACATTCACTTTAAGCTAATCAACGCCTCGCAGACTTATATATACTACAACCTCTGCGGGCTTGGCGCTGCCAACGAAATGGGTACCCTTACCAATAACCTAACCGTTGACTTCAGGGGTCATGCGCTAGGAGGTAATGCACAGCTAGCATATAGCGCAAATAACTTTAAGGTAATCGGAACAGCAGGTATCCAAAGCTACTTCCAAGATCTTATCAACGACGAAACAACGCTGAAAAAGGGTGGCGAGATGAAAAAGATGCTCTACAATGGAGGGATTTCTTTCAATCACGCATCGCAGAATTTAGTTAACAACTTAGCCATTACTCTTAATATGATTGATGGAGCAGGTTACGAATTCACCAACATTAGCATAAAGGACGAAAATGGCTTTACAAGAAGCAAAGTAGTCGACAAAAAACAATCGTACAAAATAACCCGAAGCACGATTTGCGCCACCTACGACTTGTGGAAATTACGCCAAGGATTAAACTACAATTTCATGGCAAAGGTATTTGGAGGAGTAAACTCAAACAGGAATCGTACTCGAATACGCCAGTTTACATCACCCAAAACTATACCACAACTTTTTACGGAGCAAAGTTTGGGAAAATGGTGAAGTTAGGGAAGTGCTTTATTGAAGGATCACTGCAAGGAACGCTCTACTCAAACCTCGACAAAACGTTTGAAAAGCCAGCGGCACCGGCACCCAAGAAGCCCTACCAACTCGACTTATACCGCGCAATAACCATCCCTGATTACTACTACTTAACCTCGAGTAAAATTAAAATGGATATTGATGTAAAGGTATCAGTCCCCCTATCTCCCATCTACATTGGATATCTCAGGGTTTACTGCGGAAGCTTAAGCAAAAATGTTGGAGATATTCTTAAATCAGAAGCCAGCCGTAATTGGGCTGGGATATCCATAGGCTTGCAGTACTAGCAATTGCAGTCCATCATAATTTGAACTGAAAACAAAATTAACACATACCGACCTATGAATAAAATGCTAATAGCATGTTGGTTATCTGTCTTCTCTTTTTCCTCATTTGCTGCCACAAATCAGAATCTGGCAATTGAGAATAAAGTAAAAACCGATCCAACATTTAAGATAGGAAAACTCAGCAACGGGCTCACCTACTACATCAAAAAGAATCCGAATCCAAAAGATTTGGCCGACTTCTACATTATACAAAATGTTGGAGCCATCCTCGAAAATGATGATCAAAATAGGCTTGCTCACTTTCTTGAGCATATGGCCTTCAACGGAACCAAGAATTTTCCCGGCAAACGCCTCCTAGACTACTTCCAATCTATTGGAGTAAAGTTTGGAGCCAACATCAACGCCTATACCGCTAAAGACGAAACGGTATACTATCTTGCATCAGTTCCAACAACACGCAAAACCATTGTAGATTCGGCGCTGCTTGCACTACACGATTGGTCTAGTTTCATCAGTCTTGAGGATAAGGAAATTGATGACGAAAGAGGTGTTATTCGCGAAGAATGGCGCATGCGAAGCGGTGACGGAACCCGTCTGAAAAAGGCCATTGAACAGGCGCTATACCAAGATTCGAAGTATGCCATCCGCGATGTAATTGGAGATACTGCTGTTATCAACAACTTCAAGCATCAGACATTAAAGGATTACTACCAGAAGTGGTATCGCCCCGATTTACAGGCTATCGTTATTGTTGGCGACATCAATCCGGTAGAGGTTGAAGCAAGAATTTGCAGCATTTTTGCAGATATCTCAAAGCCAATCAACCCAACTCCTCGCCCAACTTTTGAGCTCCCCGACAACAGGGAACCCATATATTACGTTACCGCCGACCCTGAAGCAAAAAACTGTAACGTTAGAATTTACCATAAGTTCACCCCCTTCCCAAAAGAGAAAATGGGATCAGAGGAGTATACTAGGTACCAAACCACCAACAAAATTGTAGAAACTTTGCTAGTTAATCGTTTCGATGAAATACAGTAATCCCTTCATCCCGATTTCTTAAGCAGTAAAATTCGCATTGGCGATTTGGTTCCTACAAAAAAACTCTTCTTTGTGGGGGTTACTACCAAGAATAACGGGATGGCAAAAGGCTTCCATCGAATGCTCACGGAACTCAAGCGTATCAAAGAGTTCGGTTTTACCGCATCAGAGATCGACGTTGTAAAAAAGAACATTCTTCGTTCTTACGAATCGAGTTTTACCGAAAGAGAAAACTGCAAAAATGACGCTTACGTTATCTCTGCCAAAAACAACTTTCTTAATGGAGATCCAATAGTAAATATTGAGTATCTATACCAATGGCATAAGGATAACCTGCAATCAATAAGCCTCGATGAGATCAACAAAATCGCAGCGACCTACATAACCAATGATAATAACATAATAGTTGCCACAGGTCCACTCAGCCAAAATGTTAGCATGATTACGGTGGATTCGCTTAAGTCCATTATTAAAGAGGTAACTGCAAGCAAAGTAGAACCCTACAAAAATAAGCTAGCAGAACCCCCACTAATGGCACAAAAACCCGCAAAAGGCAAAATTATAAAGGAGACAACAAACTCCGATCTTGGCACAGCCGAATGGATACTCTCCAATGGGATCAAGGTGGTGCTTAAGCCTAACGACCTTCGTAAAGATCAAATCACATTTACAGGCTTTAGCAAGGGAGGGTACTCCAACAGCTTACTAGAAGACCTTCCTTCTGCCTACTATGCTGCTGGATTCATCAACAGCAGCGGCATCGCCGACCATTCTGCAGCCGAACTTAAAAGAATACTCTCGGGAGCAAAACTCTCTGTGCAACCCGAGATTTCGGAATTCTACCAGGGTATATCGGGCTACGCATCGCCCAAAGATGCAGAGACCATGTTTCAACTCATCAACCTATATATTGCAAAACCTAGAATCGACACTGCACTGTGCATCTCTTTGATCAACCGCAAGAAGGCCTCCTCCGAAAATGAGTTGAATAGTTCTAAAACGGCATTTGCCGACACTATCAATCAAGTGCTCTTTAACCGAAGCCCTTACCGCTACCACGAAAATGGCAAAATGCTGGACAAGATTAATCCTGTTAAGAGCTTCCAATTCTATAAAGAACGCTTTGCTTCTATGAAAGGTTTCACCTTCATCTTTACCGGAAATATTGATAAAAATGAACTTAAGCCGTACATCGAAACCTACATAGCAAGCATTCCAACAACCAACAAAAAGGATAGTTGGAAGGATAACGGGAAACGATTGGCCACTCAAAATTACAAGGTGCACTTCGCTTCATCGATGTCTACCGATAAAACCTCCATCTACCTGGCCTACGTCAACAAAGCCAAGGATGACCTCGCGACACAGATAGTGGCCTCTGCGATTTCCTACGACCTACGCATGCGCTTTTTAGCCACTTTGCGCGAACGCGAAGGTGGAACGTACAGCGTTACCGTTAAGAATAGCATGCTGAGCGAACCCATTTCACAATCGTTCATTGCCATACGCTTCGATACAGATCCAAAAATTGCAGATAGAATGCTCAGCCTTCTTTACAACGAGGTTAATAACCTCCTAAAAGATGGTGTTTCAGATGAAAACCTAAAAAGAATAAAGGAGAGCGCTATTAAAAACCATAAGAAAAATCTGCAATCGCCAGACTACTGGCAGGAGGTGCTTACTACCTATTATATGAAAGGGAAAAACATAAATAAGGATTACGAAAAAATTGTTTCGAAATTGACTTCAGCATCAATTCAAAAAGCAGCCCAATACCTTATCGGGAAGGGACAATTAGTGGAAATCGTTATGAATCCTAAACAGCAATAAAGCATAGCTGCTGCAATAAGCGATTCGTAAAATTGAATAGAAAGGAGAGGATGTATGTTCCTCTCCTTTTTTAGTTCAAACTCCAACCTATTACTGCAAATAAAGAACAGACATTCAGCACTACCCCCCCATTTTCATTATCTTATTTTGCAAATGCAAAAAATGCCCGCTGGTGTTGCGGGCATCAAGTAAATTCCATAAATATCTTCTAGCCAAGGAAGCTTTTAAGATGCTTGCTGCGGGTGCTGTGACGAAGGCGGCGAATTGCCTTTTCCTTTATCTGACGAACACGCTCGCGGGTAAGCCCAAACTTCTCTCCAATCTCTTCAAGTGTCATTTCGCTGCAGCCGATACCAAAGAATAGGCGGATAATATCACGCTCTCTGTCAGTCAAAGTCGACAATGCACGCTCAATTTCCTTAACTAAGGATTCATTAATTAGGCTACGATCTGCATTTGGCGAATCAGGATTAACAAGCACGTCCAAAAGACTGTTGTCTTCTCCATCGACGAATGGGGCATCCACCGATACATGGCGACCTGCAACGCGAAGAGTATCCGACACCTTTTCCTTTGGAAGATCAAGTGCATCAGCTAACTCCTCAGGCGATGGAGTGCGCTCGTTTTCCTGCTCAAACTTTGCAAACGCCTTGTTGATCTTGTTGAGTGATCCCACCTGGTTAAGAGGAAGACGTACAATACGCGACTGCTCAGCTAAAGCCTGAAGGATTGATTGACGAATCCACCAAACCGCATAAGAGATGAATTTAAAACCACGGGTTTCATCAAACTTCTCAGCAGCCTTAATCAAACCAAGGTTACCCTCGTTGATAAGGTCTGGTAGGCTCAACCCCTGATTTTGATACTGCTTCGCTACCGACACCACGAAACGAAGGTTAGCGCGGGTAAGCTTTTCGAGGGCTACCTGATCGCCTTTTTTGATTCGTTGTGCCAACTCAACCTCTTCTTCAACAGTAATAAGTTCCTCCTTGCCAATTTCCTGTAGGTACTTGTCAAGCGATGCACTCTCTCTGTTGGTAATCGATTTGGTGATTTTAAGCTGTCTCATGAAAATATTAACTTTGTGTTTAGTTTAATCTAACAAACTAAATGCCTATACTATACAAAGCCTGCAACCCATTAGGATATACTCCTTCAATAATAATAACCTCTCGCTGTCGAGCACTAGCAAACACTTCAGCTAAATCTTCCACGCTGCTAATTGGTTGTCGGTTTATACGTAGTATTATTAGCCCTTTTCGGATGCCTTGAGACTTTAACTTCCCATTCTCTAGTTCTACTATTTGAACTCCTCCCTTAAGCCTTAAGCTACTCTTTAGTTGGGGACTAACATTGGCATATGTGGCACCCATTGCAGTAAAGGCACCGCTTACAGCAACCTCCTGATTATCGCCACTTGATGTTTTACGTAAAGTGACCTTAAAATGTTTCACTTTCCCATCACGAATTAGCGAAATATCAATATTATCGCCAGGACGATAACGGGCAACCTGCTCTTGAACCTGAGCCATAGAGTTGATAGATATACCATTAATAGATTCTAGCACATCTCCCTTTCGTATTCCAGCTTGGGCTGCTCCACCACCTTCGGTTACTTCGGCCACATAAACGCCCGAAATCACATCCTTCAAACCTAGCTTGCCTGCATTATCGGAGGTTATATCGCTCATTGATATACCTAAGAAGCCTCTTTGAACAGAGCCATACTCCATGAGGTCGTACACCACTTTTTTCACGATGCTAGCCGGAATTGCAAACGAATACCCATTAAACACCCCATTTTGCGTGTAGATTGCAGTGTTAATGCCTATTAACTCACCCTTTAGGTTTACTAAAGCACCTCCAGAATTCCCAGGATTAACAACAGCATCTGTTTGTATAAAAGATTCTACCTGATACTGATTCATATCCTCTCGAACAGGAAGGTTCCTGCCTTTTGCGCTAACAATACCTGCGGTTACCGTAGAGGTAAGATTAAATGGATTACCAACGGCAATCACCCACTCTCCGATGCGAAGGTTATCAGAATCTCCAATGCGCATAAAGGGTAAATCAGCTTGATCAATTTTAAGTAAGGCTATGTCCGAGTTGGGATCTACCCCTACTACTTTTGCATCGTAAGATCGCTTATCATTTAATGTAACTTTAACCTTTTCAGCACCATCAATAACGTGATTATTTGTGACAATATAGCCATCTTTTGAGACGATGACTCCCGATCCTGCACCTCGTTGCACCGGCTGATCGTTGTAACTACGCGAAGATGGCTGTCCAAAGAAAAATTCGAAGAACGGATCGACTTGTGGTACCTCTGTTGAGTAGGTTTTGACGTGAACTACGCTGTTAACAGATTGTTCTGCAGCATAGGTAAAATTCACATTTCCAGCCGTACTACCGGCCTGTTCGCTAACTAAGCTAAGCTGAGGGTTTAGCAAATCTTGGGTGGTAACAAATCTTTTTTGCATAATGGTAATTGCCAAAATTGACGAAACGGCACCACCAAGTAATGCAGCAGCAACAATTGCAAATAAATTTTGTCTTTTCATATGCGTTCGATTTAACATTACACTCTAAACATGTCAACTGACAAAATAGCAGCCAAACTCCTGAAAAATTTCACCTATAGACATATTGACCTAAACTTTCGAGGTGTAAGCCAAAATTCAGAGCCTCTTATCATAGATTTTCAGGATAACACAATAACTCAAAAGTGGTGCCTTTTATTACATCCGTTACCTCAGTCTAACACAGATTAACCCAAATAAAAAGAAGGGATTATCTCGGTTATTCGAATCAAACAGCTACCTTAGGAACATTAAACGCGAACAAAAATGATATTGAAGTTTGAAAAATACCAAGGTGCAGGTAACGACTTTGTCATTATAGACAATCGAGAAGGTAAATTCCAACCAAGTATAGACACCGTTGAAATGCTATGTGACAGAAACTTTGGGGTAGGTGCTGATGGCCTAATGCTCCTTGAGAAGGACGAAAAGAACGATTTCTACATGCGCTACTTCAACGCCGATGGTAAAGAATCTACAATGTGCGGTAACGGAGGACGATGCATTTCCGTTTTTGCAAAATCGCTAGGTCTTGGTTCTCCCGAGAAAGTTGTTTTTAACAGCATAGACGGCCTACACGAGGCTTTTTTTATCGAAGAAGACGGAGAAATTTTCGTGAAACTTAAGATGATCGATGTAAAAGAAATCGAAGAACACGACGATTACTACTTCATAAACACAGGGTCACCTCACTATGTAAAGTTTGTCGAAGACCTTGAAGAGATGGATGTTTTTGAAGAGGGACAAGCAGTTAGAAATGACCCCAAATTTGCTCCAGGAGGAACAAATGTAAATTTTGTGGAAATTTTTGACGACGAAATCTTCGTACGCACCTACGAACGTGGAGTAGAAGATGAAACCCTAGCCTGTGGAACAGGATCGACAGCGGCTGCAATTGCAACAGCCCTTTTCCTAGAGTCGGATCAGAATAATTGGGATATTGAAGTTATGGGAGGAAATCTTCACGTATCATTCGACAGAAGAGATGATGGAACCTTTGAAAACGTATGGCTTACAGGTCCTGCCGAAAAAGTTTTTGAAGGGACAATCAACGTAGATTAAAAAAAGTAGGATAAACATTATAGGCTTAACGCAAAAAGGTTCAAACAACGATTTGAACCTTTTTTATTGTATTACAACTAAAATTTCTTAGCCCCTCCACTCTCTCAACTACACGAAAGCACGCCTTTGTGTAATTCATAACATCCTAAATAAAAGCAAACTAACAAACTTAAAGCAGCTAATTATTTCATAAATCAAGCTACAAAGCACGGTTTTACTCAGAGTCCTTGTAACCTTTCCTTAGTGCAAGCGTCCTAAAAGAGTTAAAACACCAGAAAGTGCAATGATAAAACTTGAAGACATCAATAAAACATACTACAACGGTAGTCCGTTGCATGTACTAAAGGGCATAGATCTAGACATTCATAAAGGCGATTTCGTTTCTATCATGGGGGCTTCTGGATCGGGAAAATCAACTCTGCTCAACATCTTAGGCATTCTCGACAACTACGACACTGGGGTTTACCGCCTAAACGATGTTTTAATCAGCAATCTAAGCGAAAAACGAGCGGCAGAATACCGCAACCGAATGATTGGATTTGTCTTTCAATCCTTCAACCTCATTAACTTTAAGAATGCCATGGAAAATGTAGCGCTACCGCTATACTACCAAAAGGTAAGCCGCAAAAAGCGCAACATCATGGCAATGGAGTATCTAGACATGCTTGGGCTTAAAGAATGGGCACATCATATGCCCAACGAAATGTCGGGAGGACAAAAGCAACGTGTGGCCATTGCCCGAGCGCTAATTGCCAATCCACAAATAATCCTTGCCGACGAACCTACGGGGGCACTCGACAGCAAAACCTCCGAAGAGGTTATGAGCATCCTTAAGGACGTTAACAAAAAGGGGATGACGATGATTATCGTAACACACGAAAAAGCGGTTGGTGAAAAAACGGATAGGACCATCCATCTAAAAGATGGCATTATCGAATCGATAACCCAAAACTAGCAAACCATGCTGGATTTATGGCAAGAGATTATGGCCACCATTAAGGCCAATAAGCTTCGAACATTTTTTACAGGATTTGCCGTAGCATGGGGTATCTTCATGCTCATCATTCTTTTAGCTTCAGGAAATGGTCTTAGCAACGGGGTAAGCACCAACTTTGCATCTGAATCGAAGAATGCCATATACTTATGGCCTGGGATTACCACCATGGCACACGAAGGCTACCAAAGTGGACGCCGAATGAAAATGTCGGAAAAAGACATCTTCCTTTCCGAAAAGCAGCTACCCTACGTTGATACTGTTGCCTACAAGTTCTACGCATCGGAATCGGCAACATTTTCTAACGGAAATAAAACAGGAACATATGGGCTTCTTGGAGTTACCACCAACTACGCAGCACTCGAAGGTATAGAGGTTCTCCCTGGAATGGGCAGATTCATCAACCTGATGGACATCCGCGAATCGAGGAAGGTTATAGCCATCAACGATAAGATTAAGGACGTTCTATTCCCAAAGCAGAACCCAGTAGGCCAATATGTAACCGTTAACAACGTTATGTACAAGGTTGTTGGAGTGGTAAAATACCTTACAGGCAACGATAGCCGCGAAGGGTACATTCCCATCTCTACGGCAAAGAGCATCTACAACTTCGGAGAGAACGGCTACGATGGCATTATCCTATCGGCTAAAAGCCTAAAAACGGCAAAGGAAAACGAGGAGTACAACACCACCATACGCAAAGGGTTTGCAAAGCTTCACTCGTTTAACCCCGATGACAGATCGGCACTAGGCCTATGGAACAACTCGGAGAACTACATTCAAACCATGAAGATTTTTTGGGCAATAAAGCTTTTTGTATGGATTGTTGGCATCGGAACCCTTATTGCCGGAATTGTAGGCGTGAGCAACATCATGCTGATAACGGTAAAAGAGCGGACCAAGGAATTTGGCATTAGGAAGGCGCTAGGAGCATCGCCTACCTCTATCATTAAGCTAATTCTTCTCGAGTCGATACTCATAACATCGGTTTTCGGATACATTGGGATGATGCTTGGCATTGCCATAACCGAAATCATAAACTTTATCATAAACCAAACCCCAGCCGAAAGCGGTAACGTAATCTTCCGAAATCCAACGGTAGACGTCGGCATCATCATAATAGCCCTCCTTATCCTAATTGTTTCGGGACTTATTGCCGGATACATTCCGGCCAAGCGAGCCGTAAGCATAAAGCCTATTGAGGCGCTAAGAAGCGAATAGTAAAATCTAAAAAGCACACCATGTTTGACCTAGACCGTTGGCAAGAGATATGGGAAACCATCACCAAGAATAAGATGAGAAGTGCCCTTACCGCCTTTGGCGTGTTTTGGGGAATTTTCATGCTCGTTGTGATGTACGGATCGGGAAACGGACTCCGCAATGGCGTCATGAATGGCATCAAATCGGTTGCAACCAACTCCGTATTCTACTGGACAAACAACACTACTGAACCCTACAAGGGATTCCGTAAGGGTAGATCGTGGAGCATGCGCTCGAAAGACATCGAGATCATAAAGAGCAAAATTCCCGAAGTTGATGTGGTATCGCCCATGCTTTTTGGCGGGATGAGAACCCCAAAGAACACCATCCGCGGCGAGAAGTCGGGTTCGTACCGTATTAAGGGGCTTAACCCCGACTACGTAAAAATTGACAAGCCCGAAATTATTTACGGTCGCTACATTAACGACATCGACATTCAGCAACGCCGTAAAGTGGTTGTTATTGGTTACAAGGTTTACGAAGACTTGTACAAAATCGGAGAAAAGCCTGTAGGCACCACCATAAAGGTAAACGGAATATACTACACCGTTATTGGCGTTGTAAAGGGCAACTCGCACATGAACATTAACGGTCCAATGGATCAAAGCGTGCTACTCCCCTATACCACCATGCAGGTAGCCTACAACATGGGCGATCAGGTGCACGTGCTGGCCATAACCTCTAAGCCTAGCACAAACGTATCGTCGTTGGATTATCGAATTAAGAATATCATCAAAAGGGAGCACGACATATCGCCCACCGATCCAGAAGCGGTATCGGGCTTTAACCTAGAACGCCAGTTTAAGATGTTTGCCAACCTTTTTCTTGGCATTAAAGTGCTTATACTGATAGTTGGTTTGGGCACCCTTTTCGCCGGGGTAGTGGGCGTAAGCAACATTATGATGGTGACCATCCGCGAGCGCACACAGGAAATCGGAGTTCGTCGCGCCCTAGGAGCAACCCCATTCAACATTCTTAGCCAAATTATGATGGAGAGCCTTGTGCTAACCCTTATTGCAGGAATTGCAGGAATGAGCTTTGGTGTATTTATCCTCAACATTGTAGACAACATTATTTCGTCGGGATCAAGCGATGAGATGTTCTTCATGAATCCACAAATCAGCCTCGACCTCGCCATTTTCGCCACCCTAGTGCTCGTTATATCAGGGCTCTTTGCGGGAATGATACCCGCCAGAAAAGCGCTTAGGATTAAGGCGATTGATGCGCTGAGGGACGAGTAGCCATCTTGAAGAAGCTAAAGAATAAGCACAAGAAAGTCTTGATACTTGCGTCTTGTGTCTCAAAAAATAGGAACCAGTAAAAAATAAATACGATGAAAAAAGCTAAACGAATCATTTTCATTGCCATCATTGCCATCATGTTTATTGGCACATTCGCCTTCCTTTGGAAAAAGGCAAATCCTCCAAAGGATCAGTTCGAGGTGGTTGTCCCCAAAGTTGGCAACATCGAACGAAAGACAATTGCAACCGGAAAGATAGAGCCCCGCAACGAGGTGCTCATCAAACCACAGATTTCGGGCATCATCACCGAGATATACAAGCAAGCGGGCGACAAGGTTACAACCGGAGAGATCATTGCCAAGGTAAAGGTGATACCCGAGATGGTGCAGATCAACTCGGCCGAGAGCCGCCTAAACCAGGCCAACATAACCCTCGAGCAGGCTCAGGACGACTACAACCGCGTAAACAAGCTCTACAACTCGGGCGTAGTATCGAAGGAGGACTTTCTAAAGTCGCAGTTCCAGCTAAAGAAGGCCAAAGAGGATAAGGAGAACGCTCAGGATGCGCTTACCATTATCCGCGAAGGCATATCCAAGAAGTCGGCCAGCTACAGCACCACCCAAATCCGCTCTACCATATCGGGAACCATTCTTGACGTTCCGGTAAAGGTTGGGAACTCGGTAATCCAATCGAACACCTTTAACGATGGCACCACCATTGCCAGCGTTGCCAACCTTCGCGATATGATCTTTAAGGGAAAGATAGACGAAACAGAGGTGGGCCGAATCAAGGAAAGAATGCCGATAGCGCTAACAATGGGCGCACTTCAGGAGAAGAAGTTCGATGCTATTCTTGAGTACATCTCGCCCAAGGGAGTAGAGGAGAACGGTGCCATCCTATTCGAGATTAAGGCAGCCGCCAAAATCCCCGAAAACGTATTCGTACGCGCAGGGTATAGCGCCAATGCCGAAATCATTCTGGATAAGCGCGAGAAGGTGCTCACCATTCCCGAAAGCGTGGTGGAATTCGTTAACGACACCTCGTACGTCAACGTGCTGAAAAAAGGCGGTAAGGAGCAGGAGTTCATCCGTAAGGCCGTAAAGCTCGGACTATCGGACGGCATTAACATCGAGGTTAAGTCGGGTATTACCCCTAAGGATAAGCTTAAGGGAGCCCTGATTAAGAAAGACGAAGCTAAGAAGCAAGAGTAAGCTATGAAGAAAGGATTAACCATAGTAGCCGTTCTGCTGATGGGGCTAATCGGCCCATCGGCAATGGCGCAGGAGAGCTGGAGCCTCGCCAAGTGCATCGAGTACGCCAAGCAGCAAAACCTCGACGTGAAGCGCCGCACCAACGACATGAAGAGCGCCGAGGTAAACCTCAACACGGTAAAGAACAGCCGTCTGCCCAACCTAGGCGCAAACGTAAACCAAAACCTGACGTTTGGTCGCTCGCTAGGCTCGGAAAACACCTACCTAAACCAGAACTCGGCAACCACCTCGTTTGGCATCAGCGCCAACGCGCCAATCTACCAGGGGAACTACATCAACAGCCGTATGAAGTACTCCGACTGGAGCCTGAAAGCTTCTGTAGAGGATATCAACCAGATGGGCGACGATATTACCATACAGGTTACGCTGGCCTACCTTCAGGTGCTCTACAACAAGGAGCTGGTAAAGGTTGCCCAGGAGAACGTCGATCAGGGCAAGCTTCAGCTCAAGAAAACCGAGGAGCTGGTAACGGGCGGTCGTCTGCCCAAATCGGAGCAGTACGAGAGCAAGGCGCAGCTGGCCAAGGAGGAGTACGCCCTCACCAAGGCTCAGGGCGACCTAAAGATTGCCCTACTGGCGCTCGGGCAGCTGATGGAGCTGCAATCCATCGAAAGCTTCGATGTTGAAGTACCCGCAACCGACAAGGTGGCCATTAACAGCGATGCCGTACTGGCGCTTAGCTCGGGCAGCATAGAAAAAGCCTACACCATACGCCCAGCAGTAAAAGCTGCCGAGTACCGCCTACAAGCCGGCGAGGAGTACATCAACATGGCGAAAGCAGCGTACTACCCATCGCTTAGCGCCATTGCCCAGTACGGCAACAGCTACTACAACGTGTTCGATATGCCCAACGCCTCGTTCGCCACACAGGTAAAGAACCAGGGACAAAAGGTGGTTGGCCTACAGCTGAACATTCCCATATTTAGCCGATTCGAAAACCGTAACAATATCAGCCTTGCCCGCATAGAGCAGGAGCAGCGCAAGCTGGCCCTTAGCGATGCCAAGAAGACGCTGTTTAAGGAGATGCAGCAGGCCTACTACAACGCCATGACGGCCCAGCAGAGCTTCCTCTCGGCCAAGCAGGCGCTGGAGGCATCGACCGTGGCCTACCAGTACGCGCAGGAGAAGTTCGGCGCAGGCCGATCGACCACCTTCGAGCTAAACGAGACCAAGAAGCGCTTGGCCACCTCGCAGTCGGAGCTGGCGCAGGCCCGCTACGAGTACATCTTCCGCACCAAGCTGCTCGACTACTACAATGGGACGGCGATTACCTTGTAGGAGTAGAAATTCAAGTCTTTTGCTCGGAGCTAGCTTAAATCGGCTCTGTTTTTACAACCACACAATGAAGGAGGGCGCAAACCGATTAGGTTTGCGCTTTTTTCGTTGGTAGAGCTGCACGGCGCGCAGGTATACCTTCAGAGATTTCGCCTTTTAAAAACATAGAATCAATATACATTAAAAAAAATATCATATGCTCGTTGATAAACCACGACATTATTTCGAAGGTTATCCCCCGCTGGCGGGGGTTAGGGGGTGGAATTCTGAGTAACACTTATTAGCGCTGCTTTCTATTCGAACTACTATATCCTCAAAAAAGGGATATTAATTTCATTAACGATGCATTGTCCACCCCCTACCCCCGCCAGCGGGGGATACGCTTCTCGCAAATAATTTTTTTAGAGAAATCCATGGTTCGACCTTCCTAATGTGCCTGCATTAAAAGAGCCGCACGCCGTGCGGCTCTACTCCCCCCCCTTCAACGAACAAAGCCAACCTTGCGGGTTG
>RRZU010573928.1_pt1 | contig 15183 bp, 16 predicted proteins | sample 2165561 | NCBI WGS metagenome assembly RRZU01 (sample SAMN10456909, study PRJNA506462) | wastewater metagenome | isolation source: wastewater sludge | place: USA: Moscow, Idaho
GCCGTGATGTCGAGCGGGTCGACGCGCTCGTCGGCCACCGTTCCGACGTGTCCGGGACGGATGGCGTCGCGCACCTCGAAGGTCGACTCACCGTCGCCGATCGGCGTGAACCCGGCCACGAGGGTGGGTTCGTTGCCCGCCAGGTCGCGTCCGGTGCGGCGGAACAGCGCGTAGAGCAGGGCCGCCCCGATCAGCGCGGCGGCCAGAGCCCAGGCGACGGTGGGCCAGCTCACCTCGAAGGCGCGGTCGAGGCTCCAGCGGTGCTGCAGGTCGGCGTCGGCCGATACGTCGGCCGGGTCGTACCCGACGGTGACGACGACCTCGTCGAGCGCCTCGCGCGGGCCGTCCTGGAAGACCGGGTTGGGCGTCTCGACGGTTCCGCCGCTGATGGCAGCGCAGTTGCCGATGCTCGCGAGCGGTCCGGCAACGCAGTCCATCATCTGGGGTGCCGGCCCGGTGACGGTGACCTGCACCTGCTTCACCCCGACCGAGAGCCCGTACAGCGCAGGCCAGGTCATGCCGGACAACGCGCCGTCCTGCCCGGTCTGGGCGGAGGTGGCCCCGACGACCCGGTAGCTGCTCTGCAGCGTGCCCGGCTGGTCGAGGGTGGCGTTGAGGGTGAGGGCGTCGCCGGACTCCTGGAAGCCGACGGCCTCACCGCCCGGCAGGGTGGCGGACGCGTCGCTGACGCTGTAGCGGTAGTAGGCGCCACTGTCGATGTCCCAGGTGAGGGGGAGTTCGCGGCGGATCTCCCCCGGCGCGGTGCCGAACTCGAGTTCCTCCGTGACGTCGATCGAGCCGTCCGCGTTGACGGTGATCGCGACATCGAGCCGGTCGGCCGGGGTGTCGGCACGGGCGGCCGGACTTCCGAGGACGAGCAGCAGGGTCGCCAGGACGAGCAGGCAGCTGAGACGCAGACTCTTCACGCGGGTCAGCCTAACGGCTGCTGGACCAGGGCCACCGCCATGGCTGCGACGCCCTCTCCCCTTCCGGTGAGGCCGAGGGAGTCGGTGGTGGTCGCGCTGATGCTGACCGGGGCACCGAGCGCCTCGGAGAGGAGGGCCTCAGCCTCGGTGCGGCGGGCGGCGAGGCGCGGGCGGTTCCCGATGATCTGCACCGAGGCGTTGCCGACCTCGAACCCGGCGGCGCGGACCCGGCGGGCGGTCTCCCGGATGAAGGCGACGCCGCTGGCGCCTGCCCATTCCGGTTCGGACGTGCCGTAGTTCGACCCGAGGTCTCCGAGGCCGGCGGCACTGAGCAGGGCGTCGCAGACGGCGTGGGCCGCGACGTCTCCGTCGGAATGACCCGCGAGGCCCGCGGGCTCGTCCGGGAAGTTGAGCCCGGCGAGCCACATCGGGACGCCTGGGGTGAGTTTGTGGACGTCTGTGCCGATGCCGACGCGCATCACGGTGTCCTTTCCCGCAGCAGGGCGCTGGCGAGGATGAGGTCGACGGGTTCGGTGATCTTCAGGGAGTCTCGGTGTCCGTTGACGAGGACCACGTGCATCCCGAGGTGTTCGCAGACGGCGGCGTCGTCGGTGACCTGGACGCCCTCCTCCGCGATCCGGTCGTGGGCGGTCCGCAGGGTGGCGAGCCGGGCGCCCTGCGGGGTCTGGACGGCGCGCAGCGGCGAACGGTCGACGATGTGGGAGTCTTCGCCTTCGACCCTCCGGATCGAGTCGATGACCGGGACGACCGGGATCACGGCATCTGCTCCGGCGAGGACGGCGTCGGCGACGGCGCGGACGACGGCTGCGGGCACGAGCGCGCGGGCTGCGTCGTGCACGAGGACGACGGCATCGTCGGGTGCGGTGAGGGCGGCGAGCCCTGCCCGGACGGAGTCCTGGCGCGTGGCGCCGCCGGGAACGAAGGTGACGGGCAGCCCCTGCAGGGCCGCCTCGAAGAGCGGGAGGAACCCGACCGGAATGGTGACGACGACGTCAGCCACCCCCGCCTCGCGCAGCGCCTCTACCGAGCGCCTGACGAGGGCGACACCCTCGAGTTCCACGAGGGCCTTCGGCAGGGCGGCGCCCAGCCGGGAACCAGAACCGGCCGCCACCACGACGGCGACGACCGGTTCTGGAGAGTTCGGTTGCTGGTCAGGAGGCAAGGACCTCGTCCAGCATGATCTCAGCCTTGTCCTCTTCAACCTGCTCCGCGAGCGCGAGCTCTGCGACGAGGATGGCGCGGGCCTTTGCCAGCATCCGCTTCTCGCCTGCGGACAGGCCCTTGTCACGATCGCGGCGCCACAGGTCGCGCACGACCTCCGAGACCTTGATCACATTGCCGGAGTGGAGCTTCTCCATGTTTGCCTTGAACCGGCGAGACCAGTTGGCCGGCTCCTCCGTGTGCTCCGCACGAAGAACCGAGAAGACCCGCTCCAGACCGTCGGCGTCGACAACGTCGCGCACCCCGACAAGATCCAGGTTGCAGGCCGGCACCTTGATCACCAGATCGTTTTGGCCAATGACCCGCAAAACGAGGAAGAGCTTGTCTTCCCCCTTGATGGTCCGGTTTTCGATGTCTTCGATGACGGCTGTCCCATGATTGGGGTAAACAACCGTCTCACCGATCGAAAAAGTCATACCTGAAGACCCCTTTCCAGGGCTAATTCTAGCAGGCGGACCCCAATCGGCCCAGACCCTCATTCCGGGGTAGAGGCTCACCGCAGGCGCAATCGTCGCGCCGGGCGGCCCGATCTGGTTAGGATGTGGTGACCCTACGCGCCCACGGAGGACCAATGACCAAGCCCATGCGCCGCATCGCGGCGATCGTCGCGACCGCCGCAATGTCAGTCGCGCTGAGTGCCTGCACGCAGGGGCACTGGGTGTACTCGGCGCCTCCGGCAGCCGGTGTGCAGGCCGACGACGGCGGCGTGAAGCTGCGCAACTTCCTGATCATCGCCGACGCCGAGGGCAAGGGAATGCTGCTCGGGGCGGTCGCCACCCGCGATGCCGACATCGCGGTCGAAGGCTTCACGGTGACCCCCGGCCTCGACGACGGCAGCTACGGCAAGCCCGTCACAGTGGACTTCTCCGAGGAGGTCCGCAAGGGCGCCACCATCTACATCGACGGGGAGAACACCCAGTTCTCCAGCCCCGATCTCACGCCCGGGATGCTCGCAGACGTCGACGTCACGTTCGCCGACGGAACGGTCGTCAAACTCGACGTGCCCGTGATGCCTTCCGACCACCCCGACTACCAGGAGTGGTGGGACAAGTACGCGGCCTGAGCCGCCGACAGCTTCGCGACGCCCACCCCGGACGGGGTGGGCGTCGTCTGTTCCCTCAGCCCTCGAATTTGTAGCCGAGGCCGCGCACGGTGATCAGTCGTTCCGGGTTCGACGGGTCGCGTTCGATCTTGGAGCGCAGGCGCTTGATGTGGACGTCGAGCGTCTTGGTGTCGCCGACGTAGTTGCTCCCCCAGATGCGGTCGATCAGCTGGCCACGGGTCATAACCCGGCCCGCATTGCGCAGCAGCAGTTCGAGCAGCTCGAACTCGCGCAGCGCCAACCGCACCTCCTCGCCGTCCACGTAGACCTGGTGGCGTTCCACGTCGAGGCGCACCCCGGAGACCTCGACGACCTCGGGGAGGAGGACCTGATCCTGGCCGCGGCGCAGCACGGCGCGGATGCGGGCGACGAGCTCGCGGTGGCTGAACGGCTTGGTGACGTAGTCGTCGGCGCCGAGTTCGAGGCCGACCACCTTGTCCACCTCGGAGTCGCGGGCGGTCACCATCACGATCGCCACGTTGCCGCGGTTGCGCAGCTGCCTGCAGACCTCCACGCCGGGGATGCCGGGCATCATCAGGTCGAGCAGGACCAGGTCGGCGCCCTGCTTGTCGAAGAGCGCGAGCCCCTGGGTGCCGTCGGCTGCGGTGAGCACCTCGAAGCCCTCCTTCGCCAGCATGAAGCTGGTCGCCTCGCGGTAGGATTCTTCGTCCTCGATGATCAGGATGCGGGTCATCTTCATTCCTCGTCGGATTCTGCGTCGGGCCTCGGGCCGAGGTAGGTGGGAAGTGAGAGCGTGAACGTGGAGCCCTGGCCGGGGCGGGACCAGAGCCGGATGGAGCCGCCGTGGGCGCCCGCGATGTGGCGCACGATGGACAGGCCGAGGCCCGTGCCGCCCGACTCGCGGGAGCGGCCGTAATCGACCCGGTAGAAGCGCTCGAAGACGCGCTCCTGGTCCTCCGGCCTGATCCCGATGCCGTTGTCGGAGACCTTGATCTCGACCTGCGGGTCGGAGTCGGTGCCTACGCACATGACGCTGATCGTGACGCGGGCCCGCTCGCCCGAGTAGCTGATGGCGTTCTGCACCAGGTTGGTGACGGCGTCGGTGAGCTGCCACTGGTCGCCGAGCACGAACGCCTCCGCGGTGCGTGCCACGATGAGGCTCACCTCGCGCTGGTTCGCCCGTTCGCGCGAACGCGAGACCGCCTCGGTGACGACGTCGTTGATGTCGACGACCTCGCTGGCCAGCATCGGGTCCTCCGACTGGAGCCTGGAGAGGTCGATGATCTGGTTGATCAGTTCGGCGAGCCGGGCGGTCTCCATCTGGAGCCGGGTGGCGAACTTCTTGACGGCCTCGGGATCGTCGTAGGCGGCCTCGACGGCCTCGGAGAGGACGCTGACCGCGCCGATCGGCGTCTTGAGCTCGTGCGAGATGTTGGCCACGAAGTCGCGCCTGACCGCGTCCACCCTCCGCTGGGACGACTCGTCGTCTGCCAGCACGAGGACACGGTCGTCGTCGAAGGCTGCGAGGCGGGCCTGGATCTCGACCGGATCGGAGCCGGGAAGCATGGCCCGGGTGACGGGGCCGCGGTACGGCTCACCGCTGGCGCGCACGGTGCGGACGAGCTCGAGGAGTTCCGGGAACCCGAGGCGGTTGCCGCGCGCCAGGTTCAGCGTGAGGGCCTGGTCGTTCGCCACGAGGATCTCGTCGTGGGGCCCCACCATGACCACCCCGGAGGGGATGAGGGTGAGCACGTCGCGCAGTTCCTGGGAGACCTTGTCCGCGTTGCGCTGGGCCTCGAGCTGGCGCCAGCCCTCCCGTCCGCGGTGGATCAGGTAGAAGAACAGACAGCCCACAAGAGCCACTCCGGCCCCGATCAGTCCGGCGAGGGCTGGGTTCATGCCGCCATCATAGGTCGAGCCGGGCGGGGCGTGAGGCGGGTCGACGGGCCGCTGTGGCGCGGGGCCCCGAACCTTCACCGTGAGTTCACCGACGGTTCACGTGGAATGCACGTGTGTGTACCTGGGTCGCCTAGCCTCTTGGAGGACGTCGAGCCCGGCTAGACTCGACGCGACCCCTGTGTATAAGGAGCAGCGATGCGCACCAGCTACCACGAGGAACTCGATTCCATCCTCGACAGCCTCGTCCACATGGCCGAACTCGTCGAGGTGGCGATCAAGGACGCCTCCGAGTCGCTGCTGACCGCTGACCTCGAACGCGCCGAGTCCGTCATCACCAACGACGCCGAACTCGACCGGATGCACGAGGAGATGGAGTACAAGTGCCTCTCCATCCTCGCCCTTCAGGCTCCTGTCGCCGGTGAGCTGCGCACGATCGTCTCCGCGATCCGCGTGGTGTTCGAGCTCGCCCGGATGGGTGACCTCGCGGCCCACGTCGCGAAGATCGCCCGTCTCCGCTACCCGGCGCACGCGGTGCCGGAGGAGTTCGAGGCCAGCTTCCGCGAGATGGCAGACATCGCCATCGAGATCATCGACCAGGCCCGCGTCTCGCTCGCCCAGCGCGACGCCAAGGGCGCCGAGCGCCTCGCCGAGATCGACTCGCGGATGGACGTGCTGCGCCGCGACCAGTTCACCCGGATGCTCGCCGAGGGTTCCACCATCTCGATCGAGGGCGCCGTCGATGTGGCGCTGCTCGGCCGCTACTTCGAGCGCTTCGCCGATCACGCCGTCGCGGTGGGTCGACGGGTCATCTACATCATCACCGGCGAGGTGCCGGAGGGCGAGGACTGGCCCAACGCCTGATCGGCGCTCGAGCCAGATCCGTCAGACCGTGGTCGCATCTGCTCTGACTACGGTCTGAGCGATTCGGGCCTGCGCCCTTCCGGGCGTAGAGTCGGCCACGACCCACTTGGGAAGGCCAGATTCATGTTCACACTCCGTGCCCGCCGCCTGGCGGTCTCCACGCTCAGCGCTGTCGCTCTCACCGCAGCCGGCTGCGCGCCGGCAGGACTCGAAAGCTCACCCGAGCCGGCGGCCTCACAGACCGCGCCGACGGCCGCGAGCCCGAGCCCGACCGCCGTCGCCTCCCCCAGCGCCGTCGCGTCACCGACCCCGACCGCGGCGCCCAGCCCGACGGCCAGCCCCACCCCGAGCGTCCCGGCGTCCGCCTCGGCCACGCCGACGGCGACGCCCTCGTCGCGCCCCTCCTACACCGGCGATCCGAACGCGATCGTCAAGGGCAGCAACCACATCGGCTCGGCCGAGGCCTACGTCTACCCCGCGCAACTCGTCCAGCAGTGGCTGGAGGGAGAGGTGAAGCCGACCGAGAAGATCGTCTTCCTGACCTTCGACGACGGGCCGAACCAGACCACGACGCCGATCATCCTCGACGCCCTGAAGGAGGCCGGTGTCCACGCGACCTTCTACGTGATCGGCTCCAACGTCGGTGACAACCCCGACCTGCTGAAGCAGGAGCTTGCCGAGGGGCACGCGATCAACCTGCACAGCTGGTCGCACGACTACAAGAAGTTGTACCCGGGCAGGAAGGCCAACGCCGAGCGCGTCGAGAGCGAGTACGTCAAGACACTCGAGGCCGTCCAGTCGATCCTCGGCCCCGACTTCAACACGGAGGGCTGGCGCTACCCCGGCGGCCACATGTCGTGGAAGAACATGGCGGGCGCGGATGAGGCGCTCGCCTCGCACGGCGTGCACTGGGTGGACTGGAATGCCGACACCCGGGACTCCGCGCCGAAGAGCTCGCGGCCCTCGAGCGTCGACGAGATGGTCCAGAACGCCACCGAGCCGATCCGCGCGGGCTTCCACGTGGCTGTCATCCTCGGCCACGACACGCCTGACAAAACGCTCACGGCCGAGTCCGTCCCGGCGATCATCGCCGCCTACAAGGAGGCTGGCTTCAAGTTCGGCGTCATCTCCTGACCCCCGGCGGGTCGCCGCTTGGCTGGGCCGACGCGAGCGCCATCGTCGTCTGACGATAAGCTGATCCCATGACTTCGAAGTTGATCCTGCTCCGCCACGGCGAGAGCGAATGGAACGCCAAGAACCTGTTCACCGGCTGGGTGGACGTCGACATCAACGAGAAGGGTGTCGAGGAGGCAAAGGCCGCGGCCAAGCTGCTGCAGTCCGAGGACCTGCTCCCCGACGTCCTGCACACCTCGCTGCTGCGTCGCGCGATCCACACCGCGAATCTGGCCCTCGACGGCTGCGACCGTCACTGGATCCCGGTCAAGCGCAGCTGGCGACTCAACGAGCGCCACTACGGCAAGCTCCAGGGCCTGAACAAGACCGAGATCCGCGATCAGTTCGGCGAAGAGCAGTTCATGCAGTGGCGCCGCAGCTACGACGTGCCGCCGCCGCCGATCGACCAGGACAACGAGTTCTCGCAGTACAACGACGCCCGCTACGCCGACATCCCGGCCGATGAGCGCCCGCTGACCGAGTGCCTCAAGGACGTCGTCGCCCGGATGATCCCCTACTGGGAGGCGCACATCGTCCCAGACCTCGCCGCTGGCAAGACCGTCCTGGTCACGGCGCACGGCAACTCGCTGCGCGCCCTCGTCAAGCACCTCGACGGCATCTCCGACGACGACATCGCCGGCCTGAACATCCCTACGGGCATCCCGCTGTACTACGAGCTGAACGACGAGTTCAAGCCCGTCACGCCCGGCGGTCGCTACCTCGATCCGGAGGCCGCCAAGGCCTCGATCGAGGCTGTGAAGAACCAGGGCAAGAAGTAGCCCACCCGACGTTGAAGGGGCCGACCGGTGATCCGGTCGGCCCCTTCCACGCGGGGCCGGACCGCGGTCGCCGTCTTGCGTGGATTAGGGTGGCGGCATGAAGACTGCGGTGGTGACAGGGGCAAGCTCGGGGATCGGCGCGGCGACCGCGCGGCTACTGGCTGCGGAGGGGTACCGCGTCATCTGCGCTGCCCGTCGGCTCGACCGGATCGCCGCACTCGCGGAGGAGATCGGCGGCGAGGCCCTCGAATGCGACATCACCGACCAGCGCCAGGTCGACCTGCTCGCCGAGGCGGCCGGAGGAAGCCTTGACGTGCTGGTCAACAACGCGGGAGGGGCGATCGGGCTCGAACCGGTCGCCGAGGCCGACCTCGATGCCTGGCAGAGGATGCTGCAGACCAACCTGATCGGCACCGCCCGGGTAACGAAGGCGCTCCTGCCCGCACTCCTCTCCGCCGAGGGAGTCATCGTCTTCGTCACCTCAGTCGCGGCCGACGGCGGCTACGAGGGCGGGGCAGGCTACTGCGCCGCCAAGGCCGGCGAGCGCTCGATGGTCGAGTCGATGCGGCTCGAGCTGTACGACAAGCCGGTCCGGATCACCGAGATCAGCCCTGGCATGGTGCACACCGAGGAGTTCTCGCTGACCCGTTTCGGTGGCGATCAGGAGAAGGCCGACAGGGTCTACGACGGGGTCGTGGAGCCGCTGACTGCGACCGACGTGGCCGAGGCCATCGTCTGGATGGCGACCCGCCCAGGTCACGTCAACATCGACCGGATGACGATCCGCCCGCGTGCCCAGGCGGCGCAGCACAAGGTCTTCCGCGGCTGAGGCCCACGACGCCGACCGGCCCCCGTCTCCTTGAGGAGACGGGGGCCGGTTTCGTCGGTCAGCAGATCGTCACTGCCTGAACAGCACGATGTTGTTGAACACCCACTGCTGCGACTGGGTGAAGGTGTAGCCACCGCCGGCCTTCGGCTTCGCGGAGTACACCGTCGTCAGCGTGTAGCTGCGGCAGGCACCCCTACCGGTCGCCGCCGTGTCGCACTCGGTGGCCCACTGGCGGCCATCGGCGGCCGTCCACCTGGTCGCGTGGCCCAGGGGGTTGTCCTTCCACTGCTCCCGCGACATGTACGGCAGGTACGTCAGGTTGTTGAAGGACCAGCCCTGCTTCACCTGGAACCCGGACGCCGTCTTGAGCACGGTGGTGGCCCAGATGTCGGTGCGGCAACGGGTGGTCTGCGAGTAGTCCTCACAGGTGGTGTTCCACTGGCGCCCGTTGAACGTGTGCGTGCCCGGGACGGTGTAGGGCACGCGCGGCTGCCAGCCGGGCTTCGGGGTCGGCGTCGGACTCGGCTTCCCCGTCGGGGTCGGCTTGGGCGTCGGGGACTGGCTGGGCGTCGGGGTCACTGACGGCGTGGGCGTGGGGCTCGGCGCCGCCTCGACCGTGATCCGGAACGACACCTCGGTGTCGTTACCTGCCGGGTCCGGAGTTTCACTCACCGGCATATGTTCACTTGCATGCAAACGCTCACTTCGGGTCGTCAGATGGCGTCCGATCGGGCCTGCGTCCGAGCAGTCGACGTGCCCATGCGCGGGAGCCCTGATCCTCGATGTCGTCGCCCTCGGCCTGGTGGACGGGATCGGCGTCCCTGCGTCGACTCACGAGGGCCCTGAAGAAGGCGGCGGAGCGCTCGGACTGGGACGCGACCGTCTCCCCGTCGTCCGTGGCCCACTTGATGTCGTCTGCCGTTCGCTCCCCCGTGCGTAGGTCGGTCAGGTCGCCGAGGTAGCGCAGCAGCACCGCTCCCACGGCGGCGACGGGGACCGCGAGGAAGGCACCGATGATGCCGGCCCACGAGCTGCCGAGGATGACGGCGAGCAGGACGATCACGGGATGGAGCTGCATCACGCGCGACTGGAGCAGCGGCTGGAGGATGTGGCCCTCCAACTGCTGGACGCCCAGCACGACCGCGAGCACGAGCAGCGCGGTGGTCACGCCGTTCGAGACGAGCGCCACGAGGACGGCGACCGCGCCGGCGGTGACGGCACCCACGATCGGGATGAAGCCGGCCATGAACGTCAGGACGGCGATCGGGAAGGCGAGCGGCACCCCGAGCAGGAATGCGCCGAGGCCGATGAAGAAGGCGTCGACGAAGCTCACGATCGCCTGGGTGCGGATGTAGCCCGACAGCGTGTTCCACATGCGGGTCAGCAGTTCGGAGACGTGGAACCCTGCCCGCCGGCCGACGATGCCGCGCATCCAGCCGACGAACTTGTGCCCGTCCTTGAGCATGAAGAAGGTGATGATGAGCGTGGTGAAGAGGGTGACGAGCGCGCTGCCGACCGAGCCACCGATGTTGACCACGGACGTCGCGATGTCGCCGCTGCGCTCCTGGAGCCACGCGACGGCCTGAGAGATGTACTCCTGGATCTCCTGGTCGTTGATGTTCAGCGGAGGCCCCGACATCCAGGTTTGGACCCGGCGGATGCCGTCGAGAGTCTGGTTGCGCAGGTCGTCCCACTGGTTGGCCACAGACGGCGCGATGAGCCCGATCAGGCCTGCGATCACGCCCACACCGAGCAGGAGGGCCGCGATGGCGCCGACACCGTACGGCGCGCCCCACTTCCGCAGTCGCGCGGTGATCGGGTAGAGCACGGACGCGAGGAGCAGGCCTAGCAGGACCGGCATGATGGCGCCCGAGATGTACCTCAGTCCGATCCCGAGGACGACGAGCCCTGCGATGATCAGCAGCAGGCGGCCAGACCAGGCTGCCCACCACCTTCCGGCCTCACCGATCACGTCTGCACGGTCCACCGGGTTTGCCGGATCGGCCGTCGGGAGCGCCCCCAGTTCCTCGTCGGTGAGGCGCGCCTCCTGCGTCTCCTCCGGCTCTTCTGGCTTGGTCGTGAAGTCCTGATCGTCGTTCAATGTGACCCTCCTCTTGTGACCCGCCCATGCTACTGATGCCCTGGATTCGCTGGTCGAAATGGCGGGTGCGTCGCTGATCGGAGTGTCACCGGGAACGACGAACGGCCCCGGGGAACCTGCCCCGGGGCCGTTGGTCTGCGTGGGATCAGAGCTCGATCAGAGCCTGGCCTCCCTGCACCGCGTCGCCGGGGGCGACGAGGATGGCGGAGACGGTGCCTGCGGCCGGGGCTTTGATCTCGGTCTCCATCTTCATGGCCTCGAGGATCAGCAGCACCTGGTCGGCCTCGATCTCGTCGCCCTCCTGGACGAGGATCCGCGCGACCGACCCGGCGAGCGGGGCGAGCACGGCGTTGGAGGAGGCGGCGGTCATCGATGCCTTGGTCGGGATCGGGTTCGATCCACCGTTGACGCCGATCACGATCGGCCCCAGGCCCTGGGGCTGTTCCTCTTCGACCTCGACGTCGATCTCGTACTCCGTCTGGTTGACGGTCACCTTCAGCTTCATCTTTTCTCCTTAGCGAACGTGCGGGACGGAGCGGTCATGGACACGGGCGCGCGATGCCGCCGCCCAGCGGTTCTGCGTGCCGTAGCGGATCGCCCGGATCTTGGCCTTGTGGCCGAAGAACGCGGCGACCGCAGCGCCGATGGCGATGAGGTCCGCTTCGGGGATCTCCTGCTGGGCTTCCAGCTTGGCGACCTTCTCCTGCAGGCCTGCGACCTGCTCGGTGAGCGCCGCGACAGCGTCGCGGAGCTCCTGCAGCGTGTTGTCTTCCATCGTCTGTCCGATCAGGCCGGGCCGAGCCCGTGCTTCTTGGCGGGACGCAGCTCGCGCTTCGCCGAGAGCAGCTCGAGCGCCATCGCGATCTGACGACGGGTGTCGGCCGGATCGATGATGTCGTCGACGAGTCCACGGCTGGCGGCCATGTACGGCGTCGAGAAGGTCTCGCGGTACTCCTCGACCAGCTCGGCGCGCTTTGCGTCCTTGTCCTCGGCCGCGTCGATCTCCTTGCGGAACACCACGTTGGCCGCGCCCTCGGCACCCATGACGGCGATCTCGGCGGTCGGCCAGGCGAACACCTTGTCTGCCCCGAGGTCCTTCGAGCACATGGCCAGGTAGGCGCCACCGTAGGCCTTGCGCAGGACGACGGTGATCTTCGGAACGGTCGCCGCGGAGTAGGCGTAGAGCATCTTCGCGCCGTGGCGGATGATGCCGTTGTGCTCCTGCGCCACACCCGGCAGGAAGCCCGGCACGTCGACGAGGTTCACCACCGGGATGTTGAACGCGTTGCAGAAGCGGACGAACTTGCTCGCCTTGTCGGAGGAGTCGATGTCGAGCACGCCCGACATGACGCTCGGCTGGTTCGCGATGATGCCGACGGTGCGCCCGACGATGCGGCCGAAGCCGACGACGATGTTCTGCGCCCAGCCGGCCTGGACCTCGAGGAAGTCGGCGTGGTCGACGATCTCGCGGATCACGTCGCGGATGTCGTAGCCCTTGTTGCCCTCGACAGGGAGGATCTCGCGCAGCTTCTCGTTCGGCTCCACGACGTAGTCGGGATCGACGATTGGTGCGTCCTCGCTGTTGTTCTGCGGCAGGAAGCTGAGCAGCTTCTTGGCGATCAGGATTGCCTGCTCGTCATCGTCGGCCACGAAGTGGACGACGCCGGAACGACCCATATGCGCGTCTGCGCCGCCGAGGTCGTCCTGGGACACCTCTTCACCGGTGACCTGCTTGATCACACCCGGGCCCGTGATGAACATGTGGGCCTTGCGGGTCTGGATAATGAAGTCGGTCAGCGCCGGGGAGTAGGCCGCGCCACCGGCGCAGGGGCCGGCGATGATCGAGATCTGCGGCACGGCGCCGGAGAGGAGCACGTTGGCGTAGAAGACCTTGCCGTAGCCGGAGAGCGAGTCGATGCCCTCCTGGACCCGGGCGCCGCCCGAGTCGTTGATGAACACGAACGGCGTACCGGTCATCAGGGAGGCCTTCAGCGCCTCGGTGACCTTGATCGAGTGGGCCTCGCCCGCGGAACCACCCATGACGGTGAAGTCCTGCGAGGCGACGTGGACGGGGCGGCCGAGGACCGAGCCGGAGCCGGTGACGACACCGTCTGCGGGCATGTCGGCCTTGTCCATCCCGAAGGTGGTGGTGCGGTTGCGGCGGAAGGCGCCGTCCTCCTGGAAGGAGCCGTCGTCGAGAAGTGCCGCGAGACGCTCACGCGCGGACAGCTTGCCCTGGGCGTGCTGCTTCTCGATGCGCTTCTCGCCGCCGCCGGCCTCGACGGTGGCGCGACGCTCGTCGAGCTGTGCGAGACGCTCCTGCATCGTGTGCTGCTTAGCCATGGATCAGATCTCCTTAAGCCGGTTCGACCGCGACGCTGTGCGAGCGACCGGCGATGGTGACGTTGTACTTGACTGGGCCGGTGATGCCCTTCGCGGGGCCGGCGGCCTGGGCATTCTCGGCTGCGACCTGCTCCGGCGTCTTGGCCACGGACTTGGGGCCCTCGGCCCGCTGCTGGAAGAACTTGGGCGCGACACCCGGGAACATGGCGTTGGTCAGCACATCCTCCTCGGAGCCGTCGAAGCCTTCGAGCTTGGATGCCGTCGTGACGAGCTCGTCCCACTCCGGGGTGAGCAGGTCGGCGGGGCGCACCGTGATGGCTTCCTTCTTCGTCTGGGCCTTCGCCAGCTCGACGACCTCCTCGTTACGGGGAGCGAGGCATTCGCCGTAGTAGCCGAGCATGAGGTCGGCAAACTCGCCGGTCATGACCTTGTAGCGGCCCATCAGGACGTTGAAGACGGCCTGGGTGCCGACGATCTGCGAGGAGGGGGTGACAAGCGGCGGATATCCGGCGTCGGCCTTGACCCGCGGCACCTCCTCCATGACCTCGCGGATGCGGTCGCCCGCGCCCTGGGCCTTGAGCTGGGACTCCATGTTGGAGAGCATCCCGCCGGGGATCTGGGAGGAGAAGATGTCGGTGTCGACGAGGGTGGCCGACTCGAACTCCTTGTACTTCGGGCGGACGCCTGCGAAGTGGTCACGGATGCGCAGCAGACGCTCCATGTCGAGATCGGTGGTGTACTCGGTCCCCTCGAGCATCGCGACGAGCGACTCGGTCGGGTTGTGGCCCGGGCCGAGCGACATCGACGAGATCGCGGTGTCGACGACGTCGGCCCCGGCCTCGATGGCCTTCATCAGCGACACGAGGGTGACGCCGGTGGTCGAGTGGCAGTGGACGTTGATCTGGATGTCGCCGTAGGTGTCCTTGATGCCCTTGACGATGTCGTAGGCGGGCTGCGGCTGGAGCAGCGCGGCCATGTCCTTCAGGGCGATCGACTCGGCGCCCATGTCGATCAGCTGGCCGGCGAGCTTGATGTAGCCATCGACGGTGTGCACCGGCGAGACGGTGTAGCAGATCGTGCCCTGGGCGTGCTTGCCCACGGACTTGACGGCCGCCATGGCGCGGGCCATGTTGCGGGGGTCGTTGAGGGCGTCGAAGACCCGGTAGACGTCCATGCCGTTCTCGGCGGACTTCTCCACGAACTTGTCGACGACCATGTCCTCGTAGTGGCGGTATCCGAGCAGGTTCTGCCCGCGCAGCAGCATCTGCAGCCGGGAGTTGGGCATCAGCTCACGGAAGGTCCGCAGTCGCTTCCAGGGGTCTTCGTTGAGGAACCGGATGCAGGCGTCAAACGTCGCACCGCCCCAGCACTCGACGGACCAGAAGCCGGCCTTGTCGATATCTTCACACGCATCGACCATGTCCTCCATGGCCATGCGGGTCGCCATCAAACTCTGATGTGCGTCGCGGAGGACGAGCTCCGTCACGCCGATCTTTCGCGCAGTCATGGGACTATCCAATCATGCCGCCTCGCCCCGCGAGGAGGGACCCCCGAGTCAATGGGTCTGACCTGTTTCGGTAGCATGGGTCGAGATCGGCCAACGGCGTCCGGGCTGCTCCGGAGACGAAAATGTGGGCGGGTGGAACCGGATCATCGTTCCACCCGCCCTTTTCCTCAGAGGGAGAGCTGAAGTCTATGCGTCGCCGCGCAGCACGCTCACCGCCAGGACCGCGAGCACGGCGATGCCGCCGACCGCGATGACCAGACCGATCGTCGACTCCACGCCCTCACCACCCGTCGCGGGCAGCCCTGGCTGCGTCACCGACGGCCTGCTCGGCGTTGTCGTCGCCGTCGGCTCTCCAGACGCGGTAGGCGTGGCGCTCGCGCCATCGCCCGGCGTCGTCGACGGATCAGGCGTCGTGGACGGATCAGGCGTCGTCGACGGATCAGGAGTGGTCGACGGATCA
>RRZU010009672.1_pt1 | contig 15179 bp, 13 predicted proteins | sample 2165561 | NCBI WGS metagenome assembly RRZU01 (sample SAMN10456909, study PRJNA506462) | wastewater metagenome | isolation source: wastewater sludge | place: USA: Moscow, Idaho
AAGTACTCAGCAATGGTGATACCTGTGTAAATAGAGGCTTCACGAGCTGCGACAGGCATATTGGATGTATTGGCTATCAATATTGTCCGCTCCATCAGAGGGCGCCCGGAGCGGGGGTCTTCCAATACAGGGAACTGCTCAAGCACGTCTGTCATCTCATTGCCTCGCTCGCCGCAGCCAATGTAAATAACGACCTGTGCGTCGCCCCACTTGGCGAGCTGGTGCTGGGTTACTGTCTTGCCTGTGCCGAATCCGCCGGGTATGCAGGCGGTGCCTCCCTTGGCAATGGGGAACAAACCATCGATGACGCGCTGACCTGTGACAAAAGGTTCGTTGGGCAGCAGACGTTCTCTGTATGGCCTCGGTGTTCTGACAGGCCAACGCTGGATCATCGGTATAGATGCCTCGCGTCCGAAGGCGTCTTTCACCTTTGCTACGTCAGTGGACCCCTTATGTCTGCCGGCAGGAATTATCCAAGTGATTTCTCCCTCGACGCCCAAAGGAGCCATTATCCTGTGAAGCAGCAGCGGTGTTTCTTGAATGGTGGCCAACACCATTCCGGGGGTTATAAGGTCGCCTGCTTTTGCTACCGGGGTGACATCCCACACCTTTTCTCTGTTAATCATATTTACCGAAGTACCGGGGGAGATATACATTCCCTCTTCTTCGAGAAGAGCGTCAAGAGGGCGGCCGATACCATCAAAGAAGCTGCCGATCAGTCCGGGGCCAATCTCTATTGACAAAGCCTCGCCCGTGCCATGCACTTTCTCGTCAATCTTCAGGCCATCTGTATCTTCATAGACCTGAATTGTGGCGTTATCACCGTCCATGCTAATGATCTCGCCCATAAGTTTCTTAGGCCCGACATGCACAACCTCGCGCATCGCGAAATCACGCATGTTCATCGCTTTTATAACAGGCCCGTTGACAAAGGTGACAATGCCCTCTTTGAGAACCTGGGCGTTATTATTTGGGGACTCCAAAGTTCATTCCTCCCTAAAGCAAAGGCAGGAGCCGTTCAGCCAGTGTATCTGCCATCTCCTGTGTCAAACTCTGCCAGTCCAGATTGACCTGCCTGCGATTATCTGTTGTTGATACCCAGCATCCGCCGAGTATGGGGGCCGGTTCCGGATCGAAAGTAAGCTCGACATCCGAAGCGGCGCTGCGCATATTAGCTATCACTTTATCGGCGAGACTGAGGTCCACAGCTGAGAGACGGAATTTTAACGAGCTGACGCCTTTGAGCGATGAAACAGCCTCAAGGCACATTCCTGTAAGGATCTCCAGATAGTCGTCCCTGTCTCTTAAATGAACAAGCCTGTCCTGTAATCTTCCGAGCGCGTCAGAGAGAATGCGGTTTTGAAGGCGAAGAGTCTCTGTCGCTTTTTCTCTTTCGGCAGAGAGAATCTGTCTGCGCCGGATATCTTCAGCGCGTTTCCGCGAATCCTGAAGAATGAGATTTGTTTCCCGCTGTAATTTCTCTGTTTCTTTTACGAGCCAATCGTCCGCTTCGCGCTGGGCGGATGCCACTATAGATTTTTTTTCTCCGTCGGCTTTGTCGAGAATAATATCTCTCAGTGTTCCTATTTTTTCGCTTGAAACTTCCTTCATCACATTTTCACCCCAATGGCTTCCTGTACGTACCGGGTCAGAAAATCAGAACCCCTTTTTGTACCGAATCTGTCAGGTATTTCGACAACAAGAGGCAGTTCTCCGCGTTCACGGAGCTGCTGAATTATATCCGGTGCCATCTCAGCTGCTTTTTCGGTTATAGCCAGAATCGCGAGATCAGGAGTTCTGATCGCGTTATCTATGGCTGCGAAAGCCTCATCGGATGTGTGAACAAGGCAACCGGGAATACCGGCCAGTCTCATGCCGACCAGCGAGTCATGGTTGTCGCTCACAAGGTATGCTTTCATTTCAGATTCTGGTCTCCACTAAAGGCGGCCAAGGATAAGCAGGGAAACGATAACGCCGTAAATGGCGATACCTTCTGAAAGCCCAAGGTAGATAAGCGTGGTTCCGAGCATTTCGGGTTTTTCTCCGACAAGTCCCAGAGCTGCTGAGCCGACGCTGGCGACTGCGAGCCCAGCTCCGAGGCAGGCGAGTCCTGTTGAAATAGCTGCCGCAATGAAGCCCATGCCTGCTCCTGTTCCAAGGGGAGCTGCCGCCGCTTCAGCAAATGCGGGGTGCGATGTCAATGCTATCACTGCCCCTGAGAAAACCATGAAAGAGGAAATTCCAAGGCTGGCCGAATATACTGCGCGGCTGCCCTTGTACCCCTTGCGCTGCATTAAATACCCGATACCCATCATGGCTGCTACTGTTGCGCAGCAAATTGCCAAACCGAACATATTGAACAACTCCTTTTTATTAGCTTCTTAATATTATATTTTTTTGTTTTCCGTGTTTCCAATACTCAACCTGTGTGAAGATGCAGCACTCCGTGCCTATCTGGCCCTTGCCGATTTTTGTGCCAGTTCCTTGTTCCAGCCGACAGGCTTGAACGCGCTTCCACCTCCCTTGTAGAACTTTCCGAAGAATTCGTAGTACTCCAGCCTGAGGGTCTGTATGAAGACTATTAACCCTTCTAGGCAGACTATTACGATATTTCCTAAGACTAAAATCAATCCCTTCATCACTATGCCTCCAGGGAGAGAGTGCACCATTTCGGAGAGCATAATTACAGCCATTGAAAGTCCGACATGGTTAAGAGCGAAGGCCGCGAGCCTGACAAAGGAGGCAGTGTTGGAGACAAAAGACATCAAGTTGTGCATAATTTCAAATACATTGAGAACGACAGATTCGCTCTCACCCTTCTGACGAAGCAGATATCTTGCCAGAATGTCGCGGAAGACCATAAGGAACATCATCAGACCAATGCCGGCCCACATCATGTTTGCCGCAAAGTCGGAGATCTCTGTGCCGGTCATGTAAATAGCGGCTAAAGCAGCCATTGTCCAGTAAAGGAACAATCCCGCCATTCCCTGACCGTCAAAAAGCAATCGTCCGAAGTCCCTGTTTCGGTACTGCTGGATCATGTTTAATATCAGTCCAAGACTAATCATAAACACGCCAAGACATATCGCGATAATCAAAAGTCTGTTGGTATCGTGCATCGGTGAGAGCCACAGCGCTGGAATAATATCCTCCACGCCGAAGATACTCCCGTAAAGCGCGCCGAAGACCATTGAGCTTACTGCAGCTGACTTTATAACCTGTCCGAAAGATTTCTTCATCATACCGTTTTTGACCAAGAACATGGCGCCCAAGAAGATCATCAATCCGTGCCCGATATCTCCGAACATGAATCCGAAGAAGAGGACGAAGGAAATAGCGACAATCGGTGATGGGTCTATCTCTCCATAAGAGGGAAGGCTATACATCGCCACGATGTCCTGGAAGGCTCTGAACATAGGATTGTTTTTGAGCATTGTCGGAACTCTGATACCTGAATATGTAATATCTTTGGTATCTTCAACCATTACGGTGGTCATCGGAGCTTCTTCTTCGATAGTTTTATAAATCCCAGCCAGAGTATCTGCCGGAATCCAGCCTGAGAGGAGGAACATGCCGCTCACTTCACCGCGTCCCTTGCAGACGTCGTAGACGCGCTGCATTGTATATAGCTGTGAATAGAGCAGCTCATACTCGGAACGGTGCTCCTTCAGCATTTCTTTAGCGGCTCTTGCCAGTCCCTTTATCGCCCTCTGGCGGTTTGATATTCTCTTGTTGATGAGAAGAAGAGGATCATCTCCCTCAAGCTGTTCGGAAATCTCTTTGAGAGAGAACTCTTTAAAATAGACGGCATCCAGCAATTTCTTGGTGGACTCTTCATAACCGGGGACGGTGATAGCCATTATCCAAGTATTGCCGTTGATAACTGTGAGGCCGTTAATAGCTATCGGTGATTCCTCACCGCTCTCAATCAGCCTCTGATAATTTTCGTTTGATAGACGTCCGAAAAAGGTGTGAACGAACTTGCCGTCCGCTAATTCTTTGGGGCTGAAATCAGCGTTCTTCAGAGCCTCGATAAACAGCTTCGCGGCAGAGAGGAGCTCTTCCTCTTCCATCAGTACATTTCGGCGTTTTTCCCACACTTCGAGGCGGCGAGACGCTTTGTCAACCGTATAACGTGCGTTTGTAAGAGTAAAAGACTTGGTGATAGTAACAGGTGAGGGATCGGGAATAAGCTCCTGAGCCACTTTCCACACTGTCGTAACTTTAGAGAGCAGTTCGTCGTAAGGATTTTCTGTCTCTGTTGTTACCCGTGAACGAAGATTTCTGTCGTTTACCAGAATATCAAGAGGCAGCGGCTGAAAACCGCCGGTCAGTACCATCTGGCGTGCAACCGGTTCCATCTCCGAGTCGGGACCTATCATGGTCAAAGCGACCATTTTCATTACTGCCATATGGGTTCACCCCCGCTGAGAATAGGTCTAATCAGGTACGTGGCCGCAGATCCGCGGTCATAGTCATATCGGACATCTTCTATGATTCTGATGATGTCGTCTGACTCATAGGATTTGAGTATAAAATAGCTCATCGCCGTGTGGAAACTGGGTGCGCCGCTCTGGAATAGTGACAGTGCCTTGAGATATGTATGGCGCTTGATGGACATCTCAAGGGCCAGCTCTCTGTCGGACTGCTCAAGCGCTTCTCTGAATATCTTAGCGTAAACAGGGAAGGAACTTTCAAAGCGGTCAAGGCGATCCTCCCATGTGCCACCGCGGGACATGTCCCTCAAATGGTGAGTCTTGATCTTATACTTCACCGGCAGCATCCTGCTGAGTGTTTCCTCCAGCGTCATATGGTAATACCATGTGCAGCGGTGAAAATGGTAAAGATTCAACAGGTCAACTCTGGTACCGAAAAGAGTTGAGAGCAGCTTTTTATCCTTGGGAGAAATATTGTTAAGGTCGTTAAATATTCTTGTCTCCGCCAGATTGTCGATTGCCAGCTCGAGAGAAAAAAGTGAATCGTCTCCGTCCATAAGCCTTTTTACAGGCTCACGAAGAATGTCATAGTATTTTGAGTCGCGCAGTGCCTCAAGAGCTTCCGAAAAATCCCTGCTGTTTAAAAGCAGGTCATAGGAAATTTTAGAACCTGGCACAGCGAAGAGTCTGCTCCTCATCGTGTCACGGTCTATTCTTTTTGAGCGAATCCAGCGAAAAATACTTTTGAGATGTTCTGACTCATACCAGCCGAGCCAGTCGATAAAAAGCTCTCGTTCCGCGCCCGCTAAATATGAAAGAAAAGAGGTGGCTTCGGAGAGAACAGCCGAACGCACCGCATTTTCCAAATCAACACGGTGAACCTTTTCAAACGGCAAAAGGTCAAGGTGTTCTTTATACCCTTCAGTCTGTTTTAGAAAGCCGGCAATCTCGGTCGTGGAGTTCAGATTCAGCAGCCCCCAGTATTCCTCCGGTTTGAGCAGCTGACTGAAGAGCACGTGTGCTTTGACACCGATTGCTGTCGACTGTCCGTGCGATGTGAGCGGCAAGCTTAAGCTCTCCTTTTGGAGGAGTAGTTGTCGGCTATTTCCGAGACCATGGAGTTAATTACAGAATCAATATTCTCCTCAAAACGTCTCTGCATTCTGCCCCGTTCCTCTTTACCGAGTTCAGCTATCTGATGAGCCTCGGTCTGAGCTGAATTAAGGGCGGTCTCCATAATACCCTTTGCCTGTTCTCTGGCAGAGGCCATCTGGTTTGTTCTTTCTCCTGCGAATTTTTCCTGCGCGCTGCGCAGAAAGTTGTCTGATTCATTTTTTGAATCGTTGACAATCCTTTTTGCTTCTGACTCGGCTCCAAGGAGAACAGCCAGAACTTCCTGCAATGTACTCATGAGCATAACCTCCGGTATTAAGACTACTTTGTCTTTTTCTGAGCCAGTTTCATTCTTGTAAAGTCTTCCCTGTCGCCCTCTTCCAGGACATCTGAGATGAACCTTATCTCCGCCGCATTGGACGGAATAACAACTTTTTCAAGCGCGTTAACGCGCCGGTGTGTCTTTCTGATCTGTACAGCCAGACGGTAGACACTGGTCTCAACTTCGGCAAGCTGTGCCAAAAGAACCATTACTTTGCGAAACTGTGAATACGCGGCGTCCATTGCCCCTGAAGAGCCATGGAAGGAATAGCTTGGTATTGTTTCATCACTCAGCGGGTCAACATCGGGAATTTCCACTCCCATAACAGAGTGGAGACGAACCACAATATCTGAAGTTATAGGCACTGACTCGGAAATATCTTCGACGGTGTCTATGCCAAGAGAAATGTTGGCTTTCTGCAAAGCCTCATAGGCGTTGTGGAAGATCATCTCAACGTCCTCTTGAATTGTCTTTGCTGAGTCTATAAAACGTACAAGTTCCATCATCAGAACTTGCCGTTTCTGATCAAGGAGGTCGTGACCTGACTGCGCCATCTCCATTGAGCGAGTGAGCTTAACCAGGTTGCCCCGCGTGGGTGCAAGTTTTGTCGCCACATAAATACCTCCTGCCATCTAAAATACAAAGCAAAAATCGAAATTGCTAAATATATTATGTGATAAAATATCTTTATATGATTTGTACGCAAAAAAGGAACTGTTCTGCAAATGCAGAACCAGTATGGCGTCATTCTAACTCTAAAATGTTGTGAAGTATAGGGGGTAAATTAGCGTAAATGTTCGCACTATTTATAAGTGAAACAGAACTTAGCAAAGTGCCGGGGCTGTCGGCTGCCGGAGCTAACACGGAGGCGCTTGCCTACACGGCTCCTGCCGATTCCGACATGCTCTTTTACGATAGACCTAAAGTTATGGATAACATGCCCTTGGACCCGTTCGGACACCCCAGTCCCGCCATTGTCACCAGAGCGGCTCTGATAGAGGGCGGTTTTCCTGTCATGTCTGTCCGTGTGGGAACATCTGTGCCTCCCTGCTCGCCCTTCAAAGAGATTAAAACTACGCCTTCCGGAGATCCTCGCTATGTGATGGCTGTTCCTGACTGGGAGAATATTGCTTCCTGCTCTGCTGCCTTGGCAGCCGAAACGGACTTGCCGGCAAAAAAAATAGTTATCGCCGAATCCGTGCCAGGCGGGACAACGACGGCGCTGCTTTTGCTGCGTGCTCTCGGCTATGAAGGAATGGTATCCTCCGCCGGGCCGATAAATCCTCTTTCGCTGAAAGAAAAAATATGGTGTGAAACATGCGAACGCTTGGGTATTGGGCTTGGTGGTCTTAAAGGACGCGGGCTTACGGCGGCCGCTGAAGTAGGGGATGCGATGCAGATTGCCGTCGCCGCTTTTGTCTCCGCTTTGCCACGCGATGTTGAGGTAATCCTTGCCGGAGGTACGCAAATGCTGGCCGTGGCGGCACTGATAAAAGATATGGGAAACGACAGAGATTTGTTGGTGGCGACAACAAAATATGTGAAAAACGACAAGTCCGGCTGCTTTGTGGAGTTTGCGGAACACATCGGCGTCGACTGGTATGCCGCGCCGCTTGATTTTTCCGCTTCAAAATACCCGGGGCTTGCTGATTACGAAAAGGGGTTCATTAAAGAAGGTGTAGGTATGGGCGGAGCCGTCTGGTATGCCCTGCAAAAGGGCGTCTCCATCGAGCGGATTACCCAAAGGACAGAAGCACTCTATGCCAAAATGGTAAAATAGCCGCAGCAGAGTGCGCTATAGAACAAACTAACGCTCCGTATTACCAGCGCACCGACAGGTCTCGCTGTTTTATACGGGGGTTTTTTATTTTGTTTAAAGCATCCGGCACAGCTAGCTAACGTAAGTTTTCACTGAAGGCGCGCCAAAAGGGTAAAATGAAACCTGCGGCTAATTTCTCGACTTCAGAGTGGACCACAGAGCTGCTGCTAAAATAACAGCACCGCCAATTACTTCGTTGAGCTGAGGAATTTCGCTAAAGACCAACGCAGCAGCAGCTATACCGTAGGGCGATTCCAAGCTTGAAATCATTCCCGCTGTCTGCGCTCTGACGTGCTTCATGCCGCTGATAAAGAGCGAGTGAGCTCCAGCAGTGAAAACCACGCCTAACAGCAGCATTGGCCAAATGTCTGTGGCGGTCACTGCAGGTTTTAAAATAAACAGCGCAGGCAGCAGCACAACTGCGGATGTTCCCTGTTCGTAGAGCGCGATTAAGCTGCCGCTGTATTTTAACGCATACTTTCTGTTAATTAAGGATATCACAGCGTAGGAAAAGCTCGAACACATACCCCAGATAATTCCCTCCGTGGAGCTGTTTGCCATTCTAAATTCAGGAACAATTATGCATACTCCGGCAAACATTGCCAGGGCGCAGGCTATGTCTGATATTTTGAGCTTGTAACCGAATATAAGAGGCTCGATAAAAGTGACAAAAAGCGGATAGGTGGAAAAAGTCAGAACCCCTATTGCCACGGTCGAGGCTTGAATTGAGGCGAAAAAAGAGGTCCAATGAAAAGCGAGAATCACTCCAGCCACAATCAGCACTGCTGCGTCTTTGCCGTTTTTAAGCGACATTTGAGTTCCCCGCAGACGAAAGAGCGCCATAATGGATAGAGCCGCAAAAAATACTCTTCCCAGCGTTATGATCACGGCAGGCTGTGAAATATATCTGCCAAATAGACCCGCAATCCCAAAAAGAAGTACAGCCACATGTATTTGTAAAAGACTTTTTGTATTCTTTTCTGACAAATTCATAAAACCACCCCGCTTGTTTTTATAAAGTTTATCAATGAAAAAGGCGTGACTGAAGTTTTATATGCAACTTAATTGCAATAACTGCGGTGTTTTTATTATTTTGCCTGGTTTTGTTCGTAAAACATAAAATAAACTAATTAATATTGGATTATAAGGCAGTTTAAATGAACTTTTCAACGGAATAATAAACCTAAAATTGACAATAATTTATCAGTTACTAGTATAGAGATACTCACATTTTTCAAGGGGGTGCTTGTCCGATAGACGAGGATCTTAAACTTATGTATCAGCTCAAACTCGAAGGTCATTGCTGCTCAAGCATCATTATACGCCTTGGTTTGGAGCTGAAAGGAGAGAGTAACGAACAGTTCGTCAGCGCAGCCAAGTCTCTTTGTCACGGAATGCACAGCGGGCTCAATTGCGGAGCTCTTACCGCCGCCGTATGTATGTTAGCACTATTTGATGAAAAAAATACGGAAATGGTCAAAGAAATGGTTTTCTGGTTTCAAAATGAACTGTGCGCTAAGTATGGTTCCATTGACTGTGAGGATATCACAGGAGGAAATCCATACAACAGGGCGGTTATCTGTCCGAATTTGGTTAAAGAAACATACCTTCACGCGAAGCAGTTATTGGTTGACTTTGGATATATCAGCATCTAAATCTAATATGGAGGGTGAATTTATATGGCGTTAAAGAAGATGTGGCTCACAATTAATGGTGCAAACCGCATGTTTATGTGTGACCCGGAAAAGGAATCTCTAGCAGAGGTACTTCGCCGCCTTGGGCTGACAAGTGTAAAAGTCGGCTGCGGAATCGGTGTCTGCGGCTCCTGTTCGGTTATGCTGAACGGAGAACTCGTGCGTTCCTGCGCGAGAAAAATGTCAAAAGTAGATGAATACAGCACAGTAACCACTGTTGAAGGAATCGGCACACCCAATAATCTCCACCCGATACAGGTGGCGTTTATGAATGCCGGAGCTATTCAGTGCGGATTCTGCACTCCCGGTTTTGTTGTCGCGGCTTATGGGCTTCTTTCAAAGAACAACAATCCCACACGCGAAGAGGTTCGCGACTGGTTCCATAAAAACCGCAATGTCTGCCGCTGCACGGGCTATAAGCAGATAGTTGACGCAGTTATGGACGCTGCTAAGGTCATGCGCAATGAGGCCACAATTGAAGATATTATGGTCAAAATGCCTGAGGACAAAGAATACTACGGTAAGCCTCTTGTACGTCCGACAGCTATCGCTAAAGTTTGCGGACTTGCCGATTATGGTGACGACCAGGAACTGAAGATGCCGAGGCGCTCATACCACGTGGCCATGGTTCAGCCGAGGCTTGCTCATCATGCGAAGATAGTGAAAATAGACACTGCCGAAGCGGAGCAGATGCCTGGTGTTTCAAAAATCATTCTGGCTGAAGATATTAAAAAGGCCGGCGGTTCCAACATTATGGCGGAGGGCAATTTCCACGAAAGAAGCACCGTGCGTTTCCCCAGCCGTAAAGTTTTGAACGATGAAGTTATCTATCGTTACGGAGACGTTGTAGCTCTTGTCGCTGCGGACAGCAAAGAACATGCCCGTGATGCCGCTGCGAAGGTAAAGGTTGAAATCGAAAAGCTCCCCGAATATCTGAACTTCTTGGAAGCCGCTATGCCCGACGCGAAACGTATCCACGAAGATACACCCAATATTTTCTGCCAGCAGCCGGTACTCAAGGGTGTAGGACTTGAAGATGCCTCTAAGGTGGCAGAGTTAATTGACAATGCTGATTTTAAAACCGAAGGAAGCTTCTATTCATCACGCGAACCCCACCTCTCCATAGAAGGGGACTCTGTTCAGGCGTACTTTGATGAGGAAGGATATCTTACGTTCCAGTGCAAATCACAGGGCGTATACTCATCAATAGGTCGTATCGGCGACTCAATAGGCATGCCGAAAAATAAAATGCGTGTGGTAATGAATCCGACAGGGGCTAGTTTTGGCTGGTCAACAAACGCAGGCGACCTCTGCCTTGCAGGTGCCGCGGCGATGGTTCTGCAGGCACCGGTAGCCCTTTCCATGAGCTACGAAGAGCACCAGCACTTCTCAGGCAAACGCTGCCCGTGCCACTCAAACGGCAGACTCGCTTGTGATAAAGACGGCAAAATAATAGCAGCTGAATTTGAATTCGGACTCGACCACGGTGCCTACTCATGGGGCGGCGATGACTGCATGACCAAACAGCCGCGTTTCGCTTTCTTCCCCTACAATATTCCCAACGTTGCCGGGCTGGCGCGCGTAGCCAATACCAATCATAATTTCGGTACGGCCTACCGCAGCTACGGCTCCCCCCAGGCTTACACCTTGAGCGAAGCGTTAATGGACATGCTCGCCGAAGAGGCCGGTATCGACCCGTTTGAGTTCCGCTGGCGCAACATTGCCCGTGAAGGCGATACTAATATCAACAGCTATCCTTTCCGCCAGTACCCGATGGAAGAGATGATGAAGCTGATGAAGCCCATATATGACAAGGCGGTAGCCGAGGCCAAGGCCTCCGATACCCCGCAGAAGCGCCGCGGCGTGGGACTTGCTTGGGGCGGATTCAACGTCACCGAAGGCGGAGAAGATAAAGCCTCTGCGGCGATTGAGCTTAATCCGGACGGAACATTCACAAAGTATGACACATATCAGGAACTCGGCCAGGGAGGAGACATCGGTTCTCTGATGCTCACACTGGAGGCCTTGAAGCCGCTCGGAGTTACCCCTGAGATGATCCGCCTTGTACAGAACGATACCAAACTTTGCCCTGACAGTGGTATGTCAGGAGCGAGCCGTACTCACTTCATGAGCGGACGCGCGACAATTATTGCCGCAGAGCAGCTGATTAACGCCATGAGAAAACCTGACGGCACCTTCAGAACTTATGATGAGATGAAGGCAGAAGGTATCGAAACAAAATATGTCGGCTCCTACTCCAACACCTCTGTTCCGGGACTTTGCCGTCTCAACCCTAATACCGGCATCGGCGACCCCACACCTGCTTATACTTACTGTCTCAATTTGGCGGAAGTGGAAGTGGATACAGCTACGGGCAAAACAACAGTGCTGCGCTTCACCTGTGTTGACGACGTGGGTAAGGTCGGTAATATCGCGGCCGTTAACGGACAGGCATACGGCGGTATCTCACACAGCATCGGCTTTGCTCTCAGCGAAAACTACGATGATGTTAAGAAGCACACGAACATCGCCTCCAGCGGTGTGCCCTATATTAAGGATATCCCCGATGAAATCAACGTCATTCACTATGAGAGACCGGACGAAGTCGGACCCTTCGGTTCATCGGGAGCGTCAGAGGCGTTCCAGTCCTCCGGTCACATGGCGGTAATCAACGCCATCTACAATGGCTGCGGCGTGCGTATCCATGAACTTCCCGCTCTGCCTGCCAAGGTAAAGGCCGGGCTTGAGGCCATCGCAGCCGGCAAAAAGCCGGAAGCTCCCAAGAAGTACTTCCTCGGCTCAGACCTTTATGAAGAGCTGGAAAACATTAAGGCGAACCCCGTTAAGTCCGATACCTCTACAGACTACTTTGTCGGACTGGGGCTCGGAGCAGAGAAATTCTTCTAAATCCGGAATAAAATCACCAAAATATTTTCAAGCTCACAAAAATCGAGTATTTTATAAACCCGGACCTTTAATATTTGGTCCGGGTTTTATTAAAGTTCAGGGGTGGTTTTTATGGATGATATGAAGTGCAGAATAAAAAACTGCTGTCTTGAAAAAGAAGTTCCTCGCTGTGTTTCCGATTGCCCCTTTCACTTTGACATGAGGGAGTTTATCTCCAGAGTGCAAAGGGGAAGCTTTAACCTTGCCTACAGACTCTACGCCAATGCGGTTGGTTTTCCGTTTATTGTCTCTTCTCTCTGTGACGCTCCCTGCTCTAAGAGTTGCGTGAGGAAGAATCTTGGCGGGGCGGTGGAGCTGAAGCTTCTTGAAAAGGCTTCTGTCAAATACGCTGCCAATGTGAAGCCCAATAACTACAACATGCCGCCCAAAGACCAAAAGGTTGCTGTTATCGGCGGCGGCATCAGTGGCTTGGCTTGTGCGCTGCGTCTTTGCGGCAGAAAATATCAAGTCACTGTTTTTGAACAAAGTGGCCGCCTTGGAGGCGAACTTTGGAATTTAATGGAGCCGCGAATATTCCTTGAGGATATTGAGCGGCAATTTATGAATGAAGAATATGACCTGCGTCTGAACACAAAGGTCACGAACATAGAGACTATCGCTGAGGAATTTGACGCGGTGTACTTGGCCACGGGACGCGGCGGTGATGCCTTTGGTTTTGCTCTGCCAGAAAAAGGTGCAGCCGTGGCGGCTCTTTCACAAGAGAAAATTTTTGCCGGAGGCATGCTTTTAGGTGCTTCCCCCACAGAAGCAATTGCGCAGGGACTTGAGGCTGCGCAGGTAATAGAGTTTTATCTTAAAACCGCCATTATGAATGGTGGGGAAGCCTACGTGCCCACGCGTATTAAACAAGATATCGCTGCTGTAGACTGTGTTGCGCCTGTAGCTGCTGCTCAGCCTGGTGACTATACCAAGGAAGAAGCTGCAAAAGAGGCGGGACGCTGTTTGCGGTGCAGATGTGAGGCCTGTGTTAAGCATTGCGATATGATGACCTACTTTCAAAAATTCCCCAAACTCATTGAACAAGACGTTCACATTACCATACATCCGGGAACATTGGACGGCAATGGTACTGTCGCCACGAGGCTGATCTCCACCTGTAACCAATGCGGGCTATGTGCGGAAGTCTGTCCCGAAGATATCGACGTGGGGCTGTTTATGAGAGAAAGCCATCGCGCGATGAGAGAAAAAGACGCCATGCCCTGGGCTTTTCATGAGTTTTGGCTCCGTGATATGGAATTTACCAATTCAAAAAGAGCCGCTCTTACATATTGCCCTCCCAACTTTGCCAAACATCGTTACCTCTTCTTTCCAGGCTGTCAGACCGGGGCTTCTGACCCACAGTATGTGCTAAAACCATATGCCTTTCTGGCGGAAAAGATGCCCGATACCGCCTTGATGCTGCGCTGCTGCGGTGCGCCGGCGCTCTGGTCTGGAGACGCTGAGATTTACAAAAACGAGTGTGAAACAATACGTTCCGTTTGGGAAGATGCCGGCAGACCGGAATTTATCTTTGCCTGCTCCACCTGCAGAGAGCTTTTTGCCGAATACTTGCCCGAGATACACGGGCATCTGCTATACGATATTTTGGCGGATTTGGGCTTTACTGCCGAGACACAGTCCGCCGGTGAAAAAGTATCAGTATTTGACCCCTGTTCCAGCCGTAAATACCCCTATTCACAAAACAATGTGCGCCAAATAGTCTCCGCCTGCGGCTATGATATTGTTCCGCTTGAGGGTGAGGGCAAATTGGCCAAGTGCTGCTCCTGGGGAGGACAAATATCCATAGCCAACCCGCCTTATGCCGAGCTTGTGGTAAATAGGCGCATCTCTGCCAATGAATACCCCTACGTCACCTACTGTACCAACTGCCGCGATATTTTTGCCGAAGCCGGCAAAAATGTTTGTCACATACTGGACATTATTTTCTCCACAGGCGGCTGGGGGAGAAAGGCGCCGACCTTTAGCAAAAGAAGGGCGAACAGAGAATATCTGAAAGATGAAATCACCCAAAAATACCTCCAAGAAGAGAGTAAAGGAGTAAAGATGGCTAGACTTTTAATGACCAATGAAATGGAAGAGAAACTCCACAAGCAGAAGATATTGGAAGAAGATGTCATGGAAGTGATTGATTTCTGCGAAAGAAGCGGCAGAAAAATTATTTCGCCTGATAACGGACACTTTACAGGCTACAGCGAAATCGGACACATGACCTGCTGGGTGGAATATGAACATAGCGGCGAAGGCTATATACTTCACAACGCTTACAGCCATAGAATGAAAATAGAACTGGAGGAAGTCTGGAATGGAAGAAAACAAAAAACTGATCTGTAGCAGATGCAATGTGGAGATGACTCCTGCCAAAACTTGCTTCAGCTATCTCAACCACTCCTTTCACACCGAAGTTCTGCGCTGTCCCTTGTGCGGTCAGGTATTTATTCCCGAATCGCTGGCGAGCGGGCGCATGACCGAAGTTGAAATCTCCATCGAGGATAAATAGCAGATGGCTGAGGCAAAGAAGTTTAGGAATACCGCTAGCGTTTGTCCCGTGTGCTTTAAAAAAATCAGTGCCCTTCTTCTCGCCAAAGAGGACGGCGTCTACATGGAAAAAGAATGCCCCACGCATGGTTCCTTCTCCGAAATAGTGTGGCGTAATAATGGAGATATTTCTGACTGGTACGGTGATGCTCAGCCCTTGGAAGAGGGGGAACTGAAAAACTGTCCCGCTGACTGTGCAAACGGGCTCTGTGCGGAACATAAAAACGACACCTGCTGCGTGGTTCTCGAAGTGACGGAGCACTGTAACCTTCATTGCACCTACTGCTTCGCCG
>RRZU010633294.1_pt1 | contig 15179 bp, 13 predicted proteins | sample 2165561 | NCBI WGS metagenome assembly RRZU01 (sample SAMN10456909, study PRJNA506462) | wastewater metagenome | isolation source: wastewater sludge | place: USA: Moscow, Idaho
CGCGGCGAGCGGGCGGCGAGTTGGGCCGGGATCGAGGAGTCGCTGGTCACCGACCACACCGCGCGCACCACCGCCGGCCACAAGGTCGGCGGGAGTTGCTCGAAGAGGCGTTGTTGCAGGGCTTCGGCGAGTTCGTCGCTGGTCAGCGCGGCGGGTAGGGACACCCGACGCAACGGCACCGGCGGGTCGAGCACCTCGTGCCGTCGGGCCCCGAGGTCACCCCAATAGGCCCGCCCGATGTGGGTGCGTTCGGGGTCCTCGGGGCGCACGAGGGGGGCGACGTGGTCGCGCAGGGCCACTTCGACCATGGCCCACTCGGCGCCCCGGGTCAGTCGCTCGACGGCCGCATGCTGCGGGTCGTCCTCGTCGCGGACCGCGACGCCGTGCACGAAGACGATGGGCACGCCGGATCGACCTCCTGTCGGGTCAGCCGATCTCGACGACGTGGAAGACCTCGTCGGGGTGGGCGATCGACTCCTGTTCGGCGACCAACCGCATCTCCGGGTGACCGCCGTCGTGGGTGGCGCGCAACACGGCATACATCGAGGCGGCGGTGCGGGAGAGGGCGACCTTCGGGCCGTCGGTGAGGGTGTGGGCCAGGAAGATGGCAGCGGTGGCGTCGCCGCCGCCGCGCACCGTCATGTCCAGCAACGGCGTGGTGACCAGCCAGGCCCCGACGTCGCAGACGACGGCCATCTGGATGGAGTCGGCCGGGGTGTCCTCGGTGAGCACGCTCGTCACGAGCACCGTGGCCGGCCCACTGTCGCGCACCGTCGCCACCGCGGCGAGCAGGTCGTCCTGGGTGTGCACCGCCCGGCCGGCGAGGTATTCCAGCTCGAACTGGTTCGGCGTGACGAGGTCGGCCTTCGGCACGACCTGATCGCGCAGGAACGCGGGGATGCCCTCGCGCACGAAGAAGCCGCGGCCCACGTCGCCCATCACCGGGTCGCAGCAGTAGATGGCCCCCGGGTTGGCAGCGCGCACCTGCTCGACGGCGTCGAGCACGACCTCGCCCATCGTCTCGGCCCCGAGATAGCCCGACAGGACGGCGTCGACCTCGGTGAAGGCGCCGCGCTCCTGCACCCCGAGCAGCACCTGTGCGACGTCGGCCGGTGCGATGAGCGGGCCGCGGGTCGCGCCATAGCCGGTGTGGTTGGAGAAGGTCACCGTGAGCACGGGGTGCACGTCGTGGCCGAGGCGTTGCAGCGGGAAGACCGCCGCCGAGTTGCCGGCATGGCCGTAGGCGACATGCGACTGGATGGACAGGATCCGCACCGGGTCATCCTCTCATCGCCCGCTCCGCGAGCCGGTATAGCGTCGGGGCGTGCCCGACCAGGATTCGCCGCCCCCCTCGACCGCGGGGTCGGTGCCCCGGGTGTTGCTGCTCGGGGGCACCGCCGAGGCGCGAGCGCTGGCCGCGCAGCTGGTATGCCGCGGGGTGCCGGTGCTCTCCTCGCTCGCCGGGCGGGTCGGCTCGCCCCGGCTGCCCGAGGGTGAGGTGCGCATCGGGGGGTTCGGCGGGGTGCCCGGCCTCGTGGCGGCGCTGCACGAGGGCGCATTCACCCATCTCGTCGACGCGACCCATCCGTTCGCGGTGACGATGCGCGGGCATGCGGTCGCCGCGGCCGAGGAAGCCGGGGTGCCGGTGCTGCGGCTGGCGCGCCCCGGCTGGCGGGCCCACCCAGATGCCGGGGTGTGGCATTGGGTCGACTCCTACGCTGCGGCCCGCGTCACGGCGCAGCGGCTGGGGTGCCGGCCGTTCGTCACCACCGGCCGTCAGACCCTGGCGCACTATCTGAGCTGGGCCGATCGCGACGTGCTGGTGCGCGTCGTCGAGCCGCTCGACGAGCCGGTGCCGACCCGGTGGACGGTGCTGCGCGACCGCGGCCCCTACCAGCTCGACGGCGAGGTGGCCCTGCTGCGTGAGCACCGGATCGACGTGCTGCTCACCAAGGACTCCGGCGGCAGCTACACCGCGGCGAAGCTCACCGCCGCGGCCCAGCTCGCGGTGCCGGTCGTCGTCGTGTCCCGCCCACCCGCCCCACCCGGCCTACCGGAGGTGAGCTCCATCGACGGGGTGCTGACCTGGCTGGGGGTGACCGCTGGTCACGACCGGTCCGACGCCGAGTGACGTGGCGGCTGATGCGTGGGTGTGGGATGTGGGTGCGGGCGTGGGATGTGGGTGCGGGCGTGGGATGTGGGTGCGGGCGTGGGATGTGGGTGCGGGAACGCGGCACATGTGCCGCGTTCCCGCACCCACAATCCGGTCCCACACCCACAATCCCGTCACTCACCCACCCACAATCTCGGTCACGAGCGCCGCTCGAGCGTCCAACGAACGGCTGCCCGCCCGAGCAGCACGACGCCCAGGGCTGCCCACGACACCCGCCCGAGCTGACGGGTCGCTCGGGGGATGTCGCTGGGGGTCACCGGTGGGCCGTCGCCGAGCTGGCCGCGGTCCTCGATCACCCCGTCGTACTCGTTGCTCCCGCCGAGGCGCACGCCCAGGGCGGCGGCCCACGCGGCCTCGACCGGGCCGGCGTTGGGGCTGGGGTGCTGCGGCCCGTCCCGGCGGGCCACGGCGATCACCTGCCGGCCGCGGCGCCCGGCCAGGGCAGCGGTGACGGCGACGGTGAGCCGAGCCGGGGCCCAGTTCGCCACATCGTCGAGGGTGGCTGCCGCCCAACCGAATTCGCGGTAGCGGGGGCTGCGGTGCCCCCACATCGCGTCGAGGGTGTTGACCGCCCGATAGCCCAGTAGCCCGGCCGGCCCGGCCACCGCCCCCCAGCACAGCGGGGCGACGACGGCGTCGGAGGAGTTCTCGGCGATCGACTCCACGCAGGCCCGGGCGAGTTCGTCGGCGGTGAGCCGGCTGGGGTCGCGGCCGACGAGGTTGCGGATCCGCTGCCGGGCCCCGGCCAGGTCGTCGGCGCCGAGCAGCCGCTGCAGTTCGTGGCCTTCCACGGCCAGCGACCGACCGCCGAGCACCGCCCAGGTGGCCGCCGCGGTGAGCAGCACCCGGACCGGTGCGGGGGCGCGGCCGGCCGCGACGCCGAGGGCGAGCGGCGGTGCGAGGGCCGCGGCCACGGCATACCCGCCCGAGAATCTGGTTCGGCGGCGGTCCGGCAGTCGATCCGGCAGTCGATCCAGGGGGTAGCATCGGCGCTCGACCCACGCGGCATACCGGCCGAAGCCGGCCACCGGGTGGCCCCGGCGCGGGTCGCCGAGGGCGCGGTCGGCGACGAAACCGAGCATCAGGCCGGCCGCGACCGGGTCCAGGCGGGGTCTCACGGGGTGGCGAGGGCGGTGACGACCGGGCCGATGACCGTCACGCTCGGCGGGGTCAGGTCGTTGTCCTGCGCGGCCTGGGCGATCGACTCGAGGGTTGCGACGAGGTGGCGTTGGCTGGGCATCGACCCGTCGGCGATGCAGGCCGCGGGGGTGAGCGGGTCCATCCCCGCGGCAATGAGCGTTGTGGCGATGTCGGCCAACGCGGCGACGCCCATGAGCAGCACGAGGGTGAGGCCGCTGCGGGCCAGGCCGACCCAGTCGACGTCGCTGCGGGGGTCACCGGGCGCGACATGCCCCGACACGACGACGAAACCCTGGCTGAGCCCCCGGTGGGTCACCGGGATGCCGGCCAGGGCGGGCACCGCCACCGCCGAGGTCACCCCCGGCACCACCTCGACGGGCACGCCGGCCGCGACACAGGCATTCCATTCCTCCCCGCCGCGCCCGAAGACGTAGTTGTCCCCGCCCTTGAGCCGCACGACGTTCCGGCCGGCCAGCGCGTGCTCGACGAGCACCGCGTTGATCGCCTCCTGGGGCGTGAATGCACCGCGCGGGATCTTGCCCACGTGGATCACCTGGGCCTGCGGGCGGGCCTGGGCCAGCACGGCCAGGGGAGCCAGCCGGTCGCAGACGAGCACGTCGGCGGCCCGCACCGCCGCCAACCCGCGCAGGGTGAGCAGGCCGACGTCACCAGGCCCACCTCCGACGAGCACCACGCGCCCGGTCTGCTCGGGGGCCGCCGGCTCGGGGTCGGTCCGGGCCGCCGGGCCGCGGGGGTCACGCAAAACGAGGTCGTATGCCGCGGGCCCGTCGGTGCCGACGAGCGTGATGAGGCGTCGACCGGCGAGGTCGGCGAGTGTCGTGGCGACCTTGTTCGATTCTTTCTCGTCAGACTGACGAACAGTGATCGTGGCGCCCTGGTCGAGCAGTTCGTGGACCGTCTCGGCGACCCGCGGGCCGGGATCGGTGATGAGCACGTGCGGGCTGGTCAGGCCGGTGAGGGTGAGACTCATGCGGAGCGCTCCTGCGCGTCGAGGATGGCGGCCAGCTCGCGCAGCAGACCGTCGGTGAGCTGCGGGTCGCGCACCGCGATGCGCACCCAGGCGGGCGAGAGCCCCGGAAAGGTGTCGCCGCGGCGCACGGCATACCCGGCCCGCCGGAGGCGTTCGCGGACGCCGACGCCGACCTCCACGAGGACGAAGGAGGTGGCCGATGGGATCGGCGCGAGGCCGAGCCCGGTCAACCCGCGGGTCAGATGGGCCCGCCACCGGGCCAGGTCGAGGGCGGCGGCGTGCGCCTCGCGGCGGGCGGCCGGAGTGGTGGTGGCGACCATCACGGCGGCGGCCAGGCTGCTCACCGCCCAGTGCGGCTGGTGGCGGGCCAGGGCGATGAGTAGGTGCGGGTCGCCGACGACGTAACCGGCCCGCACGCCCGCCACACCCCACATCTTGGTCAGCGAACGCAGCACGAGCAGGCCGCTGAGGTCGCCCCCGATGAGGGAGTCGGCCTCGCCGGCGATGGTGTCCAGGAACGCCTCGTCGACGACGAGGGTGCGGCCCGGGCGGCGCAGGGCCTGCAGCGTGGCCCGGGGGTGGCTGATGCCGGTCGGATTCGTCGGGTTGCCGACGATGACGAGATCGGCCTCCTGCGGCACCTGCGTGGGGTCGAGGGTGAAGCCGCGGGAGCGCTCCAGGACGAGCCGCTCGGGGGTGATCCCGGCCCGGCGCAGCGCCGCCTCCGGTTCGGTGAACTGCGGATGCACGACGAGCGGGGCCCGGGGCCGCAGCGCCCGGGCGATGAGCACGAAGGCCTCGGCCGCACCAGCGGTCGGCAGGACGTGCTGCTCGCTCACCCCGTGCCGGTCGGCCAGGGCCCGCCGGGCGGCGGTCGTGTCGGGGTAGGCGCCGAGCTCGCCGACGGCGTCGCGCAGCTGCTGGGCCAGCCATTCCGGCGGCCCCGGCAGTCGCACGTTGACCGCGAAGTCGTGCAGCCCTACGGCGAGCTCGGTGTCGCCGTGGTGCTCCAGCGGGTCGACCTCGGCGGACTCGCCCACGGTGGCAGGGGGCTCTTCGGCAGGGGGCTCGGTCAGCGCGACCGGTTGGGGGCTGCCCAGCGCGGCGGACCACGACGCGCCGGCCCGCACCGCAGCGGCGAATCTAGCCGCGGCCTGCGGCTGACCCGCCCAGTGCAGGTGCAGATAGGAAGCGTGCACGGTGGGCCGCCCGAGCCCGGCCGGGTCGAGCGACCAGCCCTCCGGCACCCCACCGGGCCGGCCGTCGAACAGCCAGGCGGGGCTCTCGCCGTGCGCGGGGGTGGTGCGGGTGCGGTGGAACTCGTGCCCCCGCAGGGCCTGTCCCGCAGCCGCGAGCAAGGTGTCGGCCGGGGCCGTCACCTCGCGATAGCGCAGCATCAACCGCGGGTGCATCGCGGCGCTCGTGGGCACGGCCCCGACCATCCGATGGCCATCCACCGCGTCGGCGAGATAGAGCAGCCCGGCGCACTCGGCGACGGTGGGCACCCCCGAGTGGATCGCCTCGCGCACTTGAGCCAATAATCGTCGATTCGACGACAGTGCACCGGCGTGCACCTCGGGGAAGCCGCCGCCGAGGTAGATCCCGCTCGTGCCCGCGGGCAGTTCGGTGTCGAGCGCCGGGTCGAAGACGACCGGTTCGAGCCCATGGGCCCGCAGGATCTCGTCGTTCTCGGCATACCGGAAGGTGAAGGCGCGCCCGCCGGCCACGGCCACGACCCGCGAGCCGACCCGCTCCGGCCCCCCGGCCAGCACCCCGCCCGAATCCCCGGCTGAATCCCCGGCCGGCAGCCCGTCCGATGGTGACCACGGGCGGGTGTCGAGCTCGGGCGCGGCGCGGGCAAGGGCGAGCACCCCGTCCAGGTCGATGAGGGCGGCGGTCTGCTCGGCGAGCCGGTCGAGGGCGGCGGAGGCCTCGGGTCGTTCGGCCGCGGGCACCAGGCCCAGGTGCCGAGACGGCGCGCTGACGCCGGCGTCGCGGGGCAGCACCCCGAGCACCGGCAGCCCGAGCTGCTCCACCGATCGGCGCACCTCGTCGGCGTGCCGGGTCGAGCCGGCCTTGTTGAGGATGACCCCGGCGACGTGCACCCGCGGGTCGAAGCTGCGCAGCCCGTGCACGATCGCGGCGACGGTGCGGGCGGCCGACGAGATGTCGATGACGAGCAGCACCGGGCTGGCGCTGAGCGCGGCGAGGTGGGCGGTGGAGGCCCAGCCGTCGGCGCCGAGCCGGCCGTCGAACAGACCCATCACCCCCTCGATGATCGTGAGGTCGGCCGGGGTGGGGGTGCCCGCGGCATACGCGAGCAGCGGCAGGATGCGCGCCTCACCCTGCAACCACGGGTCGAGATTGCGCCCGGGCCGGCCGGTGGCCAGCGCGTGATAGCCGGGGTCGATGTAGTCCGGGCCCACCTTGGCGCCGGCCACCACGTGACCGGCCCGGCTCAGGGCAGCCATCAGGCCGACCGCGATGGTGGTCTTGCCCTGGCCGGAGGCCGCGGCCGCGACGACCACCCGCGGCAGCCTCACCACTCGATGCCCTTCTGGCCCTTGCGGCCGGTGTCGAACGGGTGCTTGACCTTCGTCATGTCGGTGACGACGTCGGCGATCTCCACGAGCGCCGGATGCGGGTCGCGGCCGGTGATGACGACGTGTTGGGTGCCCGGGCGGGTGCGCAGGGTCTCGACGACCTCCTCGACCGGCAGCCAGCCCCATTTCATGACGTAGGTGAACTCGTCGAGCACGTAGAGCCGGTGGGCCTGCTCGGCGAGCCGGCGCTGGATCTCGGCCCAGCCCTCCCGCGCGTCGGCGGCGTGGTCGGCCTCGGTGCCGGCCTTGCGCGACCACGACCAGCCCGAGCCCATCTTGTGCCACTCGACCGGCCCACCCTCACCGGTCTGCTCGTGCAGCCGGCCCAGCGCCTCGAGGGCGGTCTGCTCACCGATGCGCCACTTGGCCGACTTGACGAACTGGAACACCCCGATCGGCCAGCCCTGGCTCCAAGCCCGCAGCGCCAGCCCGAAGGCCGCCGTCGACTTGCCCTTGCCAGTGCCCCCGTGCACGAGCAGCACCGCCTGGTTGCGCCGCTGCCGCGTGGTGAGGCCGTCGGCGGGATCGACGGTCGGTTGTCCTTGGGCCATCAGGCCACTCTCCTTCCGGGCCCGGCCCGCCAGGCCTGCCGGACGCTCGACACGGTGTCGACGATGCTGCTGGCCGCGACCTGCTCGAGCGGCACGTGGTCGGCGCCCATCCGGGCGGCGAGGTCGCCGGCCAGGCCGAGGCGGAAGCGCCCGCTCTCGCAGTCGATGACGACAGCCGGTATGCCGCTCGCCGGCCAGGCGTCGGCGATCCGCCGGGCTCGGGCCAGGGCATCCGGGCCGGCGGTCGCCCGCCCGTCGGTGAGCAGCACGAGCAGGGCCCGGCGGCGCGGGTCGCGGATCCGTTCCAACCCCACGATGCGGGCGGCCAACATGAGCCCTTCGGCCAGCGGGGTGCGCCCGCCGTGCGGCAGGGTGGTCAACGACCGGGCCGCGGCCTCCACCGAACTGGTCGGGTGCAGGGCCAGCTCGGCGCGGTGCCCGCCGAAGGTGACCAGGCCGACCCGGTCGCGGCGCTGGTAGGCGTCCAGCAGCAGCGACAGGACGGCGGTCTTCACCTCGGCCATCCGCCGGCGCGCCCCCATCGAGCCGGAGGCGTCGACGGCCAGCAGCACGAGGTTGGCCTCCTGGCCCTGCTGGATCGCCCGGCGCAGGTCGGTGGCCGTGAGGCGCACGGGATCGCCAGGGGCCCGCCCGCGCGAGCCCTGGTGGCGGGCGGCGGCGGTGATCGTGGCCGGCAGGTGCACCCGCCCGGAGTCCCCGGGGCGAGCGCCGATGGTGTGTCCGCTGGAGGTGATGGCGCGGCTGCGGCGACCGGCCGCGCCCTCGCCGACGCCGGCGACGGTGAGCAACCGGGCCCGGAACGGCGCCTGGACCCCGGCCAGGCCGGCCGGTGCCGGTGCTGGTCGGCCCTCCGGCGTGGGGTCGGGGTCGACCGGGTGGTCGGCCGCGGCGGGGTCGTGCGTGGCGTCCGGCTGGTGCGGTGACCGCGCCTCGTCGTGCGCCGGCCCGGGGCCCGGCTCCGGGTCGCCGCGCTCGGGGCGCTCGGGAGACGGGGGGAGCTCTGCTCCGGCGGGGTCAGCGGGCTCGGGCTCGGGCTCGGGGTCGGCGGGCTCGTGGTCTGCGGGCTCGGGGGGCTCGGGCTGCTCGTCGAGCAGCCGGTCGAGCAGGTCCTCGTCGAGCCCGGGGGCGTCGAACGGGTTGCGTCGACGGCGGTGCGGCAGGGCGAACCGGGCCGCGGCGCGGATGTCGGCCCGGGTCACCTGGGCCCGGCCGGCCCAGGCCGCATGGGCGATCGCGGCCCGCGCGGTGACGATGTCGGCCCGCATCCCGTCGACATCGAAACCGGCGCAGACCCGGGCGATCGTGGCGACGGCCCAGTCCGTCAGGGCCACCGCGCCGAGCCGGTCGCGGGCCGCGCGAAGGCGCGCGGTGAGCGTGGCCTGCGCCGCGGCATACCGGCCGGCGAAGCCGTCGGGATCGGTGTCGAAGGCGAGCCGACGACGGATCACCTCCGCGCGCACGAGCGGGTCGCGGCTGGCCGCGACCTCGACGGTCAGCCCGAAACGGTCCAACAGCTGCGGGCGCAGCTCGCCCTCCTCGGGGTTCATCGTGCCGACCAGCACGATCCGGGCGTCGTGGCTCACCGACATCCCGTCGCGTTCGACGGTGTTGCGGCCCATGGCGGCCGCGTCCAGGAGCAGGTCGACGAGGTGGTCGTGCAGCAGGTTGACCTCGTCGACGTAGAGGATGCCGCGGTGCGCGGCCGCGAGCAGGCCGGGTTGGAAGGCGGTCGCGCCCGAGCCGAGCGCCTTGCCGAGGTCGAGCGAGCCGACCACCCGGTCCTCGGTGGCGCCCACCGGCAGCTCCACGAGCCGGGCCGGTCGGCTCGCGCTCGGGGCGTCACCCGGGTGGGGCCCGTCCGGGCAGGAGGGGTCGGCGCGCTGCGGGTCACAGCCGAAGCGACAGCCGACGACGACGCCCTGGCCCGGCAGGATGTCCACCAGCGCCCGCACGATCGTCGACTTCGCGGTGCCCTTCTCGCCGCGCACGAGCACCCCGCCGACCGCCGGGTCGATCGTCGTGAGCAGCAGCGCCAAGGCCAGGTCGTCGGCACCGACGATCGCCGCGAACGGGAACTGCGTCACGAGTGAACCTCCTGGCGAGTGACCACGCTCGCCTCAGTCAGCCGACCCGTCCGGGTGGGACGGGGGCCCGTCGCGTCGTCCTGGCTGCCCGAGACGGGGCTCGGGATCACAGTGGCGGGACCGCTCCGGATTCTCACCGGATTCCTCGCGGACGGGACCGGGCACAGCATGTCACGCCCGGCCCCGCGGTTGGCACGCCCGGTCGCCGCCGCCCAGGTGGTTACAGTTCGATGCTGTGATCGACGTCGTGGGGGTGCCCGCTGAGGGGTTGGCGGCGCTCGGTCCGCGCCAACACGACCTCGTCCGGCAGGCCCGCACCCTCGTGGGGTCACCACGGCTGCTCGGGTTGCTCCCCGAGCAGGGGTATGCCGCGGTGCGCCTCCCCTGGCCGACGCCGCTGCTCGCCGGCCTGCCCGACCTCCTCGCCGCGGTCGGCAGCGACGGGGTCGTCGTGCTCGCCACCGGTGACCCGTTGCGCTCGGGCATCGGCTCGACCCTGATCCGACTGCTCGGCCCGTCGGCCGTGCGGATCCACCCGGCGGTGTCGTCGGTGGCCTTGGCTCGGGCCCGGTTGGGCTGGTCGGCGGAGCAGACCGAGGTCATCTCGCTGGTCTCGGCCCCGGTGGCCGGGCTGGGTCGGCTGCTGGCCCCCGGCGCCCGGATCGTCGCCCTTTCGGCCGGGGCGCACACCCCGGTGGAGATCGGCCGGTGGTTGACCGAGCAGGGCTGCGGCGCCAGCCGGCTCGTCGTGCTCGGCGATCTCGGCACCGACGCGGAGGCTCGGCTGGAGAGCACCGCCGACGACCTCGCCGAGCCCGCGGGGGCGCGCGGCATACCGGCGCTCAATGTCGTCGCGATCGAGGTGACCCCCGACGCGCGGCTGCCGGGCCCCAGCCCGGGCCGGCCTGACGATGCCTTCGAGCATGACGGGCAGCTCACCAAGCGCGAGTTCCGGGCGCTGGCGCTCGCGGCGCTGCGCCCGTTGCCGGGGCAGCTGCTCTGGGATCTCGGGGCCGGGTCGGGCTCGGTCGGCATCGAGTGGTGCCTGGCGGCGCCCCGGGCGCGAGCCCTCGCCGTCGAGCGTGATCCGCAACGGGCCGCCCGGATCGAGCGCAACGCCGCGGCATACGGGGTGGCCGTGACCGTCGTGGCCGCGCCGACCCAGGACGCGTTGGCGCAGCCGCGGCCGGCCCCGGACGCGGTCTTCGTCGGCGGTGGGGCCAGCGTCGAGGTGATCGAGACCGCGTGGGCGGCGCTGCGCCCGGGTGGGCGGATCGTCGTGCACGCGGTCACCCTCGGCACCGAGGCGCTGGCCGTCGCCGCGCACGCGGCGCACGGCGGTGAGCTGCGTCGGGTGACGGTCGAGCGGGCCCAGCCGCTGGGGTCTGCGCTGTCCTGGACCCCGGCCCGGCCCATCGTCCAGTGGTCGGCGATCAAGGAGCACGATCAGGGAGCACTCACGTGACGGTGCACTTCATCGGGGCCGGTCCCGGCGCCCACGACCTGCTCACCCTGCGGGCCGTGCGGCTGCTCGGCGAGGCCCCCGTGTGCCTGTATGCCGGCACCTACCTCGACGCGCAGGTGCTCGGGCACTGCCCGCCGCAGGCTCGGCTCGTGGACACCCAGCACCTGGACCTCGACGAGATCACCGCGATCCTGGTGCAGGCCCATGCGGACGGTCACGACGTCGCCCGGCTCTGCTCGGGTGATCCGTCGATCTATTCGGCCGTCGCCGAGCAGACCCGTCGGCTGGACGCCGCCGGCGTGCCGTGGGACGTCACGCCCGGGGTGCCCGCGTATGCCGCGGCGGCCGCCGCCATCGGGCGGGAGCTCACCGTGCCCGAGGTCGCCCAGACCGTCGTGCTCACCCGCGCGCAACGCGACTCCACGAAACTGCCGCCCGGCGAGGACCTCGACGCGTATGCCGCGACCGGCGCCACCCTCGTGCTGCACCTGGCGATCCGGCACACCCGGCGGTTGGCGCAGCAGTTGGCCGGGCATTACGGGCCGGACTGCCCGGTCGTCGTCGGGTCGCAGGTCAGCCAACCGGGCGAGCTGATCCTGCGCGGCACCCTCGCCGACATCGCCGACCAGGTCGAGGCCGCCGGGTTGCGTCAGGCGGCGGTGATCATCGTGGGGCGGGCCCTGGCCGCGGAGGCGTTCGTGGACAGTCACCTCTACTCCAGCCGGCGGTCGGGTCGACCCGCCGGGGATGGTCTAGCCTGACGGCAACCCGTCGGGGCGTGAGGAAGCCGGTGCAAGCCCGGCACGGTCGCGCCACTGTGACCGGGACCGTTCGCGGGTCCGGGAGTCAGGAACTCACCCTGGCGGCACCCACCGGACGGGCGCGTCATCCCGAGAGAGGTGCAGCCGATGCACATCAGTGAGGGCTTCCTGCCCCCGCTCCACGCGCTCGCCTGGACCGCCGTCGCGGCACCGTTCGTGGCCCACGGGGGCCGGGCCGTGGTGCGCCAGGTGCGCGACGACCCGCCGTCCCGCCTGCTGCTGGGTGCCGTGGGTGCCTTCGCCTTCGCCCTCTCGGCGATCAAGCTGCCCTCGGTCACCGGTTCGTCGTCGCACCCCACCGGCACCGGGGTGGGGGCGCTGCTCTTCCGGCCCCCGGTGATGGCCCTGCTCGGCACCATCGTGATGCTCTTCCAAGCGCTGCTGCTGGCCCACGGTGGGCTGACCACGCTCGGGGCGAACGCCTTCGCGATGGCGGTCGCCGGCCCGTGGGTCGGCTGGTTCGCCTACCGGATGTCGGCCCGCGCGCCGCATGCCGTGGCGGTCTTCGTCGCGGTGGCGCTGGCCGACCTGGCGACCTATGTCGTGACCGCGACCCAGTTGGCGCTGGCCTACCCCGACGCCGGCAGCGGATTCCTCGGCTCGTGGGCACGGTTCCTCGGCATCTTCGCGATCACCCAGCTGCCGTTGGCGATCGTCGAGGGGCTGGTCGGGGTGGCTCTGGTGCGCACCGTGCTGACCTGGGCCGGCCCCGATCTGGCCCGCTTGCCGGGCCTGCGCCGCGATGTGCGCGACGGGGCGGCAGGCCCGCAGGCCCCGGTGGCGCATGGCTGAGCGGTGGCGCTGGGCGCTGGGCCTGGCCGCGCTCGCCGTCCTCATTGTCGTCGGTGTGACGATTGCGGCCGGCGGCCTGCCCGGCACCGACGACGCCGCGACCGAGACGGTCGCGGCGACCGGCCACCAGCCCTGGGTGCGTCCGCTCACCGACCCCGACGACGCCCAACAACTGGCCCTCTTCGCGCTGCAGGCCGGCTCAGGAGCGGGCGTATTGGGCTACCTGCTCGGGAAGCTGCGCGAGCGGCATACCGACCGAGCCGCGACGGCCGGCGACCCCGAGCCGACGGCGGGGCGCTGATGGCTCGGCTGGCTCTCGACGAGGCTGCCTGGACGGGGCCCTGGGGAGCACGCTCGACGGGTGAGAAGGCCGGACTCGCCCTCGGCCTGCTGCTCGTGGCGGTCACCGCACCCGTTCCGCAGGTGTCCGGTGCGGTGTTGCTGTGCGCGGCGGTCCTGGCCGTCGCCGTCGCGCGGGTGCCTTGGCGCACGTATGCCGCGGCGCTCGCCGCGCCCGCCGCCTTCGTCGCGCTCGGCGCACTGGCGGTCGTGGTGACCGTCGGAGCGGTCCCCGACGCGGACCGGGTGCTCGGGCTCGGGCCGGTGTCGATCACCCACTCCGGCTTGAGCGCCGCCATCGCGTTGGTGGCCCGGTCGCTGGCCGGGTCGGCGGCGGTGCTGCTGCTGGCCACGACGACCTCGGTGCTGAGCCTGCTCGGCGGGCTGCGGGCGCTGCGGGTGCCCGAGCCGATCATCGACATCGCCGCACTGATGTACCGGCTGCTCTTCTCGCTGCTCGACTCGGCGGCGGCGATCCGCGAGGCCCAAGCCGCCCGGCTGGGCTATGCCACCGCCCGGGCGGCCCGCCAGTCCTTCGGGGTGCTCGCCGCGGCCACGCTGCGTCGGGCCTGGGATCAGTCCCGGCGCCTCGAGGAGGGCCTCGCCGGCCGGGGGTATGCCGGGTCGTTGCGCACCCTGACCGTGGCCCGTCCGGTGTCGGTGCCCTTCGTCGTGGGCTCGGCCGCGTTGGTCGGCGTTCTCGCGGTCTGGTCGGTCTGGTCAGGGTGGGTGGCCGGGCCGGCCGGGCCGGCCGCGGGAGGGCCGGCCGGGTGACCCATCGGGTGGAGAACCATGAGCCGATCCCCGGCGCCCTGCTCGCGGCTGAGGGCCTGCACGCGAGCTATCCCGGGCACGCCGACGTGCTCGACTGCGTCTCGCTCGGCGTGACCGCCGGCCGGCGCCTGGCCATCCTCGGGGCCAACGGCTCGGGCAAGACCACCCTGCTGCGTTGCCTGTCCGGGGCGCACCGGCCCAGCGCCGGGCGCGTCCGCGCCGCGGGTGAGGTGCTGCGGCATACCGGAGCCGGCTTGACCGCCCACCGCCAGCGGGTGCAACTGGTGGTGCAGGACCCCGACGACCAGCTCTTCTCGGCGCAGGTCTTCCAGGATGTCGCCTTCGGCCCGCTCAACCTCGGCCTGCCGCAGACTCAGGTGCGGGCTCGGGTCGCCGACGCGCTCGCGCTGTTGGGGCTCACCGACCTGGCCGAACGCCCCATCCACCACCTGTCCTTCGGGCAACGCAAACGGGTCGCCATCGCCGGGGCCCTGGCCATGCGCCCCGGCCTGCTCCTGCTCGACGAGCCGACCGCCGGGCTCGACCCGGTGGCCGTCGCCGAGCTGCGCCAGGCTCTCGATGCGCTGGAGGCACACGGCACGACGGTGGTGCTGTCCACCCACGACGTCGACCTGGCCTGGCAATGGGCCGACGAGGTCGCCGTCTTCGCGCAGGGCTTCATCCACCAGGGCCCGGTCGGCAAATTGCTCGCCGACGACCACCTGCTGCACCAGGCCCGCCTCGGCCTGCCCTGGCCGGTGCGACTGCTGCGTACGCTGGGCCGGGAATTCCACCCGGCCGCCCCGCCCCGCACAGTCGAACAGGTCAGCGATCTGCTTACGACGATTCGGATTCGAGACGCGGATCAAGGAGTGGCTCGGTGAGTGCCGTTTCGGCCAGCCAGCGTCGGGCCGGGGGACGTTCTCCCTCGGATCCTGTCCGTAGCCTTGCAGCATGCGCGTACCGGCTCTTCACACTGGCTAGGCGCAGCTGGGTCCTGGTGGCCCACCGTTGTCGGTCCAGGACGTTCTTCTGCAGCAGCGAGAACCAGCTTTCCATGGCCGCGTTGTCAGCGCTGGATGCCACCCGCCCCATGGACCCGACCAGCCCAACGTCGGCCAGCGCGCGGGTGTACTTCCGGGACCGGAATTGACTCCCGCGGTCGCTGTGCACGATGCACCCGGCGACCACGCTGGGGCCGCCGCGGCGGTCGACCGCGTTGCGTAGCGCGGCTACCGCCAGCGACGCTTTCATCCGCGAGCCGATGCTGTAGCCGACGATCCGCCCGGAGTAGACGTCCTTCACGGCGCACAGGTACAGCTTCCCCTCACTGGTGGGGTGCTCGGTGATGTCGGTCAGCCACAGCTGGTTGGCCCGGTCGGCGGTGAAGTCGCGTTCGACCAGGTCGTCGTGCACCGCCGGGCC
>RRZU011879006.1_pt1 | contig 15179 bp, 11 predicted proteins | sample 2165561 | NCBI WGS metagenome assembly RRZU01 (sample SAMN10456909, study PRJNA506462) | wastewater metagenome | isolation source: wastewater sludge | place: USA: Moscow, Idaho
CCGTGGTAGTCCTCGACCAGTTCGAGCCGTGGTGCGTCGGGGTAGCGAGCTGGGGTCACGTAGCCGACCCTATGTGCGCGCCCGGCCGCGGCGTGTCATTTCCGCAACACCCTCGCCGGCTGCGGCACGGTGACCGACAACGCTGTCCCGGAGTCAATAGGCTGGGGTGGAACGACTGTGCTGGAGGAGGCGCCATGGGTCAGGTCCCCGGTGGCAAGGACGGCGAAGGGATCCCGGCTGCCGACCTGCAGCAGGGTAAGCCGACGGTCATCAGAGGCGAACCGGCCCCGGCCAACTGGCGGCAATGGGCGCGGATCACGATCTGGGTGATCCTGGCGGCGATCGTCGTGCTGCTCCTGCTGCGCAACCGGGAATCCACCCAGATCGATTTCGTGTTCTTCCAGGCGACCGCGGCCTTGTGGATCGTCCTGCTCGTGATGGTGCTGGTGGGGGCCGTCCTGGGTTGGTCGGCGTCATGGTGGTGGCGTCGCCGCCGCCGACGTCGCGCAGACTGATTGACTGGCCCAGTGACGTCGTCCCGACCCCCGCATGAGTGGTCAGCCCTGGAGCAGAGCCGTGCCATCAGGTCGGGGGATCTGTCCGCTGTCGAACTGACCAGCCACTACCTTGCGCGCACAGCCGAGCTGGACGCCCACGTGGGGGCATTCGCCCATGTGGCGACCGAGGATGCGATGGCGCAGGCCCGTGCGATCGACCGGCTCGTCGCCGCGGGCGAGATCCCCGACCATGCCGACCTGTTCGGGTGTGTGGCCCCCGTCAAGGATCTGGACCCGGTGGCCGGGATGCCGTGCGGTTTCGGTTCGCGGGTCGCGGAGGGGTTCATCGCGCCGCAGGACGCCGGGTTCGTGACGCGTATGCGCGGGGCCGGACTGGTGATCACGGGCAAGACGACGACTCCGGAGTTCGGGCTGCCCGCCTACACCGAGAACGGTCTGGGGCATGTGGCTCGCACCCCTTGGGACCTGGCGCGTTCGGCGGGCGGGTCCAGCGGTGGAGCGGCGGCGGCGGTGTCTGCCCGGCTCGCGTCCGTGGCGCAGGGGTCGGACGGCGGTGGGTCGATTCGGATTCCGGCGAGCGTGACGGGGCTGGTCGGGATCAAGCCCAGCCGGGGGCGCGTCAGTGAACTGCCGATGCCGCCGGGGCTGGGGGAGCTCGGGGTGGTCGGGCCCTTGGCTCGCACTGTCGCCGACGCGGCGGCCTTTTTGGATGTGTTGTCCGGGTGCGGTCCCGACGACATCTTCGGGCTACCAGCTCCGGCGCCGGGTTCGTTCTTGGCGGCCGCCCGGCGAGTCCCGGGGCGACTGCGGATCGGTTCGTTCGCCGAACCGATGATCATCGACACCGAGGTCGACCCGGCCGCATTGGACGCGTGGCGCCAGGCCGTCGACCTGCTCACCGATGCCGGCCATGAGGTCGTGGCGATTCCCCGCCCGATCGCGCCGCACGTCGTGCCCGCCTTCGAGACCGTGTGGCGCGTCGGTGCGGCCGCGATCCCCATCCCGGCGGATCAAGAGCACCTGCTGACCCCCCTGACCAGGCATCTGCGCGAATTGGGCCGCTCGATCAGCGCCGTCGAACTGGCGCAGGCAGTGCAGACGATGCGGTCGGCCAGTGCGGCGGCCATCCGCGCGACTGCGGAGTTCGACCTGCTGCTGACCCCCACGTTGGCACGGCTGCCCGCGGCCGTCGGCGGATTCACCGGGCTGGGCCCTGCCGCGGACTTCGAGGAGCAGAAGCGCTTCACGCCGTTCACGTCGCCGTTCAACGTCACCGGTCAGCCCGCGATGAGTGTCCCGGTGCACCACACCGCCGACGATCTGCCGGTGGGGGTGCAGTTGGTGGGCCGCCCCGCCGACGAATGGACCATGATCAGTGTCGCGGCGCAGTTGGAACAGGCACTCGGTTGGCACGAACGTGTTCCCCCGGTGGCGCGCTCGGGAGGTCCGCGTGGATGAGGAACTGGCCCGTCTGGCCGGGCTGCACGGCGTCGCGGTGGAGTACTGGGATCAAGGCGGGGACCATCACGCGGTATCGCCGCAGACCGTCATCGCCGTGTTGGCGGGGCTGGGCATCCAGGCCCAGACCAGCGAGCAGGTGGCCACCGCTCTGATCGACGGCGAACTCGCGGACTGGCGGCGGGTGCTGCCCCCCGTGTTCGTTCACCGGCGCTCGCGCACAGGACGGATCTGGGTGCACGTCCCGCACGGCAGTGGCGTCACATGCCACGTGGTGTGGGAGGACGGCAGTGGGTCGCAGCGGGCCTACCAGGTGGAGCATCTCGTCGCGCCGCGCGAGGTCGATGGGCAACTGGTCGGCGAAGCGCTGTTCGAGATCCCACCGGGCCTGGAACCGGGGTACCACCAGTTCCAGGCCCGGACCGATGACGGCGAGGTGCACGTGTGCCCCCTGGTCGTCGTGCCGGACCGGCTGCCGCAGGTGGCACCGGGCTGGGGCCTGATGATCCAGCTGTACTCGGCGCGGTCCGCCCGGTCGTGGGGGATCGGCGACCTGGGTGACCTGGCCCAACTCGCGGCCGCCACAGCGGCGGCCGACGGCGACTTCGTGCTGGTCAATCCGATGCACGCCGCCAGCCCGGTGTCCCCGCTGGAGCCTTCCCCGTACCTGCCGATGACGCGCCGGTTCGCCCATCCGGTCTACCTGGACCTCACCGAACTGATCCGGGCGGCGGATCTGACCAGCGACGACCTGAACCGGATTGCTGCGATCCATGACCTGGTCGCGCATGATCCCGACGCCGATCGGCTCGACTGGGACGCCTCGTGGTCGGCCAAACGGCAGGTCCTGCAGATCCTGTACGCGAATGCGTCACCGGGGCAGCCGTTCGCCGATTTCGTTCACGCGCAGGGCGTCGCCCTGCAGGACTTCGCCTTGTGGTGTGCCATCGCGGACGAACATGGGCCGCGGTGGCAGGACTGGCCGCAGCCCCTGCAGGACGTGCGTGGCGGGCCGGTGACAGCGGAGTTCGCACGGCTCGAGGATGAGGTGCTCTTCCATTCGTGGCTTCAGTTCGAGTTGGCGCGGCAGATGGCCGAGGTGCAACAGGCGGCCGTGGCCGAGGGTATGGCGATCGGGATCATCCACGACCTGGCTGTGGGGGTGCACGCTGACGGAGCCGACACCTGGCGACTGGGGGACCTGCTGGCCGCGGACGTCAGCGTGGGTGCGCCGCCGGACATGTACAACCAGCGGGGCCAGGACTGGGCCCAGCCACCGTGGCAACCCGAGGCGTTGGCGGCGACGGCTTTCGCCCCCTACCGCGACATGCTGCGGGCCGTGTTGAGCCATGCCGGCGGCATCCGGGTGGACCACATCCTGGGGCTGTACCGGCAGTGGTGGGTCCCCGACGGGATGCCACCGGCCGAGGGAACCTACGTGTCGGTGGATCACGAGGCCATGGTCGGCATCCTCGTCCTCGAGGCGGCCCGAGTGGGTGCGGTCGTGATCGGTGAAGATCTGGGAACGGTCGAGGACTGGATCCGTGCCGACATGGCCGACCGCGGGATCCTGGGGACCGGGGTGGCATGGTTCGAACGCATCGCCGACCAGATCCGGCCGCCGGAATGGTGGCGCGAGAATGCGCTGGCCAGCGTGACCGTGCACGATCTGCCGCCCACCGCCGGGTACCTGGCCGGCGCGCACGTCCGCTTGCGTGACGCACTCGGTCTGCTCACCGAGACGCGGGAACAGGCGGAGGCGGACCACGCGGCCGAACTGGGTCAGTGGCGGCATTTCCTGACCGAACGGGGGTTCCTGGCGCCGGGTGCCGACGACCCCGACTCGATGGTGGTGGCGATGCACCGTTGCCTGGCCGCGGCACCGGCCCGGCTGCTGGGGGTGAGTCTTCCGGATGTCGTCGGTGACGTCCGGCCGCAGAACCAGCCCGGCACTCATCGGGAGTACCCGAACTGGTGCATGCCCTTGGCGGACGCAGCGGGTGTGGGCGTGGACGTCGCCCGCTTGGCGGACGAACCGCTGTGGCCGGTGGTCACCGACATCGTCGCCCGCTGACTGCTTGCACTCCCTCTCGGCTGGTGCCTGGGGTCAGGCGGCTGGGACCGAGGGCGAGCCACGTCGCTCGGGAACAACCGGCGACGCGATGTGCAGAACCACGAACCCCAGGGCGGCGGTGACCGCGGCCGGTAGCACCAGGCCGGCGAATCCCAGGACGACCGCGGCGGGCAATGCGATCCAGGTGCGCGGGTCGAGGGGCAGGCCGGAGCGGGCCCACATCAGCTGGCGGCCCGCCAGGAACAGCACGATCCCGGCGGCGAACGACGCTGTCGCGTAGCCGGGCAGGGGGTAGGCCAGCCCCGACTCCGCTGCCTTGGCCAGCACCGTCTTCAGGCCCAGCGCGATCAGGACGATCCCTGCCACCAACAGCAGATGAAGGTAGGAGTAGACGTCGCGGGCCAGCTCGGCCTGAGCGGCACCCTTACGTTCCTTCAAGGCATGCTCCAGTCGCGTATCGGACTGGTCGAAGTACAGAATCCACAGTCGTCCCGCGATCGCCACCCCGATGGCTGCGCCGACGATGATCGGCACCGACAGGGCGTAGCCGCTGGCGCCGACGCCGACAGCCACGATCGACTCGCCCAGGGCGATGATCAGGATGAGGCCGTGGCGTTCCGCGAAATGCCCGAGGCTGACGACCCAGCCGCTGCCGCGGCCGAGCAATCCGCCACCGAAGTCCAGGGCCACAGCGACTGCCACGATGACGACTTGGGCGGTGCCGCCGACCACCGCCCCGACCACCACGAGGACTCCCGCGACCGCGACAGCGGTCCCCAGTCGCACCACGGCCGCCACCAGGCCGGGGTTGCCCCGGGCCACCCACCAATAGATCGCAAGGTTGGCGATGCGGACGGTGACGTAGGCGAGGGCAACCAGCACCGGGGCGCTGAGCGGGCCATCCAGCCCGCCGGCGGTGTCGTGGAACCACTCCGGCATGCCGATCGCCACGACCAGGATCCCGGCCATGGCGGTGAACATGCCGAATCGGATCCCGCCGTCCTTGACGTTCACGGTGGTGCCCAGCCAGGCGTACCCCACCCAGGCCCACCACAGCAGCGCCAGGAGCAGCAGGCCCTGCACGAACCCGGCAGAGGAGTGGTCGGCGGCGAGGTAGGCCGTCACCTGCGTGATGCCGTAGACGAACACCAGGTCGAAGAACAGCTCCAGCGTCGAGACGCCGCGGTCCTGGCCGCCTGTCGCCGGTGAGTCCGTGCTGCTCACAGGTGGCTCTCGTCGTACGTCATTCTGTCGACGATGTCGACGTTCATGGCCGGTACCTCTCCGTGGGGACGTGTGGGCGATACCTACAAGGCCGCCGCCGCCTCGTCGTCCTTGAGTCGGGCCCGCAGGGCGCGCAGGGTCGCGTCGCGACCTTCGGACACCAGTCGCCGGGCGGAGTTGTTGATGTCCGGGCGCGCCAGATAGGCGTCGGCGGCGGCGACGGTGTCATTGTCGATGAGCAGGAATGGATACAGCAGCATCGTCATGGTCTGCGCCATCTCGGGGGTCCGGCTGGCCCAGATGCCGTCCAGGGCCTCGAAGTAGCGATCCCGGTACGGGGTGAGCAGTTCTCGTTGGCCGGGCTGCGCGAATCCGCCCAGGGTCGCGTCCATGAGGGCATTGGGCAGTGAGCCGTCGGTGACGACGGCGGTCCAAGCGGCTTCCTTCGCCTCGGCGGTGGGCCGGGCGGCCAGCGCCAGGGCTTGCTGCCGTTTGCCGGTGGCGGTGTTGTCGCGCTGCAGTTCGGCCGCCAACTCGGTCTCGCCGACTCGGCCGGCCGCGGCGAGCGCCTGAAGCAGTCCCCAGCGCAGGTCGGTGTCGACGGTGAGGCCGTCGAGCACCAGTGTGCCGTCGACCAGTCCGGCGACCCGGTCCAGGTCCTGCTCGGACTCGGCGAAGCCCGCGAAAGAACGGACGAACGCGAGCTGGTGGTCGCTGCCCGGGTCGGCCGCGGATGCGGCATCCCACAGCATGCCCGCCATCTTCTCGTTGTAGGCGTCGCGGTTCGCCGCGGCGGCGTACTGGTCGACCGCTGCCTTGGTCTGACGCAAGGTGGTCTGGACCACGGAGATGTCGGACTCGACCACGATTCCGGAGCACACCAGCTCGACGTAGTCTCCGCACGCCATCTCGGCATCGCGGGTCATGTCCCACGCGGCTCCCCAGATCAGGGTCCGAGCCAGCGAGTCCTCGACGCGCCCGATCTCGGCAACCGCGGTGCGGGCTGAGTGCTCGTCGAGTCGGATCTTGGCGAACGTCAGGTCGCCGTCGTTGAGCAGCAACAAGTCCGGCACGGGTTCACCGACGACCTCGGGCACCGGCGTCAGCGCGCCGGTCACGTCGACCTCGATCAGCCGGTCGCGCACCAGTTGGCCCTGCTGCTCGCGATAAAGTCCGACCCCGATGCGGTGGTCGCGCAGGATCGGTTCCAGACCGGGCGGCATCGTCGGGGGTTCCTGGCGCACCAACAGCGACGTGATGTGTCCGTCGGAGACAGTGAGTTCCGGGCGCAGGGTGTTGACGCCGCTGGTCTGCAGCCACTGCCGGGTCCAGTCGCTGAGATCGCGGCCGCTGGCGGTCTCGAGGTGCCCGAGCAGGTCGGGAAGTTGGGTGTTGCGCCAGGCGTACTCCTGGAAGTACGCCCGCAGCCCGGTCAGGAACTCCTCTTCGCCCACCCAGGCGACGAGCTGCTTCAACGCGCTGGCGCCCTTGGCGTACGTGATGCCGTCGAAGTTGACTCGCACGGCGTCGAGGTCGGTCATGTCGGCGGCGATGGGGTGCGTCGACGGCAGCTGGTCCTGCCGGTAGGCCCATGCTTTGCGCAGGATCGCGAAACTGGTCCACGCGTCGGTGTAGCGGGTGGCCGCCACCGAGGCGAAGTGGGACGCCCACTCGGCGAACGACTCGTTGAGCCACAGGTCGTCCCACCACTTCATGGTGACGAGGTCGCCGAACCACATGTGGGCCATCTCGTGCAGGATCGTGTTGGCCCGCTGTTCGTAGGCGGAGTAGGTGACCCGGGAGCGGAAGACGTAGTCCTCGAGGAAGGTGACGCAACCGGCGTTCTCCATTGCACCCGCGTTGAACTCGGGCACGAACAGCTGGTCGTACTTGCCGAACGCGTAGGGGGTGCCGAACGCGTTCTCGAAGAACTCGAAGCCCTGCTTGGTCACGGTCAGGATCTCGTCGGCGTCCAGGTGGTCGGCGAGGCTGCGGCGGCAGAACACTCCCAGGGGGTAGGTGCCGTTTGGGCCGGTGTATTCGTCTCGCACCTCGTGGTAGGCGCCGGCGACGAGGGCAGTGATGTACGTCGACATCACCGGTGTGGCCGGGAAGGCCCACCGGGCCACTCCTTCGGCAACCTGCTGGGCCGCCGGCGTCGGGGCGTTGGACACGACCTTCCAATGCGCGGGGCCGGTGACGGTCAAGGTGAAGGTCGCCTTGAGGTCGGGTTGCTCGAAGCATGCGTACATCCGCCGCGCGTCCGCGGTCTCGAACTGCGTGTACAGGTACACCTCGTCGTCGACCGGGTCCACGAACCGGTGCAGGCCCTCGCCGGTGTTCATGTAGGCGCAGTCGGCCACCACGACGACCTCGTTTCGGGCAGCCAGTCCCGACAGCGGGATCCGGGCGCCGTCGTAGCCGTCGACGGCCACCTGCTCCCCGTTCAGGGTCACCGACACCACCGTGGGAGCGATCAGGTCCAGCCACGTGGCAGTGGTGCCGGGGTGCGCATCGAACCGGATCGTGGTGACGCTGCGGAACGTCGTGTCGCCCGTCGTCAGGTCCAGGTCGACGTCGTAGGACGCGACGTGGATGCCTGTGGCTCGATCGGCGGCCTCGGCCCGGGTGATGTTAGCGCTGCTCATGGGTGGGTTCCTCCTCGCGGCATCCTGCCAGACCCGTCACGCCCCGGCGTCCAAGGAGTGCAGGGCGGCTTTCGCGGCGGTCTCGCCGATGGTGATCTGGGCGTTGAAGTACTCCTCGTCGAACAGCACGTAGCTGAGCAACTCTCGTTGCCCTGTGCCTTCGCCGATGCCGCGCAGCACACGTTCGAGCGCGAGCAGGTCCGACTCCTGCAGCCAACTGCGCCAGCGCGACATGCGTTTGCGGGTCATGACGAACTCCGCGACGCTCCCCAGTTCGCCGGGTCGGGGCGCCACGGTAAGGGCGTCGATGGGGCGGTACGGCCGACCCGAGTCCGACGTCGGTGTGAGCCCCTGCTCGATCCACTTGTTGCGCTGTCGCAGCGCGTGCAGATCTTCGATCATGCGGTCGCTGAGCACGGTGTGAAGGGTCAGCGCGGTCGCATCGGCGACATCGGGCCATGGCTCGTCGGGGGGTGCGGGCGGTTCGGCGGGGGCGTAGTCGGTGGCGTCGGCGGCGATGACGATGATCATCTGCGCCCCTAGGGCCACTGCAGGACGCAACGGCGCGTTCAGGCGGATGCCGCCGTCGACGTACCAGCCGCCGATGCTCGCCGGGTCGTCCAACCTCATCGCGGGGAACGCCACGGGGATCGCCGCCGACGCCAGTACCTTGTCGGCACTGATGCGCCCGGCGGCGACGTCGACGGCCCGAGCGGGGTCGCTGACCGGCTCCACCGGCAGCGTTGTGTCCAGGAACAGCACCGAACGGGCGGTGCCCATGGCCGCGTTGCGCGTGGGCATCCGGGTGGCCACGACCCCGACGGCGTCCACCACACCTTCGTCGATGTTGTGTCCCAAGCGCGCCCCGTCGAAAACCGTGCGCGAGGTCTTGAGCAGCGGCTCGGTGTCCAGCAGCGATCGCAGTCCCGGTCCCCGACTGGCCAGCGACCCGGGCAGCAGGCGGCTGCTGGCCCGCAGGATCGAGCCCAAGGGGTGGCCCAGGATGTCCTTGCGCCCCATGGATCGCCAGACATCCACCAGTCGCCGCCCGGCGCGATCGCTGCCCAGGTGGGCGAACGATCCCCACAGGGCGGCGTTGATGGCGCCGGCGCTGGCACCGAGGTAGATGCTCGGCGTCAGCCCGCGTGACTCCAGTTCCGGCACGATCGTGGCCAATGCACCGGCTTGGAACGCGCCCCGAGCGGCGGCCCCAGTGAGCACGACGGCAACAGTGGGTTGGTCGGGCATGGCCTGCAGGCTACCGTCCAGGGCCGCTCGACGGTTCAGGTGTCGTCGCCGTTGCGCACGGTGTCCGCTGTGGAGGCAGGGACGCGCGGATGCAGCAGACCGGGGTGGCCGGGCGGCAGCGTCCGTTTGACGACCCACCACGACGCGGCGATGACCAGCAGCACCATGGGCCAGCCGAGCACGACGCGCGCGATGCCCAGACCGATCACGTTGTCCGATGCCCACAGGCTGCCTTGGACACCGGCGCGGATCACGAACGACGCTGTCCACACCCACGACGCCCGGCTGTAGGCCCGGACCAGGTCGGGGTCGGCCCGCCATGACGTCCGCTGGCCGACGGCGAATCCGACCACAACCCCGAGCAGCGGCCAGCCCACCAGGATCGACAGGGCCCATGCCAGTGCCGACACCGCGTTGGCCAGCAGGCTGGGCAGGAAGTAGTCGGCGGCGTTGCCGGTGCGCGCCGCGACGAGCGCAGCCACCCCCACCGCGAGCAACCCGCCCACCGCTCGCACGGGTTTCTCGTGGCGCAGCAGCCGCAACGCCGTCAGGATCAGGGCGACCACCACGGCAGCCACCAGGGCCGTGGTCAGTGACAGCCCGGCGATGACGTACGTGCTGGCGAAAACCACGCTCGGCAAGGCGGACTCCAATCCGCCGCGCCACCCGCCCAGGAGTCGGTGCATCGGGTTGTCGTGATCGGCGACAGCCACGATCGCCGAGGAGCCCCCCTCGGGGGGTTCGGCGTCGGAGTGGTCGGGGGCGGTCACCCCCTCATTGTCGCGGGTGTGGCAGCCCGGTGCATCCGCCGCGAACGACAGGACGAGAGCCACGCAGGGACGAGAACGGAGCGGGTGACGGGGATCGAACCCGCACCATCAGCTTGGAAGGCTGAGGCTCTACCATTGAGCTACACCCGCGAGCCGCCGGTCTTCGGCCGGCCGCCCGGTCAGTGTAATGGACATCGGACGTTGCGACGCTGGGGTGCGGGTACACTTGCCGCAGCCGACGCGGGGCGTAGCGTAGTGGCTAGCGCGCCTGCTTTGGGAGCAGGAGATCGGGAGTTCGAGTCTCCCCGCCCCGACCATCCGACAGATCCACTGGCAGACCAGTTGCGCGGCCAGTTGCAGGCCTGTGAGCATCACCCACCGATCGGTCCGCTCAGGCGACGCCCGGCGTGGACCCGGCAGGCGTGCAGGCGGGTAGCATGTGACTTTCGCGCAGAGAAGTGCCAGAGGGAGACCCGTGAAGAGCGACATCGAGAACTTGTCGGACACGCGCATCAAGCTGACGGTCGAGTTGCCGTTCGATGAGTTGGGCGACGAGGTCGAGGCTGCCTACAAGCGCATCGCCCAGCAGGTCCAGATCCCCGGCTTCCGCAAGGGCAAGGTTCCTCGCCAGATCATCGACCAGCGGTTCGGCCGTGGCGCGGTACTCGAAGAGGTCGTCAACGCCGCAGTGCCGCCGGCATATGACGCGGCCATCGCCGAAGCCGAGGTTGTGCCGCTGGGCCAGCCCCAGGTCGAAGTGACCGAGATCGAGGACGGCGAGAAGATCGCCTTCGTGGCCGAGGTCGATATCCGGCCGGACTTCGAGCTGCCGGAGTACAAGGGCCTCGCCGTCGAGGTGGACCCGCTCGCGGTCACCGACGCCGACGTCGACGAGCAGCTGACCTTGCTGGCCAAGCGCTTCGGGTCCTACACCGAGGTCGAGCGCGCCACCGTCGATGGCGACGTCCTGTTGATCGATCTGGCGGCGACCGCCAACGGCACCGACATCGAGGAGCTGGCCCAGCAGGCCATGTCCTACGAGGTGGGCGAGGACGGGCTGGTGCCGGGACTCGATGAGGCAGTGATCGGCAAGTCCGCCGGCGAGGTCGCGACGTTCGACTTCACCCCGGAGTTCGGCGAATACGAAGGCACCCCGATCTCGGTGTCGGCCACGGTGTCCGCCGTACGTGAACGCGTCATGCCCGAACTCGACGACGACCTGGCGACGATGGCCAGCGAGTTCGACACCCTCGACGAGCTCAAGGCGGATCTGCGCACCAAACTCGAGCGCTCCCGCCTGATGGAGCGTGGCCAGGAGGCTCGCGAGTTGGTGCACGACCAGTTGTTGGACTCCGTGGATATCCCGCTTCCGGCCAACTTGATCGACGCCGAGGTGGAACAGCATTTCGAGAACCATGGCGAGGCCGATGACGAGCACCGCGCCGAGGTCGAGTCCGATGCACGCAAGGCGCTGAAGAGCCAGTTCGTCATGGACAAGATCGCCGAAGCCGAGGACGTCCAGGTCGGCGAGGGCGAGCTGAGTCAGTGGCTGATGATGCAGGCCCCGCGCTACGGCATGTCGCCCGACCAGTTCGCTCAGGCGCTCGTCGAGGCCGGCCAGGTGCCCATGGCGGTGTCCGAGGTGCGCCGCGGCAAGGCTCTGGCCGTCGTGCTGGAGTCTGCGGTGATCACCGATACCGAGGGCAATGCCATCGACCTGTCGGAACTCAACCCGCAGCAGCCCGACATCGAGGCGATCATCGCCGCGGCGCAGGCCGAGGCCGAAGCCGCGGCTGCCGCTGAGGCGATCGCCGAGGAAGATGTTGTCGACGAGGCGGTCGAGATCACCGAAGAGGCCGTCAACGAAGCCGCCGAGGCTGCGGCCGAGGCCGACGACGAGGAGTCCGGCAAGTAGACCGGGCGTGCCCCGGCGGCCGCCCCACGCGGTGGGTGCCGGGGCGAATTGAGCCGACTGCGAAACAGGGTGGGCCCCGGCAATGAATCCGGGTCGCTCGCGTTAGTGTCTGTAACACCCCAAGCCGGGCGGGGAAGTCCCCGACGCCCCCGCAGACCTTTCAGGAGGCACCACGTGTCGCAGATCCAGTTGCCCAACTCCAGGGGCCGGGAGCCCTCGGGTCCCGGGCTCGACGAGTCGGTGTACCAGCGCCTCCTCAAGGAGCGCATCATCTTCCTCGGATCGGTTGTCGAGGACTCGATGGCCAACACGATCGCGGCCCAGATCCTGCTGCTCGCCGCGGAGGATTCCGAGCGGGACATCTTCCTGTACATCAACTCGCCCGGCGGCTCGGTGTCCGCCGGCATGGCCATCTACGACACGATGCAGTACGTCAAGAACGACGTCGCCACAGTGGCGATGGGCCTGGCGGCGTCGATGGGGCAGTTCCTGCTGTCGGCGGGTGCAGCGGGCAAGCGCTACGCCCTTCCGCACGCGCGCATCATGATGCACCAGCCCTCCGGTGGCATCGGCGGCACGGCGTCGGACATCAAGATCCAGGCCGAGCAGATGCTCTACACCAAGAAGAAGATGGCGGAGCTCATCGCCGAGCACACCGGCCAGACCCTCGACACGATCGAGTCGGACTCCGACCGCGACCGGTGGTTCACCGCGACTGAGGCCAAGGACTACGGCTTCGTCGACCAGGTCGTCAGAAAGGCCAGCGACGTGACCGGAGATGGTGGAACAGCATGAGTGCACAGTGGAACCCGACCCAGATCCAGCCGGGCCCCTCGGCCCGCTACATCCTGCCTGAGTTCCGGGAGCGGACCTCCGGTGGCTTGGAACGGGTCAGCAACCCGTACGCCAAGTTGTTCGAGGAGCGCATCATCTTCCTCGGCGTGCAGATCGACGACGCGTCGGCCGACGACGTCATGGCCCAGTTGCTGTGTCTGGAACAGATGGACACCGAGCGCGACATCTCGGTCTACATCAACTCTCCCGGCGGCTCCTACACGGCCATGACCGCGATCTACGACACGATGCAGTTCGTCAAGCCCCAGATCCAGACCGTGTGCCTGGGTCAGGCGGCGTCGGCCGCTGCGGTGCTGCTCGCCGCGGGGACCCCCGGAAAGCGGTTCGCGTTGCCGCATTCGCGGATCCTGATCCACCAGCCCTACAGCGAAGGCCAGGGTCAGGGGTCGGACATCGAGATCCAGGCCAACGAGATCCTGCGCATGCGTGAGGAGATGGAGAGCATCTTGGCTCACCACTCCGGCCGTGCCCTGGACGAGGTGCGCAAGGACATCGAGCGCGACAAGATCCTGACCGCGGGGCAGGCCAAGGAGTACGGAATCGTGGACCAGGTCATCGAATCGCGCAAGGCCACAGCCAAGCCCGCAAAGTGACCTGCCGCCCGCGTCGTGGGGGCCTTTCGGTGGCGAAACACCGGGTCGCATCGCGCGTCTGACGGACCCAGGGGGTAGCGTCAGCATCAAGGTTTCCGTCCGTCCGCCCGCCCGCGGCGCGAGTCCGCATGCGGGGCAGCGGCGTTTCGGAGGGAACCGGCAGGGTTGGGCACGGTCGTTGGTCGGCGACCCTGCGGAAATGGTTGGGGATGATGGAGGGAGTTCGCGGTGGCGCGAATTGGCGACGGTGGTGACCTCCTGAAGTGCTCGTTCTGCGGGAAGAGCCAGAAGCAGGTCAAGAAACTCATCGCAGGCCCGGGGGTCTACATCTGCGACGAGTGCATCGACCTGTGCAACGAGATCATCGAAGAGGAACTGACCGACGGTGCCAGTGCCTCCATCGAGGAGCTGCCCAAGCCCAAGGACCTCTACGAGTTCCTCGACCAGTACGTCATCGGCCAGGACAACGCCAAGAAGACGCTGTCCGTGGCCGTCTACAACCACTACAAGCGGCTGCAGTCCGCCCGCCCCGAACGGGGCCGCGACGACCACGTCGAACTGGCCAAGTCCAACGTTCTTCTGCTCGGGCCCACCGGTTCCGGCAAGACGCTGCTGGCCCAAACTCTGGCCCGGCGTCTGAACGTCCCCTTCGCGATCGCGGACGCCACGGCGCTCACCGAGGCGGGCTACGTGGGCGAAGACGTCGAGAACATCCTGCTCAAGCTGATCCAGGCTGCCGACTACGACGTCAAGAAGGCCGAGACCGGCATCATCTACATCGACGAGATCGACAAGATCGCGCGCAAGAGCGAGAACCCTTCGATCACGCGGGATGTGTCCGGCGAGGGTGTGCAGCAGGCGCTGCTGAAGATCATGGAGGGCACGCAGGCCTCCGTGCCGCCCCAGGGCGGTCGCAAGCACCCGCATCAGGAGTTCATCCAGATCGACACCACGAACGTGTTGTTCATCGTGGGCGGCGCGTTCGCCGGTCTCGACAAGGTGATCGAGTCGCGGGTGGGCGCCAAGCCGATCGGTTTCACCCATCACATGACCGAGGACGAAGAGGCGGGGGACACCAACCCCGACGACATCTTCAGTCGCGTGATGCCCGAGGACCTGCTGAAGTTCGGGCTGATCCCCGAGTTCATCGGCCGGCTCCCGGTGGTGACGTCAGTGAGTGCGCTGGATCGCGAAGCGTTGATCAGAGTCCTGACCGAACCCCGCAACGCGCTGGCCAAGCAGTACGAGCGGCTGTTCGAACTCGACGGCGTCGAGCTGGAGTTCGACAAGAAAGCCATGGACGCCATCGCCGAGTTGGCCATCGAGCGGGGAACGGGGGCACGTGGCCTCAGGTCCATCCTCGAGGCCATCTTGCTGCACGTCATGTTCGACGTCCCCAGCCGCAAGGACATCGCCAAGGTGGTCATCACCGAGAAGACGGTGACCAAGAAGGCGGCCCCGACCATGGTTCCTCGTGAGATCACTCCCCGGCGCCGCCGCGGCGGGAGCGGATCCGGTTCGGAACGCACCACCGCCTAAGGGCTGTCACTGCGAGGGCGGCTGCTCCAGCGCGACCCTCATCTTGGCGGCCAGACTGCCCGCCGCTGAGCGGGACACCCCGGTGATGTCGGCGGCTCCGCGGACTCCGTCTGCGGTCCAGAAGCACAAGGTCTGCTTGGCGCCTGCCGAGGCGCACTGCATCTGACCGCCACGTGCCCCCGCGGGGACTGTCGCCGCTGCGTCGAGGGGCTGTCCGCCTGCTGAGGCGTAGGCCTGCGCCAGCGACTGTGGGCTGCCGCCGAACACGGGGGCGACCCAGACGGTCGCGCTGGTGCCCTCGTTGGCGTAGGTCGCGTACTTCGACCCGGAGGCACCG
>RRZU010652192.1_pt1 | contig 15176 bp, 14 predicted proteins | sample 2165561 | NCBI WGS metagenome assembly RRZU01 (sample SAMN10456909, study PRJNA506462) | wastewater metagenome | isolation source: wastewater sludge | place: USA: Moscow, Idaho
ACACCGCAAGGCGCTGTTCGCCAACATGGCCGGCTCGCTGATCGAGCACGAGCAGATCAAGACCACGCTTCCGAAAGCCAAGGAACTGCGTCCGATCGTCGAAAAGCTGATCACGCTGGCCAAGCGCGGCGATCTGCACGCCCGCCGTCAGGCTGCCTCGCAGCTCAAGCAGGACATGCATGTCGCAAAACTGTTCGAGGTGCTGGGCGCCCGCTACAAGGACCGTCAGGGCGGCTATGTCCGCATCATGAAGGCCGGCTTCCGCTATGGCGACATGGCGCCGATGGCGATCATCGAATTCGTCGAGCGTGACACCGACGCCAAAGGCGCCGCCGACCGCGCCCGCGTCGAGGCCGAATCGGCTGCCGACGAGGCGTAATCCCGCTTTTTCCGTGGGTTAAGAACACGTTTAAGCCCGCAGCCAAGCTTTTGGCTGCGGGCTTTTTGCAACAGGTCCGGCCGCGATTTTGAGCGGCTTGTTGCAGGCCCGCGGGCGGTTCGCAAAGAATCTGGTTGTGCAGCACCTTGGATTGCGCGCATAAATCGCACGGCTGGGCTGTAGAGGGGCGACGAATGTCTGAATGGACGACGTCTGACTTCCCCAAGGTTACCTTAGGTAAGGACAAAAAACGACATGTTGTTTCTTGGTATCGCTTGAATACACTACAGACTGTGCCATTTTTCCTGCTAACCTAGAAAAGAACAATCTGTCCAAATCGTCATGTCATCACGCGCGGAAATCAATGCTGCACTTGCCAAGCTGAAGAAGCTCTCTCCGGCGGGTTACTTCATCGGGCTGCATATCCGCTTTGCGGCCCCGCTGATGCAGTTTCAGACCTATAACAAGGAATGGGCGCAACGCTATTCCGAACGCGCCTATGCTCTGCGCGATCCCACCATCGCCTGGGGCTTCTCGACGACCGGCGCCTGCCGCTGGAGCGTGCTGCCGATCCCCGACCCGTTCTCGATTCTTCAGGATGCCGCCGACCACGGGCTGCATTACGGGCTTGCCGTCGCGCATGGTCCGATCAAGTCGCGCACGATCGCCGATTTTGCGCATGACAAGCGGGAATTCACGGATGACGAGATCGAGGTGATCTCGGCAACGGTACGACGGCTTCACGAAATCACGGAGCCGCCGGAGAGCCTGACAAAGGCTCAGCAAGAGGCCCTTCGGTGTATCGCAGAGGGGGATCGCCACGCAGCGGCGGCTGCCAAACTTGGCATTACCGAGAGCGCATTCAAGGCCCGTCTTATCTCGGCGCGTGAAAGGCTGATGGCGCGAACGACGGCCGAGGCGCTGCAACGGGCCAAGGACTACCGCTTGCTATAAACGGTCCGTCCACCGTTGCGGTATATCCTGGGGGCCACCACCACCACCACCCCAGGAGAAAACCACCATGCAGACCACCACCACCATTCAAAGCACCGACGTTCAGACGACCACTCTTTCTTTCGCTAACATGCATATTCATGGCGAATTGTTCGCCAACATCTTTCGTGCCCGGAAGCAGAGCTTCATCGACCTGAAGAAATGGCCGCTGCCACAGGTCGACGGGATGGAGTTCGACCAGTACGACACCCCGATGAGCCGGTGGGTCGCCATCCATGAAAATGGCCGCGTCCTTGCCGGCGTCCGCCTGACGCCGACCACCGCAAGCTGCGGGGTCTATTCCTACATGATCCGCGATGCGCAAAAGGACCTGCTGAACGGCTCGATCCCGCAGAACCTGCTGGACGGCCCCGCCCCGGTCGAGGAAACCACCTGGGAGGCAAGCCGCCTGTTCATCGACCACTCGATCCCGGCCGCCCGGCGCATGCGCGTCCAGATGAGCCTGATCCGCGAGATGAGCAATTCGGGCCGCGAACTGGGCGCCAGCCGGCTTTTGTGCCTGGTCAAGTCGACCTGGCCGCGCTGGCTGAATCCGCGGGGCGTCGATGCGTCGGCCATGGGCCCGGTGATCTGGATTGATGACGACTACTTCCAGTGCGTGTCGATCAATCTTGCGCCCAAGATGCACTGATGGCGCGGCACAGGCGGGGGGCTTTCGCGTCTGCGCGGCGCATCGTAACATGGCGCGCTGATGGCAGACCTATTTGACAGGGCGCCCCCCGCAGGCGACCCGCAGCCCCAGACGACACGCCCCCTGGCCGACCGGATCCGTCCGGCGCGGCTGGCCGATGTCGTCGGGCAGGGCAAGGTGATGGGGCCGGATGGCCCGCTTGGGGCGATGCTCGGCTCGGGCAGCCTGTCCTCGTTGATCCTGTGGGGCCCGCCCGGTGTCGGCAAGACCACGATCGCGCGCCTTCTGGCGCGGGAAACCGACCTGGCCTTCGTGCAGATTTCGGCCATTTTCTCGGGCGTGCCGGAACTGCGCAAGGTGTTCGACAGCGCCCGCCTGCGTCGCCAGCAGGGGCGTGGAACATTGTTGTTCGTCGACGAAATCCACCGTTTCAACAAGGCGCAGCAGGACAGCTTCCTGCCGCTGATGGAGGATGGCACGATCACGCTGGTCGGCGCCACCACCGAAAACCCCAGCTTTGAACTGAACGCGGCGCTGCTGTCGCGCGCGCAGGTCATCGTGCTGGAGCGCCTGAGCCTTGCCGACCTTGAATTGCTGGCGCAGCGCGCCGAGCAGGACATCGGCCGCCCCTTGCCGCTGACCGGCGAGGCGCGCGAACGGCTGCTGGAAATGGCCGATGGCGACGGCCGCGCCGCCCTGAACCTGATCGAGCAGGTGATGGCCTGGAAGCTGCCGGCGGGCGGCGATGGCAAGCTGGATACCCAGGCGATGTCGCAGCGTCTGATGCGGCGCGCGGCGAAATACGACAAGTCGGGGGACGAGCATTACAACCTGATCTCGGCCCTGCACAAATCCATTCGCGGCAGCGACCCCGACGCGGCGCTTTACTGGTTCGGCCGGATGCTGGAGGGGGGCGAGGATCCGCGCTATCTGGCCCGCCGCCTGACCCGCATGGCGATCGAGGATATCGGCCTGGCCGACCCCGCCGCGCAGCGCCATTGCCTTGACGCGTGGGCGCTTTACGAACGCCTTGGCAGCCCCGAGGGCGAGCTGGCGCTGGCGCAGGCGGTGATCTATCTGGCGCTCGCCCCCAAGTCGAACGCGGGCTATGTGGCCTATAAGGCGGCGCGCGACCTTGCCCGGCGCTCGGGTAGCCAGATGCCGCCGGCGCATATCCTGAACGCGCCGACCTCGCTGATGAAGGATCAGGGCTATGGCGCGGGCTACCAATACGACCACGATGCCGAGGACGGATTCTCGGGCCAGAACTACTTTCCGGACGGCATGAAGCGCCCGGTCTTTTACCTGCCTGTCGAGCGCGGCTATGAGCGCGATCTGAAAAAGCGCGTTGAATGGTTCGCCGGCCTGCGCCAAAAGCGGCGGCCAGAGGGCAAGACATGACACATAATTTTCTGCAAGTGGCGCTTGGCGGCGCCATCGGCGCCTCGGCGCGCTATGGCGTCAACATCATGGCGACGCGGCTGGTGCCGGGCCTGCCGGTGGGCACGCTGGTCGTCAATGTGCTGGGTTGCATGGCGATGGGGCTGCTGGCCTCGGGGCTGGCGCTGCGGGGCGGCCAGCATCTGGCGCCGTTCCTGCTGACCGGCGTGCTGGGCGGCTTCACCACGTTTTCGGCGTTCGCGCTGGACACGACGGTTCTGTGGCAACGCGGCGACAGCGGGCTGGCCATGGGCTATGTACTGGCATCGGTCGTGCTGTCGCTGGCGGCTGTCAGCGCGGGGCTGGCCATCGGACGGGGAATTTTCGCATGAGTGGCGTCCAGACCATCACCATTGGCGCGGATGAGGGCGACCAGCGTATCGACCGCTGGCTGAAGAAGCGCTTTCCGCAACTGACGCAGGGCGCCGTCGAAAAGATGTGCCGCACCGGCCAGTTGCGCGTCGATGGCGGCCGCGTCAAGGCCAATACCCGGATCGAGACCGGGCAGGAGGTGCGCGTGCCGCCGCTGCCCGACGCCAGCGCGCCGGTGCCGGCGCGGGCGAAAAAGCCCTCGGTCAAGCAGTCCGATGCCGAGATGATCCAGTCCGCCGTCCTGTGGCGGGACGAACATATCATTGCGCTGAACAAGCCGCCGGGCCTGCCTTCGCAGGGGGGATCGGGGCAGGGGGATCGGCATGTGGACGGCCTGACCGAGGCGCTGATGTTCGGCTACAAGGACCGGCCGAAGCTGGTGCACCGGCTGGACAAGGACACGTCGGGCGTTCTGCTGCTGGCGCGCACCGACCGCATCGCGCGCGCGCTGAGCGAGGCGTTCCGCCACCGGCTGACGCGCAAGATCTATTGGGCGGCGGTGGCGGGCGTGCCGCATCCGCGCATGGGCTCGATCAAATACGGGCTGGTCAAGGCACCGGGCCGCGGCCGCATGGGCGAGGGCGAAAAGATGGTCGCCGTGCATCCGAACGAGGTCGCCTCGACCGAGGGCGCCAAGCGCGCCCATACCGATTACGCCATTCTGGATGCGCTTGGCGGGCGCGTAAGCTGGGCGGCGATGGTGCCGGTGACCGGCCGCACGCACCAGCTTCGCGCCCATATGGCCGAAATCGGCCATCCGATCATCGGCGACGGCAAATATGGCGGCTCGGGTCAGGAAAACCTTGGCGACGGCTGGGGCGCGCAACTGGGCGGAGAGATCAGCCGCAAGCTGCACCTGCACGCCCGGATGATCCGCTTTGAGCATCCGATCACCAAGAAGCTGATCACCGTGACCGCGCCCTTGCCCGACCACATGGCGCGGACCTGGCAGACGCTGGGCTGGTCGGAACAGGACGTGCCCGAAGACCCCTTTGCCGAGGACCCATGAAGCTTGTCGTTTTCGATGTCGATGGCACGCTGATCGACAGCCAGCATATGATCGTCGCCTCGATGAATGCGGGGTTCGACGCGGCCAACCTGCCGCATCTGCCGCGCCAGCAGGTGCTGTCCATCGTCGGCCTGTCGCTGCCGCTTGCCATCGCCGAGTTGCTGCCGAAATCCACCCCGGCGCAGCGCGAGAAGGTGATCGATGGCTATCGCGCCGCCTACATGGCGTCGCGCATGCATCTGGAATCGCCGCTATATCCCGGCGCGCAGGATTGTCTGGACGCGCTGGCGGCGCGGGGGGATGTGCTGCTGGCCATCGCCACCGGCAAAAGCCGTCGCGGCCTTGATGCGCTGATGGCGAATTACGGCTGGGACCGGCTGTTCGTCAGCCGCCAGACTGCCGATTCCCATCCCTCGAAGCCGCATCCGGCGATGCTGCAAGCCGCGCTGGACGAGGCGGGCGTTCCCGCCGCGCGGGCCTGCATGGTCGGCGATACCGAATTCGACATGGCGATGGGGGTGGCTGCGGGCGTGCCGGCCTTTGGCGTTGCGTGGGGCTATCACCCGGCGGACCGGCTGCTGGCGGCGGGCGCCGCCGTGGTCGCCCCCGACTATCCCGCGCTGACCCGCGCATTGCAGGAGTGGGCCGATGACTGAATGGAAAGCCCGGCGTTTCTGGAAGGCCGCCGATGTGCGCCCGCAAGGCGACGGCTGGGAGGTGGTGCTGGACGACCGCCCCCTGCGCACCCCCGGCAAGCAGCCGCTGATCCTGCCGACCGAGGCGCTGGCCCGCGCCATCGCCGGGGAATGGGACGCGCAGGCCGATGTCATCGACCCGAACGCGATGCCGCTGACCCGCGCCGCGAACTCGGCCATCGAGAAGGTCGTGCCGCAATTCGACGGCGTCGCCGCCATGCTGGGCGATTACGGCGGCACCGACCTTCTGTCCTATCGCGCCGGCCAGCCCGAGGAGCTGAGCCGCGCACAGGCCGCCGGCTGGGACCCGCTGATCGACTGGGCGGCGACCGACCTGCGCGCGCCCCTGCGCATCACCGATGGCGTCATTCCGGTGCCGCAGGACCCGGCGGCGCTGGAGCGGCTGCGGGCCGAGATCGCGGCGCTGGATCCCTTTGCCCTGACCGCGCTGCACGATCTGGTGACGCTGCCCGGCTCGCTGATTCTGGGGCTGGCGGTGCTGCGCGGGCGGCTGGATGCAGAAACCGCCTGGAAGCTTGCCCGCATCGACGAGGAATTCCAGGCCGGCCGCTGGGGCCGCGACGATGAGGCCGACGAGGCCGCCGCGAACCGCCTGACCGCCATGCGCGACGCCGAGCGGTTCTATCGCCTCAGCCGCAAGTAACCGAAAAGTCACGTCCAAGTCACAGAGGCGTCATGCATATTTCTTGACGGCGGCTTCGTGATCGGCACAATGCAAACTTATGGGGGCATAAACGCCCCTTGTTAAGCGGACTGCGCCTGACCGCGCATGTGGTTATTTTTCCCGGCAAGTCCGAAACAACAGTGAGGAAATCCATGAACAATTCTGTACTCTTCGGCACCGTCACCGCACTGGCGCTGGCCGCGTCCGGCGCCATGGCAGCCGAGGGCGACACGCTGAAAGAGGTCAAGGCCCGCGGCGTGCTGAACTGCGGCGTGAACACCGGCCTGATCGGTTTCGCGGCGCCGGATGCGAATGGTAACTGGTCCGGCTTTGACGTGGCCTTCTGCAAGGCGGTGGCGGCCGCCGTGCTGGGCGATGCGACCAAGGTGAAATACGTTCCCACCACCGGGCAGACCCGCTTTACCGCGCTGTCCTCGGGCGAGGTGGACCTGCTGGCCCGGAACTCGACCTGGACCTTCCAGCGCGACACCGACCTGAAGCTGGATGCGGTCGGCGTCAACTATTACGACGGTCAGGGCTTCATGGTGCGCAAGGATCTGGGCGTCAGCTCGGCCAAGGAACTGAACGGCGCCACCATCTGCATCCAGACCGGCACCACGACCGAACTGAACCTGGCCGACTATTTCAAGTCGAACAACATGGAATACCAGCCGGTCAACATCGACAGCAACGCCGAGGGCGAACAGCAATACATGGCCGGGGCCTGCGACGCCTATACGACGGACGCCTCGGGGCTGGCGGCGACGCGCGCCAGCTTTGCCGACCCGGAAAACCACATCATCCTGCCCGAGATCATCTCGAAAGAGCCGCTGGCACCCTTTGTCCGCCATGGCGACAACAACTGGGGCGACATCGCCCGCTGGACGCTTTACGCGCTGATCGCCGCCGAGGAATACGGCGTGACCTCGGCCAATATCGACGAGCTGGCCAAGTCCTCGACCAACCCGGAAGTGCAGCGCCTGCTGGGCACCTCGGACGATCTGGGCAAGATGATCGGCCTGGACGCCGAATGGGCCAAGCGCGCCATCAAGGCCAGCGGCAACTATGGCGAAATCTTCGCCGCCACCATCGGCGAACAGACCCCGATCGGGCTGGCCCGCGGCCTGAACGCGCAATGGACGCAAGGCGGCCTGATGTACGCAATGCCTTTCCGCTGATCGCGGGGCTGAAACTGACGCGCGGGGGACCCATCCCCGCGCGTTTTTTGAATGACAAGACCGGCACCGGGAAGAAGTCCGAAGACCCGCCCGACCAAGCCGGACACGGGGAGTAAACTATGGTCTCATATCCGGGCGCGGATAATCCGCCGTTCCGTTTGTCCATGCTGATCTATGATCGGCGCTATCGGTCGCTGACCTTGCAGGCGATCGTCTTCATTCTGGTCATGCTGCTGGCAAGCTGGCTGATCAACAACACGCTGCAGAACCTTGCCGCACTGGGCAAAACGCTGAGCTTCGACTTTCTGTTCCGCCGCGCGGGATATGACATTCCCCAGCAACTGATCCCCTATACCGCGGATGACACGCATCTGCGCGCCGCCATCGTCGGGCTGCTGAACACGCTGCTGGTCGCCATCCTTGGCTGCGTCTCGGCCACGGTGGTGGGCGTGACGGTGGGCGTGCTGCGGCTGTCCTCGAACTGGCTGATCTCGCGGCTGATGACGGTCTATGTCGAGGTGTTCCGCAACATTCCCCTGTTGCTGTGGATTCTGGTGATTCTGGCGATCTTCACCGAGGTGCTGCCGCCGCCGAACGCCTATCGCGGCGAGAATCCGGCCGCGAGCATGATCCTGTTCGACACCATCGCGCCGACGAATCGCTATACCGCCATTCCGTCGCTGGCCATGACCAACCCGCCCGGCGTCATCCCGCTGGGACGCGAAGGGGTAAGCTGGGCGGTCGTCGCCTTTGCGCTGGCGATCGCGGCGGCGCTGATCGGGCGGCATTTCCTGAACGCGCGCGCACAGCGCATCCAGGATGCGACCGGGCAGCGCCCGACGACCTGGTGGATCAATCTGGCGATGCTGGTCGCGCCGGTGCTGGCGCTGATCTGGTATTACGGGCTGCATCTTGTCCGCCCCGAGCTGAAGGGCTTCAACTTCGTCGGCGGCCTGACGCTGGACAACGCCTTCGTGGTCCTGTGGCTGGCGCTGACGCTTTACACCGGCGCCTTCATCGCCGAGATCGTCCGCGGCGGCATCCTTGCCGTCAGCAAGGGCCAAAGCGAGGCCGCCTTTGCGCTTGGCCTGCGCCCGCGCCGCACGATGTCGCTGGTGATCCTGCCGCAGGCGCTGCGGGTGATCGTGCCGCCGCTGATCTCGCAATATCTGAACCTGACCAAGAACAGCTCGCTGGCGATTGCCGTGGGCTACATGGACCTGCGCGGCACGCTGGGCGGCACGACGCTGAACCAGACCGGACGCGAGATGGAATGCATGGTGCTGATGATGGGCATCTACCTGTTGCTGAGCCTGATCATCTCGGGCGGCATGAACGTGTTCAACAGCAGCGTCAAGCTGAAGGAGCGGTGAGATGAGCAACGAAGCCCAATCCCCCGCCTTCGTCCGCCAGACCATGCTGCCGGCGCAGCCGCCGCCAAGCCGCGCCTCGGGCGTGGTGCTGTGGCTGCGCACGAACCTGTTCTCTGGTCCCCTGAACATCGCGCTGACCCTGCTGGGCTTGGCGATCGTCTGGCTGGTCCTGCGCACCGTGCTGCCATGGCTTTCGCATTCGGTCTGGAACGCGACCAGCATGGCCGATTGCCGCAAGATCATCGCCGAGACCTGGGGGCCCGATGCCAGCGGCGCCTGTTTCGCGATCATCAAGCATCGCTGGAACCAGTTCGTTTTCGGCTTCTATCCGCAAGAGCTTTACTGGCGCCCGCTGCTGGCATTCGGCCTGCTGTTCCTGGCGCTGGCGCCGGTGCTGTTCGCCGACATGAACAGCACCCGCCCGCGCCGCATCGTGCTGGGGCTGGCGGTCGGCCTGACGCTGATCTTCTCGGCCATGCTGGGCACCGGCGCCGCCATCGTGCTGGCGATGGCGGTCCTGATGCTGGCCTGGGCGGCGCTGATCGAGGCGCGGCCCGGCAAGGCGCTGCTGGCCAGCCTGCTTTACCCCTTCCTGGCGGTCTGGCTGCTTTGGGGCGGCACGCTCTGGCATCCGCTGATGGTGCTGGCCGGCTTCGGCATCGGCTATGCCGTCTGGCGGGCGACCAGCGAACGCATCGGCCTGCTGGCCGTGGCGGCGGGCGCGGTCGCCGCGGCGCTGTGGTGGCTGTTTGCGACGGCGCCCGTGACCGATGCGCTGGCCGGCGTCCTGCCCCTGGCGCTGACGCCTGTGCCCTCGAACCTGTTCGGCGGCTTCGTGCTGTCGATCACCATCGGCGTCGCCGGGATCGCGCTGTCGCTGCCCCTGGGGATCATCCTTGCGCTGGCGCGGCGCTCGGACCTGCCGCTCATCAAGATGATGGCGGTCATGTTCATCGAGTTCATCCGCGGCGTGCCGCTGATCACGCTGTTGTTCGTGGCCTCGCTGCTGCTGAACTATTTCCTGCCGCCGGGCACCAACTTCGACATCATCCTGCGGGTCATCATCATGGTGACGCTGTTCTCGTCGGCCTATATGGCCGAGGTGATCCGCGGCGGCCTTGCCGCCCTGCCCAAGGGACAATACGAGGCCGCCGATGCGCTGGGGCTGGATTACTGGAAGGCGCAGCGGCTGATCATCCTGCCGCAGGCGCTGAAAGTGTCGATCCCCGGCATCGTCTCGACCTTCATCGGCATGTTCAAGGACACGACCCTGGTCGTCTTCGTCGGCCTGTTCGATCCCTTGAAGGCGATGTCCGACGCCGTGCGGGCCAGCTTCGAATGGAAGGGCGCCTATTGGGAACCCTATATCTTCGTCGGCTCGATCTTCTTCATCCTCTGCTTCAGCATGTCGCGCTATTCCATGTATCTGGAACGCCGGCTGAAGCGCGACCATCGCTGAGGAGCGCAATCCATGACCGCAACCAACCCCGTCGCGACGCCCGAACTTGGCGAAACCGCGATCGAGATTGCCAAGCTGAACAAGTGGTATGGCACCTTCCACGTCCTGCGCGATATCGATCTGAACGTCAGCCGGGGTGAGCGGATCGTCATTGCCGGGCCCTCGGGCTCGGGCAAGTCGACGCTGATCCGCTGCATCAACCGGCTTGAGGAACACCAGTCCGGCAAGATCGTCGTCGATGGCACCGAACTGACCAACGACCTGAAGAACATCGACAAGGTGCGTTCCGAAGTCGGGATGGTGTTCCAGCACTTCAACCTGTTCCCGCATCTGACGATTCTGGAAAACTGCACGCTGGCGCCCATCTGGGTGCGCAAGATCCCGCGCCGCGAGGCCGAGGAAACCGCGATGCATTTCCTGACCAAGGTCAAGATCCCCGATCAGGCCAACAAATATCCCGGCCAGTTGTCGGGCGGCCAGCAGCAGCGCGTCGCCATCGCGCGGTCGCTGTGCATGCGCCCGCGCATCATGCTGTTCGACGAGCCGACCAGCGCCCTTGACCCGGAAATGATCAAGGAGGTGCTGGACACCATGATCGAACTGGCCGAGGACGGCATGACCATGCTGTGCGTCACCCATGAGATGGGCTTCGCGCAGGCCGTGGCGCACCGCGTCATCTTCATGGATCAGGGCCAGATCGTCGAACAGAACACGCCTCGCGAGTTCTTCAACAATCCGCAATCCGAACGCACGAAGCTGTTCCTTAGCCAGATTCTGGGGCACTAAGGGCGGAAATGGCCAGTTGCCGGGGCGATATGCCCCGGTTTATGCTCCCGCCGACGTTTCGGAGATTTATGATGAACCAGACCATCTTCCTGCTGCTGGGCGTGCTTGGCCTTGTCGGCCTTGGCGCTGCCATTTCCGGCAATGACGACGATCACGCGCCCGACGGTCCGGCCGACGATCCGCGCCTGAACCCCGATACCGTCATCGGGGATGAGGACAGCGATCAGGACCAGGTGCTGAACGGCACCAGCGGCGACGATGGCATTCTGGGCGGCAGTGGCGACGACACCATCAACGGCGAAGCTGGCGACGACCTGATCGGCGCGGGTTATGGCAATGACAGCGTGATCGCCGATCCCGGCAATGACGAGATCTATCTGGGCGGCAGCGATGACGTCTATGGCGCCTACGAGGCCGGGGTCAGCCAGGGCAATGACACCATCTATGGTGGCTATGGCAATGACACCATCACCACGAACCTGGGCGACAACTCGATCATGGGCGGCGAGGGCGACGACCAGATCTATGACTATGGCGGCTCGGTCTATATCAACGGGCAAGAGGAAAACGACCTGATCCTGTCGCCCGACGCCTCGGATCCGAATGCGCCCGACACGCTGATCGGCGGCGAGGGGGCCGACACCATCCATGCCGGCGCCGGCGATCTGGTCGATCCGGGCACCGGCTCGGACGAAATCTTCCTGCGCTCGGACGCGGGCGGTGCGGCCGACATCACCATCGGCGGGGCCGACCACATCACCGTGACGCTGGCCTCCGACTATACCGGCGAGGCAGCCTATCAGCTTGTCCAAAGCGGCGAGGATGTGCGGCTGGTCGTCAATGGCGAGGATCTGGCGATCCTGCGCAATACCGACGTGGCCAGCGTCAACACCGTCACGCTGGTGCGCGAAACCGTCAGCTAAGCGGCATTCGTCACCAACGGGAAATCGAAAGGCGCGCCGGGTTCCCCCGACGCGCCTTTTCCGTTCAGACTAGCCCGCGGTTCAGACGGCGGCCTTGCGCGATTCCTCAAGATACAGTTCGCGCAGGCGGGTGGCGACCGGGCCGGGCTTGCCGTCGCCCAGCCTGACGCCGTCCACCTCGACCACCGGCATCACGAAGGCCGAGGCCGAGGTGAAGAAGGCTTCGTCCGCGGCCTGCGCCTCGGCGATGGTGAAGGGGCGTTCCTCGATCTGCATCTGCGCCTCGGCGGCATAGCGCAGAAGCGAGGCGCGGGTGATGCCATGCAGGATGTCGTTCGACAGTTGCCGGGTGACGATCTTGCCGCCCTTGACGATATAGGTGTTGTTCGAGGTGCCCTCGGTCACGAAACCGTCCTCGGTGAACCATGCGTCGTCGACGCCCTGATGCTTGGCCTCCATCTTGGCCATCGAGGGGTAAAGCAGTTGCACGGTCTTGATGTCGCGCCGACCCCAGCGCAGGTCGGGGATCGAGATGACGCGGATGCCGGTTTTCGCCTGCGGATTGGCGGCAAGGCCGGGCTTGGCCTGCGTGAACAGCACCACCGTCTGCGGCGTGCCCGCTGGCGGATAGGCAAAGTCGCGGTCGCCGCCATTCCCGCGCGAGACCTGAAGATAGATCAGCCCCTCGTCCATGTCGTTCAGTTCCACCAGCTTGCGATGGATCGCCAGCCATTCGGCCCGGTCCATCGGGTTCGTCATCCCCAGCGCCTCAAGCGAGCGGGTCAGCCGCGCGATATGGCCGTCGAATTCAAGGATCTGGCCGCCAAGGACGCTGGTTACCTCATAGACCGCGTCGCCCATCACGAAGCCGCGGTCGAAGATCGAGACATTGGCCTCGGTTTCGGGCAGGTAATCACCATTCAGATAGACGGTGCGGGTCATGTGCTTCCTCTCCTTGTCGCCGGATTGCGGCCGCTGCGGGTGCGGGTCGCAGCGCGAATGCGCCAGATGAATCAGGGCGTCAAGGTCTGCCAATGGCGGTCGCGGCGCAACCGCAATTGCGCCTCGGCGGCGCATATTTCGGCGCCGGCATGACGGAATGGCAAAGGGCATCGCACCGTCCGCCCACGCAGAAAGATTGACAAAGCGCTGAATGGTCAGCCAAATGTGATCAGTCGTCAGGCAAGGGTGCCATCCCGCTGACCACATCGGACACCTGGGCGGTCAAGCGGGGAGGCTGGCCGCCAATCAGGGGAGGAGCAACAGGCCTTGCGGTTATCGCAGGGCCTGTTGTCATTTCGGACTGGGACAATCTGTCGCAGGCCGCCATTTTCAGGAAAAACCGCAGGTTAGGTAATACTGCCTAGAATGGCCGGGCGCGCTGCGCCGGGGCTGCGGCGGTGTCTTCAGGCGGCAGGTTTCAGGGCGACGGGGGCCTCGGCCAGCGGGTCGGGCGTGCGGTTGCGCGCCGCCCAGTCGGGCATGGGTGATTCGGGCATGGCCAGCGGCATGGCGTGATCCATCGCCGGATCCAGGCGGATTTCGCCCTGCGTCGCGGGCCGGGTGGTGTTCAAGGTGCTCATCGCATCCCTCGTATTCTTTGGACCGGCTGCAATTAGGCAGCTTCGCCCGAAAGTGCAAGAGTGCTGACCTATTCGTGAGCGGTCCAGTCATCCGGGATACGCGGCGAGGCGGCGATCAGGCGTTGGGTATAGGGATGTTCGGGCGCGTCCAGCACCCGATGCGTCGGACCGCTTTCGACGATCCTGCCCTGCTCAAGGATCAGCACGCGGTCGGTGATCTGGCGCACCACCGTCAGGTCATGGCTGATGAACAGATAGGCCAGCCCGTGGCTGACCCGCAGTTCCGCCAGCAGGTCCAGCACCTGCGCGCGCACCTGCACGTCCAGCGCGCTGACCGCCTCGTCCAGGACGATCAGGCGCGGCTTGATGATCAGCGCGCGGGCAATGGCGATGCGCTGGCGCTGGCCACCGGAAAATTCGTGGATGTGCCGGCGCATGGCGTCGCCGGTGATGCCGACATCGTAAAGCGCCTCGGCCACCTGCTCGCGCCAGTCGCGGGGCAGGCCGGTCAGGTGAAAGGGTTCGGCGACAAGCCGCTCGACCCGCCAGCGCGGATCGAAGCTGCCGAAGGGGTCCTGAAACACCACCTGCATCCGCGCGCGCAGTTGGGGCGGGGTGGCGCGGCCGGCACGGATTTCCTGCCCGTCCAGCAGGACGCGACCGCCCTGCAAGGGGTCAAGGCCAAGGATGGCGCGGGTCAGCGTCGACTTGCCGCTGCCGGATTCCCCGATCAGCCCGACGGATTCGCCCTGATCGATGTGAAAGCTGACATCGTCCACGGCGCGGAACGTCGCGGGCGGGGCGAAGGCGCCAGCGCGGGGCAGGGCGTATTCGCGCATGACGTTTTCGACCCGCAGCAGCGGCTTGGGCGCCGGCGGCGGCAAGACCAGCCGCGGCTGGTGGCGCGAGGCGGCGAAAAGCTGGCGCGTATAGGGGTGGCGCTGGTCGCGGAACAGCGCCTCGGTCGGGCCTTCCTCGACGATGATGCCGCGCTGCATGACGGCAACGCGGTCGGCGACGCCCGCCACCACCGCAAGGTCATGGGTGATCAGCAGCATGGCCATGTTTTCGTCCCGCACCAGCCCCTGCAGCAGGTCGAGGATCTGCGCCTGCGTGGTCACATCCAGCGCGGTCGTCGGTTCGTCCGCGATCAACAGGTCGGGGCGCTCGGCGATGGCCATGGCGATGGCGACGCGCTGGCGCTGACCGCCCGACAGTTCGTGCGGAAACAGCGTCAGCGCAAAGCGCGGCGCGGCCAGCCCGACGCGGTCCAGCCGGTCGCGGGCGCGCGCCAGCGCGGCATCCCGGCCAAGGCCCTGATGGATGCGCAGGACCTCGGCCACCTGATCGCCAATGTTCATCAGCGGGTTCAGGGCGGTCATCGGTTCCTGAAAGATCATGCCGATGCGCTTGCCACGGATGCGGCAAAGCGCGGTCTCGGTCATGGTCAGCAGGTTCTTGCCGTCCAGATCGACCCGGCCCTCGGGGCGCATCTCGGCGGGCAGCAGGCCGATGATCGACAGCGCCGCCATCGACTTGCCCGAGCCGCTTGCGCCGACCAGCCCGGTGATCTGGCCGGGCATCAGCCGCAGGTCGACATCGCGCAGGATGTCCAGCGCGCCAAGGGATACGGCAAGGTCGCGGGTCTC
>RRZU010237697.1_pt1 | contig 15173 bp, 4 predicted proteins | sample 2165561 | NCBI WGS metagenome assembly RRZU01 (sample SAMN10456909, study PRJNA506462) | wastewater metagenome | isolation source: wastewater sludge | place: USA: Moscow, Idaho
ATTGGCCACATCTGTACCTTGTGCACCATCGTAAGTGTGAAGTTCATCGAGAACGATAAAATGGAGCATAGGTTCTTTCTCTCCGATATTACCTTTCCACAAGGGCATAAAGCGTTGCTGCATCAATCCATAATCTAGCATTTTGAAGTTAGTCAAGAGAATATCAGGCACCGTATCAACAATAGCATCCCGACTCTCGATGATGTTGTGTTCACCCATTTGCGTAGGGAAATCCTTTTTATCTGTACCTTCACCAATAAACAAACCAGCGGTTACCTTTCCCTTTAATCTTGGATCGTTCCATATAGCTTCACCAAGACGCTTTGCTTGGTCGCTGGCAAGAGCGTTCATCGGATAAAGTATAATTACTTTAACACCTTGTCTATGCTCATAACGATTCATCTGATATACATAGTCAAGCATTGGAAATAGGAAACATTCCGTTTTTCCAGAGCCAGTACCTGTAGTTAACAGTGTTGGCTCTGGCTTATGCCCATCATGAGTTGTCAATCTCTTGAAAGCTTGCACTTGGTGGAAGTGAGCTTGAAAGTCCGGTTTAATATCCAATGGAATGACTTCATTCTCATCAGCTTTAACAAAAGGTGTTTTCAATGATACATAAGGGCCTTTGAAAAGTCCATTCTTAGGGTCTTCTATAAAACGATAGAAGGCATCGCCCACCTTTGCTTCCTTGAAGCGAAAAGTAGCTTTGATATATTCCAGTACGGCTTGTCGTACCTCGTATGCTTGGTGAAGTGGTAACATAATTATTATAAATTATTGATTTACTGAACCTTGTTGAATCTGGTCTAAAAGAGAAACAATGCTCTGCCCTAATTCGATATAATCTTGTTCTTCATAACCTTCTACAAAATCTATTGTGTAATAATGATTTTCATCACAAGTTATTAACCAATCTGGGTGATTATTATGAACTTTTGAGACAATATCTAATTCAGTTTCAACTTTCCATTTCCCTTTTGAAAAACCAATTGAAGATGCACTTGCTGTGATAACAATTGGACTACATCCATGGTCATCAAGTTTGTAAACATTATTATTTCCAAGAATAGTCCAAAGAATATTAGTTAACATCATCCATTCTAAATTTCCTTCACTATGTTGTGAACTATTTAGCATGATCAAGTCAAGGGGATATTCATTTCTATTGTCCCAAACACCGATTCCATAACGTGCATATTCACGAAAACAACGACTTCTATATTTAGCCAGATAATATTTCCAGTCTTTAATACTAAAATCTTTATATAACGTATCTAATGCACCGAAATTCTCTGGTATATCTTTTTTATCAAGTATCTTTAGTATGTTAATCTGATCTTTACGGTTATGACTTTTTATAAAAAACTCACTTAAATGGTTTGCCGAAATCAAGAAATATCTTCGATTATCGTTTCTGTCCATATATGGATCATACTGCATGTATTCTATTTTTTTATCCAAAAAAAGAGTCCTAAGTTGGTTAAAATGGCTATAATAATCATTTCCAAATAATGTTTCAAATTTATTCAAAAGGTCAATCAGTTTGGTCGCATCTAACGGACAAATTGGAATCATGCAATTGAAACCATCATTTTCTAATGAATAATCCATAAAAAGAGAAAGTGAGCAACGTAATATGTCATGATTTTCATATCTCATGAGTAATTCATAGTCATTTGGAAACAAATAATTCTGCTTAACGAATTCTTCGTTCCAAACATTTTGTAGAAATGATAATTTGTGGCTTTCTCCATTAATTATCAATCCTGTTTCTTTATCATAATAGGTTTCTATTCCTTTACAATCGATAATATACTTTACTTCTGTCAGAAAACCTGGGAGTTTGTCGGTACGTGCATCTACCGCTCTAACATTTCCCGTCATCAGATTATGAATAATTCTCAAACATCGCTTTGTTGTATCTTCATCAGATCCCTTTTTATAAAGAAGATACAATGAATAAAAGTAAACCATTTCAGGAACAGATAAAGACCCGTTAAGAGCTAGTTCAAACACTGGCATTCTTTTTTGTTTCCAAAACAAACGAATGATTTTATCTTTACCGACAACATCATCATCAAAATAAAAGAACTTGTACCATAATTCATTGAATCCCTCTTTTTTGTGAATAGAATATAGTGTATCAAACATATCTATAACACTATTGATACTGTCAGCATCGCTTAAAATATTTTGAATTGTAGGTTCTTGATAACCTAATGAAGGCATATCACGGCGATAAAACTCTAATTTGAATATATTCTGAAAAAGGATAGAATATTTTTTATCAGCATCATTAGTGACTTCAAGTGCATCTTGTTTGTCGGAAATTATTTTATCTGTATAATCCCAAACTATATCGATCCATTCAGTATCCATCTTGGTTGAAAATGAATCCTTCAATTCTTCTGATACACTTTTTATAGTTGACATCATATCTGATTTGAAGATTTCAAATTCTGTCAGCTTCTTTCCACGAGCATTTATTTTTATAAACAAGTCATCGGTAAGACCAAAGTTTTCCAAAGTGAGCTTATAAAACTGTACATTTTTTCTGTCAGTAAGTCTTTTCCACAGACATGGCGAAAGATTAAAAGCATTAAGTTCAATGCATTTCTTTTCAATCTTATCCAATACATTCAACATTGATATAATGGTTGGGTCACTATTATATGTGCTAAGGTACAGAGCATCATCAATAATCAACGTTTTCAAGTTTTGCTTATCATATTGATATTTCACAAGCAGATTTTGACGAATATTTAAAATTAAATTCGTACAAAACTCCGTTGCAGATTGACGAGTTTCATATCTAAACTTTGTAAGTTTTAAGACTTCATTTTGGTCGATTGTTTCTCCACTTTCATCACCAAGCAGTGATGCATAGAAGTATAGAAGGAACAAGGTTGTTAATCGCTGTTGACCATCAAGCGGAATTAACCCTGCAACCACTTTATTCTTCTTAACATACGAACCTCCATAAACGAAGTCAAGTATAATTGTTTCGTCGTCGCATACAGCCTTTAATATATTGGTCAGCATGCCATCAAGTACAGATTCAACCTTTGGATCAACACGACCATATGCATAGTCTCGCTGAACCTTTGGTATTATAATTGTGTTCTCTTCATCCAACAATTGGCAGAATGTTTTCAGTTTACCTATTTCGTTATTATTCATTTGATTCTGAAGTTTCATTAATTGTTTCTATTTCTGGATCTATGGCTTCAAGCACTGGATTAAGGACTTCTTTTATATTTTGTAAGTAGTTCTCGCGATCTTGTTCGCTCCAGTAAAAAGATTGTTGAACACAAAAGTCTTCTTTACTGTTGTTGTAATACTTAAGAAAAACTAATCTTGTGCAGTATGGAATATATTCTCCTTTTGCATCATTTTCCATAATAAGTTGACGCTTTACCTCAAATACAGAATTACTAATGGATGTGTTTACAGTTCCACTGAGCAATGCCATATTGGAAATATTGTGAATTTCAGGAGTTCCACCTTCTGCTATGGCCATATTGTTGTAATATGCATTAACACTATCAAAACATTTTGAAAAATCATCAAAAACAAATTTGTTCTCTTTTACGACCTTTCTCTTTTCGGACAGATATTGAATAAGAAGGCGGGGATCGTACTTATCTCCTTCTGCAAATCTATTAGCTAGATGTTCTAATGCTTTTATATTCTCATCCAACCATTCAGCCCATTTCGCTTTGTCTGTTCGATCTATACGTTCAGAATTTTGGGCATGTATATGTTCAAGGGTCCAATTCTTATTCTTATAATGTTCAAATGGAAAATTATCTTGAGTAGTAGCCATTCGAGTAGACTCCACATTAAAATAGAAGAGTATTCGTTTTAAAGCACCCGCCTGTTTTCCATCATTATAACTATATGTATATATATCGTCATTTATGTTTAGCATAAGGTGACGCTTAATCATCCAATCTATATTCTTTGAAAAACGTGACTTCCTTTGTTTGGTAGATTTATCAAGCAGGTCCATTAATACAGTATTGCCTTTTTCAGCGATTAAATAACCAATCTTATGATAGTAATCACGATTTTGATACCATGATAATAACGTAGCGAAATTGCTTTCAACCTTCAACCATAAATCCCAAAGACCCTTAACTTTCTTATTTCTTACAAGTTGTTCGAAATATAAACAAGTAAAAAGTTCATCTTTCTCGTTTGATTCTCGCTGTGAGATAAGATCAAATAAATATTCAATACGACTACTATAACCTGAATCTGATGCATCGTTCTTAATGAATGCCCAAAAAGACGGCTGACGTAGCTGCTTTTCGAAAATATCCCATTGCTCGATAATATGAGATTGCTTTCTTGCTTGTTCTCGTTCTCTCACAATCTCTTGAACTTCTTCTGGATAACCTTCTATAATATTTTCATCACATTCAAATGAAGCAGAATCCGATAAAAACATGGCACGAATAAGTTCAGCATTGTTCAATGAAACTTTTTTATCATTAAGTCTCTTAAATGTTTCATTTGGGTCACTTCCATCACGAAGTTCATACCAAATAACCTGAACAGACTTTTTGTCTTCTATAAATTTTTCATGAGTAAAATTTTCGTGGAATGTTCCTTCAAAGAAATCCAATCCATTACCACGTTTCTCACCATCTTTCAACCAATTTAGTACACACTTAGTCGCTTGTAGAATATGCCATGAATCAATATCAAGATGTTGTTCATTCTCAATAGAGATTGCATAAGGGTCAACTTCATCATCATAAATAAAGTTATTAAATATCTCGCCCAAAAGAGGACGCGTTTTATATTTGATAGTAAACTTTGATTTGAATCTTCTTTTGATATTGCCAAACAGAGCAAGGATAATACGAATGGTGGTTAATCGTTGTTGGCCATCAATTACTTCATACCATCTATTTTCATCATCATCAGAATGCAAATTATAAGATTTTATATCCTTTTCATCAAGTTCTTTTACGACAATTGGCTGAAGACAATAAAATTCGCCTTTACCTTTTTCAAAAAAGTTGGTAAGATCACCCATGAGTTGTTCTACTTGTCGAGTACCCCATCTATATCCTCGTTGGTAGTCGGGAATGAAGAAATTTTTGTCATACAAATCAGGAATAGCTCTCAGTTCAAGTGCATTCTCCTCTATATGAATATTATCTATAATCTCATTCATAATCAACGGTTTATTTATTTTTTATATGTTATACGTATGTTTAACCTTCTACAGTTTATTTATATCAAAATCATCAGAAGAAATGACCGAGAATCCTCGCTTCTCAAATTCCACTTGAGATGTTGAGTCTATAGGATCTATGGCTACTTTTTTTTCAGGTAAAAGCAGGCCTGCTGTTGCAACAACAATGCCATTATCATCTGTTAGTTCTGTATCACCTTCTTTACTAAATGAAATATTTCTTTCAATAAGCTGTTCTACAATGGATTCCAGACCTGGGTGTAGTGCTTTTATGTCATTCTTTTCAAGTATTGATTCAATAAGTGCATCATCAATATCTCGAGTAGTATTTGTGTGATATACACAATGAATACATTTGCTTAAGAACATAGATACTTTTGGTGAAATGGAATGCATCTCAGTTAGGGGAATATCAGATATAACCATCGTTGTACTTCGTGATCGACTAGTCGCAACATTGAACCTACGCTCATCTAAGGCAAATCCAGGGTTACGCCCTGGAACATAAAGAATTGCGTAGTCAACTGTCATACCCTGAATTCTATCTATGGTTTCTATTGTGAAATCATCAATAGTCTTATCTGTCAAAAATTTCTTTTGCAGTTGCTTTACAGTATCATTAAAAGGAGAAATTATAGCTATAGATCTATCAGGGTAATTAGAACTCATATATCCAACCACCATTGATACAATATCCAAACCTGTACCAGATACGATTCCGTTTGTAAAGTCCTGAGTGTAACTATAAATCACGCCACCTCCCTTGGGAAAATATTTTTGAGGGCAAGCCGAGAAATCTAGTTGTTCTTTTTGAACTGATTTAAATCTATTGCTATAAAACATACCTGTCAATTCTGCACTAGCAGGAGTCAATCGGAATGTTGTTATTATTCTGTAAGACTTCACATCTGTACCTAGTGCAAATGTTTTTAGACCTTCAACTTGTGTATTTACATTCCAGGCTTTGTAAAGACTCTTTTTAGGATTGCTGATAATTGGTGGAAGCTGCATTGGGTCTCCAACAATTAAACATTTCTTTCCTAATTTCTTAAATGCTAGTATGGAAGCAAGGAATGCTTGAGAAGCTTCCTCAATAATAACCAAGTCATAATTAGGCAATCCGTCATCAACTAGATTATGTGAATTGTATGCCTGTGATAGCACATAGTTTGTAGAACAAAAGAGTTCGCCATTTGGTACAACAAATCCTTTTTTTATAGGTTTTAAACCTTTTACTGTTCTTCGTTCATCGGCGGATAAATTTGACTTTGATATCCTACCAGCTTCGAGGTATGGTAATAAAGGTGGCTGCTGAACAAGTTCAATTAGCCCCTTATTAACCATTGTAGTTACGCATACTGTTTTATATTCATCAAGATATTTAGCAATAATATGCGCTATCGTATAGCTTTTACCAGTTCCAGGAGGGCCTTGCAGTACACAGCAATCTTCTTCATTTAGTGTTTGAATGATTGTATCAGGTATAGAAGTTTCATTCTCTGGATTATACTCCAACTCTTCGGGATGCCAGTCTTCGTAGTCAATTTTTGGCTCGATTAACTGCTCTGGTATATCATGGTACACTTCTAAAAAGTTAACCATGTTATTAAAATAATCAACAGGAGGGACTGGTGAGAACAGTAGTATCGTGAGCGACTTACCTTCAGCTTCCTTTTTCGAGAACAAATCAAAAAGTGCAACACTTATGCCAGTACAACCAACATAGTCATATGCTGTATCAGACTTTTTCTGATAGTATAAAGGCAAAATGTCTGATGGATTTGAGTGATACTCTATTTTTTTACAGAAGTCCAAAAATGAGCAATTCCAATCATATAGTCTGTTGCCAAGATCCTCCATAGCCCCTTTCTTCACTACCATGATAGACTTTTGTACTTTCAATCGAGGGGCTTTGTCTTTCGGAAATTTCAATATGATATGACCAAGTTTCTCATTGACATGTTCCACATAGCCAACAAGAATTTCTTCTTTTCTAAATAGCTGATTCATTGGAGCTTTTATTATATTCTTTTGCTCCATCTCAGCTTCTCTTACCTGATCAGAAAAGAAACACTGATAGTTCTTAACTTTTTTATTAATACTCATCTTCGTCCTCCTCCGAATTGTTTATTTCATTAGAAGGGAGTTGTGCAAAGAGGGAATTATATTTCTCATTAGAGTTTATTCTAACAAGAGTATAAGCTGTTCCTTTCACACCGCGTAATACTCCTGAGTACAGTTCCTCAACTACATTTGCTTTCTCCGCACCTGTTAGTTTAATGACGATATCATCCTCGTCTATCCATTTAAGTATGTCATCTATAGAATTAAAATACATAAACTCATTAGACTTAGCTCCGAGATATACGCAAACTACACAACGATCATCTGCTATCTTGTTCCATATTGCAGGAGAAAGATACATAATGCCACCAGCAGCACTACACTTGTGTATATATTTACCACCGCCAATAGTATGTTCATTCTTCATATGAGCATTGCGAATGAAATCAACTTTGCTTTCATCAGGTGTCATGCCGCGTTTTACAAGATTATTGTAAAGACGAAGCTGAGCAAGATAATTTTGGTCAGCAACCTGCTCTGAGGATAAATCTTCGCCAAGTATGCGGTTAATCTCATCTATCTCTGAAGTTGTTGGCTCAAGGATTTCTAGTGTTCTTGTTACACCATGCGAACCAAAGTTACGAACATCATCTGGCGAGTATGGCTTTGGAGCAGAAGAGGTATAATTGCCTCTTGGACCATCCCAACCTCTCATATCTGTATATGGCTTTCCCTCTATAGATTCTCTCGGCTTATAATTAGATAATCCTCGTGGAGTTCTTGGATGAGACTCTGTATGTGAACGATTATAATCTTTTGAAGAAGTATCAGTTTTATCACCCTTATGATTACAGTTGTTCTCATTATAATGTTCGTTGTCTATAGCCGATTCCGAGACGCCTGTAGTATGAGTGAGTGAACCTGACCAATTCTCCATGTTTGCTGTCCGCGAGTGTTCACTAATAGTAGAACCATCTCTCCAATATCCATTAACCCAAACATCACCTCGCCAATGGCCACGAACATATGTGCCTGAACGATAATGTTCACAAACAGTTTCTTGTATTTGTCCTTCGTATTTGTAAGTCATCTTAGTTATATGGCTAAAATCATCAGGACTAAGATTTAAAGATTCTTCATCTATAGCCTTTCGCTCTTCGTCATCCTTTTCTTCAATATCGCTTAAAATATCATACAATTCTTCATCCTCTTCTTGCACATTTTGAGTAGGAGTTTGCTGAGAGGCATGTGCGTTAATTGTCGTAAGTTGAGGAGAAGAATCTGCAATTCCATTATCTTCGTTTGCTAATGCTGTATCATCAAATACAGGACGAGCAGTATAAGTATGACGTTTAGAATCATCAAGATCATCGTTATCATTTGCTTCCACTCCAACCATTTCTCTCTTCTTCCCAGGTACGATTACATCCAATTGATTCATAAACTCTTCATTGAGTTTCAAATCATTTGTAATCATATTTAATGCACTAATCTCATCATTCATGATTTCATTGATGATATCTTTACTAAAGTCGGTTGGCACATCCAAATACCTTAGAAAAGCAGCCACAAAGTCATTGAACACGAGCTTAGCATCTATGTCTTGGACATAGAAAAATTCTTTTGTTTCTTTCTTGAAATAGAACTTCTTAAGCGATTGGCTAATTTCTGAATCATCCTTGTACTGAAGAGAAATTGCAGTGCACCGCAATAGATTCATTTGTTCTATTAGTTCATCATATTTTTTGTAAGTTTCACTCCATGTGTCTATGTCATAGCGACCTGCCATTACTAAGGCTGATATTCGAAGACGCTGTTTTAAGTTCCTATTTACATTAACCGCATTGTTAGGATCTACAATTAAATCAGCATCCGTAATCGTTTTAATTTTGAATACTTCGCATGCCTTAGTAAAATCTGTGATATTAATGTAATCCGGATTAAGAATTCTATCAAGGTCATTAAAGTATTGCCCAAGAGTAGCATTTCCTTGTTCGAGAGCATATAGTGACTTAATAGATACGCGAGTGTTTTTGGTATTTGTCCAAAGAGCACCTTCGTCCTCGCGATATTCATCAACTTTTTGCTCGTCATCTTCATGATAATCTTCAATAGCCCATCTTACTATGGTCGGGCGTGTATCTTTTCCATTTACGCTAAACAATGCGTAAAGGCTATCAGAAAACGATAGTCCTTTTTTGAATGGCAGTAAATCAAACATCGTTTTGTCTTTATATTTGATTTCCTGAATAGATTCAAGCGGTAGCTTGTTTTCCCAATCCTCTGTCTTTTTGACATAATTAGAAATAGCTGGAGAGTACAAATCCGAAGGTTTTCTCATGTAATCTTTTGTAGGAACACATGCTGTTTCACTAAACTCTTTAGAACTAATATATTCTGCTATTTTGTCAAGACTATCTTTATCGGCCTTACCTTGCAGATATTTAGTCCAAAAATAGTACGAAAATTCTCTATTAGTTAAGTGTTGAATATCTCCCTTTCTGAAATCACAATGAACGCCCAAAGAGCGCATAACTTTACCAACATAATTTTTGCAATTAGTGTTATAACTATCACTGGTAAATACAATAGAAGTAATTCCATTCTTTTGAAAATCGCAGAATGGATTGTAGATAGAACTCATTGTAAGAGTCTTTGCATCTATATACTCACCTTTATCATCTAAGACCAACACTTTTTCCAATTCATTATATTCACCCAAAGTATCAATAGCAGTCTCACGTAGTACTGCAAGTTCATCCATGAATGCGAAGTGAATTGCATTGAATTGAATACGGCGAGTTAAGTCATTCTGAATTTTCAGATAACTACTAATCTTTACGTGTCTCCATTCAGTAGTGTTGTCGATGAACTTAACGTTTAATTTCTGAAGAATTTCTTTTATCAGGGTGCGTTCTTCTCCTGTAGAGAATGTTATCTGATTAGGTATCTCAATATAAGCGAATGGTTCGTTTTGTTCAGTACAGTTAACGTATATGCAATTAGATAGATTGTAATAATTTCCGTCATGTGCCTTAACTCTTAGTTTGGTTAATGCAGATGGAAAATCTTCATATTCTTCTTCAAGTTGGTCACGATACTTTACAAGAGTAGCAGGTAGAGTAGGTTCGTCTATCTCATCCAGTTTTGGAATAATCGTACCGATCAGAATATCAATAATCTCTGATTTAATTCCTACCGAAATCCAAAAATTTTGCCATTCTTCAATATCGTCATCTTCTTGTACGTACTTTGATGAAATGAAGTTAGCAGCAGCATCGAACTTTCTGACATAACCTTCTATACCACCGTCTTGGATATAACTATCTGCTAGATAGATGACTTCGCTTATTTTGGCAGTTGTATCGTCGGTAAGCAGAATCGGAAGTTCTGGAAGATTGGTTCTTGCTGTTTCTGAAAGATTCTTTTTCGACCATCTCCAAAATGAAAGATTCTTTGCCTCGTCTGAAATAGTAGTAGCGAATGTTTCGGTGTTATCATTTAACCATTTGAGAAAGTGAGAAATAGTAAAATCACCATTCTCAAGATTTATACTCCAATAGTCTCTATTTGCCTCAGCATTGTATGCAGGATCAATAATATTAAGTTGTGAAAATTCTACAAGTCCCTTTTCTGAAAGTTCTTTTGCTGTACTACTTAGAATTGCATGTTCTGTTGACGAATCAACAGGAGTGGCATTTCCTAAAAGATAAATTCTTGCAGACTTCATCTTTTTTATTTCATCAGCAGGTGTTTGACCTTTATGTTCAATTACAAGATTGTGGAAGTCAATACTTTCTTCCTTTTTCGTAATCTTCTTGTTGATTGTCGGAATTTCAGGCGCAATGACATGACTAAAGAACCCTGCGAAATCATATTTTACTGCTCTAATAGCAAGAATTGCTTTAGAATTACCATAAGCGTTAGTACAAATATGTACAATTTCTGAAGGGAACCACTCCCTATTTAGGATATCTTTAAGTTCGCTATTAAAAGCGTAAATAATTCTGCTTGTATTTCTTATATCGCAATTATCTTCAGAAACTAATGTGATGGAAGAGAACAAATTTTCATCTTTTTCCTCCTCAAAGATGAGTTTGTAGTTATCATCAAGATATTTGATGAAATCTATGTTCTTTGAGCCATCGGCATCTTTGTCTCCACTAATGTTTCTGTTAATATCTTTGATATGATTCTTGACAACATATTTATAGAAATCCTTGGCTGTAATTTCTTTTACCCAGAAAGCAGAATCCATAAATTTTTTAAATTCATCAATCTTGCTATTAGAGCAGTTCTGGATGTAATCATTATCTAAACTATACATCCATCCTTTATCTATCCATTCTTTTTCACTACATGAATCATATAAAGATGATGGCATAAATACTTCATCGTCTTTGGGAATAATAAAGCTGTAATTGCCATCCTTATCGACTACGTTTAACGCATAATTACTTAGGGTTCCTGAAGTAAAAAGATTTTTATTGTTAAAACAGAACTTAACAAAATCTTCACTAATGGTGTAGTCTTCGTTAATGGCTTCTTGTATTTCATTGCAATAACCATCTGATAGAATCATATCTTTTGCAATTATTTCATCAGAGTATGTCAATACGCCAAGATTTGACTTAAAATACTCTTGAACAATCTTATCATACTTCGTAGAAATAAATTCTATTGAAATATTTGAAAGCCATTCAGATTTACTTATCTTCTCACCATTAGTTGATGCAAAGAATACAAATTTATTCTCAAAGTCACTTACAACTTCATTTGAAGTCGTGATAAACGGAAGGCTTTTAATAATATCATTAATAATGGCATTTTTTGCCAAGAAGAGATAGAAATGAAGAGAACTTTCTTCTTTCTTAAGTTCTTCTACAGTCTCTTTTTTATTAGTAGATGATAACAAAGTATCTATAACGAAATCCTCAGGATCGAATGAGGCGAAATGGTCTTCAATAATAGTATCCCACTCTTCATTATTTTGAAAACACTTACGTGTTTTAAGTGATAGATAGTAAATATGTTTAGTAAAGGCCTTCAAATCGAGTAGATGCTCATCGACATCATAATATAGGTCTTCCGCACAGTATAGTTTGCCACATTCATCTTCTATGAAGATTTTTTCATTCATGAAATCATCAAGCAAATCATTCACAAGAAGAAAATTCAAGAATTTATCATTATTTTCCTGTACTTTCAGCCATTCTTGAAACTGTTCATTTTCAATCATTTCGTGAAGGTCTTCAACTGTAAAGGTTAAATCCTTTTTTGCATAATTTTTAAGGAAACGATTAAATGACTTATTGGAACGAAGTATTGGAAGAGGTAAATAAACATCTTCTAAATCAGCAAATTCCAGAAATTCCTCATCTGTCATTATTCCAGAAGTAGTCAAACCTATTGTATCATATACAATATAATTAACATTTGCAATTCCCTTCTTTACAGGTACAATATTCTTTTTATCTAAAACCTTTTCAAAACTATCTTTGAACTTTAAAATATAATCTTTGTAATCTCCGTGTTCTTTAATACATTTATCGAAATTTGGTACAAGTGAGAATACAGAACCTAGTTCATACTTGCGAGAAGCAAGAAGCTCAAGCAACCAGTAGAAGAGTCTTTCGCCTGCTATTGATGTTAATTCTTCATTGAAATTGGTCTCGTCATCTAAAAGAAGAACTTCCGTTTCTATATCATTTCTATCTCCTTTAGGTATCATATCGCTGTTCATAAGGAATGGAAATCCCCATGAGGCCTTTGTCGGCAAATAGCAATATAAAATTGCATCTTCTATAGGCTTTATTATAGATCCTTCATGCTTACATGCAAATGATACACGGGTTGCGTCAAAATCTTTGTATTTTTCAGGAATTCTACTACGACCTGTATCAATAGTCTTATTAATAAGAGCTTGCAGGTCATAGTCTATATCTTTCTCATAGTCATTGACAACCCATTCTTCATTGTTGCGTTGACATAGACTTACCTCTTTACCACCAATAACAACTTTGACAGAGTTGATATTCGGGATAAAAAGAATAATGTTTGAATCTGCAAATACTTTCTTGAATAGATTCTCATAGCAATTTTTGCCAACGTGCAGCAGACGATTGTCGTCTGGTCTTAGGGCAATTTGAACTCTGAAATCTTTTGAAGAAGAGTTGAATGCATCATTTATCTCAGGAGAAAGTTCTGAGTAATCCGTCCAAACCGGCAAAATAGGCCATGGCGCTTTAAGTCTTTTAATCTTAGTAGCCTTTTCGTCGAATCGGAACGAATATTGTCCAGTACGGAGATATACGTAGTGATTATTAAGAAATACAGTTTTAAAGCCAATACCCTTATATCCAATAGCTTTCTTGTTCGCCACTTTCTCTTTTTCATTGATGCCACATATACCTGAGATGTTTCGTACATTAAACTTATCACCTGTATGCATGAACAGTAGATAGTTTTCAGTTATATTAAACTCAACATCAACCATTTTTCCTCCTACAGGATAGTCATTTGCATTTTGAAGCAACTCATATATGAAGGTTGACTCTTTCGCACTAAGCTGTTTGCTAAGAGTATCTAAGAAATTGGTCGCAGAACCAAAGTTTTTTGACTTGTCGTTGTGCCTATCATCAAAAAGAGTATCGATAAACCATTTTGGGTCAATCTTTTGAGGTTGATGAGCATCCAAATCTAATATAATCTCGTATGGATTAAACTTATTTCTTTTTGATAATTTCCAATGAAATAAATAGTATTCGTCCTTCTTAAGTCTATGTAAATCAAAAGGAAAACTCAATTTAATTGGTTTTTCTTCATTGTCGTTTGGATAGAAGGGGATATGATCAAAATTCGGTTTTCTAATATCGTCTATTACATTAGTATCAGCTTCTTCATCATAGTGATAATAACCAATAAATTGACAATCTTCTACACCCCACATTTCAAACAAGTCTTGTTCATTCGTGTCTTGTGGCTTAACTACAGTAACTTCATGCTGACTTGCTCTAAGTGAGCGACCGATTAATGTAACAATATATTTATGGTCTTCTCCTCGAAGTGCATCAATGTTTATGCGACATTTAAAAGTACATGGACCTTCAGGTATGACATCACTATTGGTTGGAACATTTAAAAATGATGGGCATAAATTAGAAAGGTTTCCGTCCAATGTTATATTGGAAATACTTCCTTTATAATAGCTTGCATTTTTTACGCTCTTAATCTCCGTCGAAAATACTCCATGAAAAATAGTCTCTGAGTAAAACTCAAGAATATCTTCGTCCGAAGCATTAATCAGCTGTTTACGATTTATATATTTGGCCATTGTTGATATTTTTCTAGTTATTCTTGATTGAAACGCTTCGCAAAGTGAGCCCAGGCACGGCGATAGTCAGCTATGCGGTCGCAGCAGGTGTAAGGGGCAATGAATGTTTGCTTTTGACCTCGGTAGAGTTCACTCTTTTCTATAGTGTGTTCATAGGTGGGTGTAGTGCCAAGATAGGTCAAGCTGTCTTTTTGCTCACCGCGCATAGCGTTCCATGTGGGACGGTCAAGACCTACGCCTGTCAAGCCTTTGGAACAAGTGAATACGATTTTGCCTTCGGCATCATACCATGTGTCGTTCTCATTTTGTTGAAGCACAGGAAACTGAATGGTGTATATCATCTCTAAGTCCTTTAGAGATAAGCCTAACGCCATAGCGGAGATTACGTCTATCTCTACAAGTGCCTGACGACGCTCGAAATAATTACGCAAAGGTATGCTCCATTGCCAATTAGCGGTGAGCCTGTCGAATGGCTTCAATCTATCATCATCGATACTCCATGTTTCGGATTTAAACGAAGGTTTATAACATTCTTCCCATAGTTGAGAATAATAAGTCGTAAGA
>RRZU011354791.1_pt1 | contig 15173 bp, 15 predicted proteins | sample 2165561 | NCBI WGS metagenome assembly RRZU01 (sample SAMN10456909, study PRJNA506462) | wastewater metagenome | isolation source: wastewater sludge | place: USA: Moscow, Idaho
GAACTGGAGAAGCTGCGCGCCGAGAAGGCGGAGCTGGAAAAACTGCTCGGCAGCGACACGCTGATGCGCCGGCTGGTCGTCAAGGAGATCAAGGCCGACACCGCCAGGCATGGCGACGCACGGCGGACGCTGATCGAGGCGGCGTCGATGGCCTCGCGCTCGGAAGTCGCGGCGGTGGCCGACGAGCCGGTGACGCTGATCGTCTCCGACAAAGGCTGGGGGCGCGTGCGCCAGGGCCACAACCTCGATCTTTCCGCCGTCGCCTACAAGGACGGCGACGGCCCCGGCGTCAATTACGAGTGCCGCTCGGTCGATTCGCTGGTGATCCTCTCCAACGAAGGCCGCGCCTTCACCGTGCCGGTCGCCGCGCTGCCCGACGGCCGCGGCATGGGCGCGCCGCTGCCCTCGTTCGTCGACATGGGCAACAGCCGCATCGCCCACGTGCTGGTCGGCAAGCCGGAAGACGAGCTGCTCGTCGCCAAGACCTCCGGCTACGGCTTCATCTGCACCTACGGCGACCTGCTCTCGCGGCAGAAAGCCGGCAAGGCGTTTTTGACGGTGGAAGACGGCGCGACGATCCTGCCGCCGACGCGCGTAATCAACGCCGACCACCTCGCCGCCCTCTCGGAGGACGGCCGCCTGCTCGTCTTCCCGCTCGACCAGATGAAACGGCTATCCGGCGGCAAGGGCGTGCAGATCATCGGTCTCAAGGACAAGGAAACGCTGAAATCGACGATCGCGGTAAAGGGTCCGGTCGTCGCCATCAAGGGCATCTTCCGCAACCGCCCGAAGGAAATCCTCTCCGACGAAAAGCACCTCGGCCAGCGCGCGCGGCGCGGCGCGGCGGTGGGACTGGTCAATCAGCCAATCATCGAGAATCTGCCTGCACCTCAACCGAAAGACGCCAACGACTGATCCGGCGAAGCCATGTTTGAACCTGAAAACCTCACCGCAAAGGCGCGAAGGCGCAAAGATCGCGGAAGATAGGTGCTGTTCGCGTAGCGCTTTGATTTTCTTTGCGAACCTTTGCGATCTTTGCGCCTTTGCGGTGAAGAACTGAGTTTTTAAGGTTGGAGCCCGTTCGTCCATCGCTTGTCAAATGGGAGCGGGCTTCGACAGGCTCAGCCCGAACGGGAGTTGAGACGTCTTCGTGCCGAATCGAAGCGAAGCGCGCCACATCCCCTTTCCGCCACCGCCGAGCAGCGCAGGAGGGGCGAAACCGAGCCTACGACACCGGACTATTCAATCTCGGCATCGACTCGACAACGATGCGCACCAGCTCGGCCACCGACCCGGCCTGCAGCTTCTGCATGATCAGCTGCCGGTAAGTCTCGGCGGTACGCACGCCGATGCCGAGTTCCTGCGCGATCACCTTGGTCAGCTTGCCTTCGAAAATCCCCTGCAATACTTCCTTCTCGCGCGGCGTCAGCAGGGCGATGCGCTCGCCGATCATGCGATTGCGCGCGAGCAGGTCGGCGCGTTCCTTGTCGATGCGCAATCCGTCCTGGATGCGCTCGATCAGGTGCTGCGACGGGAAAGGTTTCTGGAAGAAATCGAGCGCACCGCCGCGCATGGCGCGCACCACCGACTCGACCTCGGCAAAGGCCGAAACGAAAATCATCGGCAGATTGACGCCGCGCTGGTGCAGTTCGTCCTGCAACTCCAGCCCGCTCATGCCCGGCATGCGCAGGTCGCTGACGATGCAGCCTTCGAGTCCTTCGACATCCTGCTCGAGGAATTTCACCGCATTTTCAAAGACGACGTAGGGCAGGTTGACCGATTCGGTCAGGTCGACGAGCAGGAAGGTCACGACCGGATCGTCGTCGATCAAATAGACTTTCGGGACGCTCCGCCCGGATGGCTTTGTATTCATGTTTATCGATGATCGACGGGACTGGCCGAAGATAATACAAACTGGAGGTTTTCGCCGCAACAACCGGAAAAGGAATCAACCTGAAAACCTCACCGCGAAGGCGCGAAGGCGCAAAGATCGCAAAGGAAACAACAGGTGGGTCGTACCTGGCCATTCACCCTGTGGGTGGCGATGGAAGACAGGTGCTGTTCGCGTAGCGCTTTGATTTTCTTTGCGCCTTTGCGGTGAAGAACCGAGTTTTTCAGGATCAATAAGAACACGCCAGACGGCCGAATATACAGCCTCCGCGCCCTCTTCCCGCACGTGCGGAAACGGCCGACATAGGCCACAAAGCGGGTCATGGAAGCGAAATTGCATCGTCAGGTTACGATGCGCCGACCCGCAACACTGCGTTACATACCCCGTCGCAGGATTCGGGGAAAAAGCGTCTAATCGCATCTGCCATGGAAAACACCGACACCATCCTCATCGTCGATGACGATCCCGAAATCCGTCGTCTGCTCGTCGACTACCTGGCGCGCAACGGCTACACCGCCCTCGCCGCGCGTGACGGGCGTGAGATGTGGCACATGCTCGACCGCCACGCCATCGACCTCATCGTGCTCGACCTGATGCTGCCCGACAGCGACGGCCTGACGCTTTGCCGCGACCTGCGCGCGAAACCCAAGAACTCGCCGCAGCAGGCAATTCCGGTGCTGATGCTCACCGCACGCGGCGAGGAAACCGACCGCATCATCGGCATCGAGATGGGCGCCGACGATTATCTGGTCAAGCCCTTCAACCCACGCGAACTGCTCGCCCGCATCAAGACGATCCTGCGCCGCACGCGCTCGCTGCCGCCGAACCTGCGCCCGGAGTCGGCACGCTATCTGGTCTTCGCCGGCTGGTGCCTGGACACGGCGGCACGCCTGCTGACCGCGCCGGACGGCGTGGCGACACCGCTGTCCGGCGGCGAATACCGACTGTTGCGCATCCTGCTCGACCACCCGAACCGTGTGCTCAACCGCGACCAACTCACCGAGATGATCCACGGGCGCGAGGCCGACGCCTTCGATCGCGCCATCGACGTCCAGGTCAGCCGGCTGCGCCAGCGCCTGCGCGATGACAGCCGCGAGCCGACGCTGATCAAGACCGTGCGTGGCGAGGGCTACGTACTCGCCGCCAGCGTCGAGGGGCACTCGGAATGCGCCTGAGCAACCCGCTGAGCGGCAGCCTGTTCGCGCGCATCGCGCTGGTCCTGCTCGCCGGTCTGGCGGCGTCGCAGGCGGTGAGTTTCTGGCTGAACTGGGGCGAACGCACGACGGTCGTCTCGCAGGCGCGCGGCTTCAACCTCGCTGTTCGCATCGCCGATTCGGTGCGCATTCTCGAAACCGCCCCGCTGGACAAGCGGCGCGCAACCATCGCGAGCGTGCAGTCCGACGACTTCCAGGTCACGCCAATCGACGAGGCGCAGGTCGCACCGCACGTTCCGCGCGGGCAGATTCCGGGGGCGATCACGCAACGCCTCGGCAGCGAGCGTGAAATCCGCTCGACCGGCATGGGCGGTGGCATGGGCGGTGGCATGGGAATGGGCCCGGGCAATGGATTCGGCCCCGGCATGGGCGGCATGGGCGGCATGCACGGCACCGGGCGCATGCAGAACGCCAACGTCGCGCGCGGCTTCGACGTCCGGCTCAACGACGGCCAGTGGATGCGCTTTGTCGCCCTGCCCGAAACCGCCGCGCCGGCGCTGCCGAACGACTTCTACGTCAATCTCGCGCTTTCGCTGATCATCGTCGTCGCCGTCGTGCTCTTCGCCGTCCGTCAGGCCACCCGTCCCCTGCAGACGCTCGCACTGGCGGCCGACAAGCTGGGGCGCGATCTCGACAGCGCGCCGCTGGCGGAGACCGGACCGGCCGAAATGCAACGCGCGGCGCAGGCCTTCAACCAGATGCAGTCCCGCATCAAGTGCCTGATCGACGAACGCGCGCGCGCGCTCGCCGCCGTTTCGCACGACTTGCGCACACCGCTCACCCGTCTGCGTCTGCGCGCCGAACTCGTCGACGACGACGCGCTGCGCGAGCAGATGGCGAACGATCTCGATTCGATGGCCGCAATGCTCGACGCCACCCTCGACTATCTGCGCGGCCTGCAGGAAAACGAAGCGCTGCGCCCGATCGACATCAACGCCCTGCTGCAAAGCCTGGCCGCCGACGCGCAGGTGCTCGGGCGCGAGATTGCCGTCGCCGGGCACGCCGTCGCGCCGTATCGCGGACGACTGACGGCGCTGCGCCGGGCGCTGCAGAACCTGATCGACAACGCCATCAAGTACGGCCGCAACGCCGCCGTCCGCATCGAAGACGACAGCACGACGCTGCAACTGATCGTCGCGGACAGCGGCCCGGGCATCGACCCGGTGGACCTCGGCCGCATCACCGAACCCTACTACCGGCCGGACACGGCACGGCGCAGCGACACCGGCGGCAGCGGCCTCGGACTCTCGATCGTGCGCGACATCGCGCTCATGCACGGTGGCGAGCTGCGGCTGGCCAACCGCCCCGAGGGCGGACTCGCGGCGACGCTGTGGCTACCGCGCACCGTGCCGAGCGGCACGGCAACCTCAACCCTGAGTCTGTAAGAAACTCAAAACCCACCACAGAGCCGCGGAGGCACAGAGGAAACGCAGAGGGAAAAACCCGTTTCCAACGGTTTTCTCTGCGAGAGCTCTGCGTCTCTGTGACTCTGTGGTGGGTGTTTCGGCATTGACTCAAGACATCTCAGCCTGAAACCAGCCTTCGACCTTGCTCCTGGCCGGAACGCCGCCGGCGTGGACGACGACACCGTCGATGACGACACCCGGCGTCGACATCACGCCGTAGCCAACGATCGACGGCAGGTCTTCCACCTTCTCAAGCGCAATCTCGACGCCACGCTCGCGCGCCACCTGTTCGACCAGCGCCAGGGTATTGCGGCAGTTGGCGCAGCCGGTTCCAAGAACCTTTACATTTTTCATCGGAATTTTCCTTTCAGAACACGAGGTTGAAGACATAGCCGACGGTCACGATACCCGCCGCGACGACGCCGGCGAAGGTGGCGATCAGGCGCGGTTTCAGTACCTTGCGCAGGATGATCATCTCCGGCGCTGAGAGCGCGATCACCGCCATCATGAACGCCAGCACGGTACCCAGCGCCGCGCCCTTGCCGAGCAAGGCCTGGACGACCGGGATGATGCCGGCTGCGTTGGTGTACATCGGCACGCCGAGGACGACGGCGGCGGGCACCGCCCACCACGCCTCCTTGCCCATGAAGGAGGCCATGAAATCCTGCGGCACGTAGCCGTGAATCCCCGCACCGAGCGCAATCCCGAGCAGGACGTAGAGCCACACCTTGCCGACGATCTGACGGACGTGATCGGCACCCGCAGTAAAGCGCTCGACCCAGTGCTGCGACCCGTCGCTTGCCGGGGCCGCTTGCCCGCCCTGCATCTTCCGGACCCAGTCTTCGAGGTGAATCTCCATCTTCAGGCGACCGATGACCAGCCCTGCGCCGATCGCCACCAACAGCCCCATGGCGAGGTAAAGCGCCGCGACCTTCCAGCCGAACATGCCGAAGAGGAGGATCAGCGCGACCTCGTTGACCATCGGCGCCGAGATCAGGAAGGAGAAGGTCACACCGAGCGGCACACCGGCCGAGAGGAAGCCGATGAACAGCGGCACCGCCGAGCACGAACAGAACGGCGTGACGATACCCAGCGTCGCCGCCAGCACGTTGCCGAGTCCGAGCCGGCGGCCGGAAAGCAGCGCGCGCGTGCGTTCCGGCACGAAAAAGGTCTGCACGATGCCCATGATGAAAACAACGCCGACGAGCAGCAGCAGCACCTTGGGCGTGTCGTAGACGAAGAAATGGATCGCTTCGCCGAGATGCGTGGCGCGCGTCAATCCGAGCGCGGCGATGACCGCGTCGGCGAAGGCGGTCAGATTGCTGTAGAGAAAAACCCAGGCGACCGCCGCGATGGCGAGGCCGGCCAGCCAGCGGCCAAGCACTGGCGATGGATGAACTTGAGATTCCGCAGACACAGGGCCACTCCGATCAGGTGAATGGTGGTACGTACCGGGGAGACGAACGAAGTGCGAAAAGGATGCAGCTCGGAATGCAAGTCGGATGCAGGTCGCCGAGCCGGATCAGCCGCACCGCTCGCTGCGCGGTCCGTAAGCCGCCATGAAGACGTCGATGGCCCGCTCGGTAATTTCCCCGATTTGTTTTTCCGTCACCTCACCCAATTGTTGATGCAGGAACGGTTCCAGCAGTTCGGCTTCCAGCAGGCTGTGCAGATGCTGCGTGGCCACGAAGGCATCGGCCGGCCTCAACTTGCCTTGCGCCATGGCACTCTCGAGATGCCCGGCAATCAGCCGCTGGCTGCGCTGGACGCCGCGTTCATAGACCAGGCGGCCGAGTTCCGTCCGCCCCGATTCCGAGATCGCCAGATGCCGCTCGGCCCGGATACGGGGAGAATAAATGAAGGCCAGAAACCGCTCGCCAAACTCGCGCAGCGATTGGGCGATATCTTCGGTCGACTGGTCAAGCGCATCGTGAACCGCAGCAAACTCGGTGTCCGTCGCGGCAAACATGACCTCGGAAAACAGCACCCCCTTCGACGCAAAGTAGTTGTACAGCGTCGCCTTCGACCCGCCGACACGCGCGCAGATTTCCGACATCGACGTCCGTTCGAACCCGAGTTCCTGGAACGCCTTTGCCGCCTCTTCCAGGATGGCCTGCCGTTTTTCCTCAGTTTTAACGCGCATGAGATAACACCTTCCAAAAACTGTACCGACAAGTTCAATTTTAACCGACTTCAGGTATAATTGCTTTTGTACTGTACCGTTTAGTACGGTTAAAAGCGAGGATATATCAATGCTTCATGAACCATCCGCTTCGCGGCGCAAACGGCCTGCCGGCGTGGCTGCGCTTGTTGTGGCTTCGGCGCTCGGCCTGAGCGGCTGCGCCCAGTTCCCATCGCTCGACCAGCTCGCGCCCATGAAACCGGTGTCGGATTATCGGACATCCGGGGCGTTCGACGCACCTGCGAGCGCGTGGCCCGCCGAAAACTGGTGGAAGAGCTACGGCGATGCGCAGCTCGATACCTTGATCGAAGAAGCGCTGCGCGATTCGCCCGACATGGCCGCGGCGTCGGCGCGCTTGCGCCGGGCCGACGCCTTCAGCCAGATCGCCGGGTCTGCTTTGTTGCCGCAGGTAAGCGCCAACGCGTCGGCCAGCGAGCAGAAGCAGAGCTACAACCATCTGACCCCGCAAGCAAGTCTACCGCAAGGTTGGAACGACTACGGCCAGGCCACCCTCAATTTCAACTGGGAACTCGATTTCTGGGGCAAGAACCGCGCGGGTCTGGCGGCGGCAACGTCGCAGGTCGAAGCCAGTCGCGCCGAACTCGCCCAGGCTCGGCTGAGCCTTGCCGCCGCCGTCGCCGGCAACTATGCGGAACTGGCGCGCCTGTTCGCCGCGCGCGACACGCTCGCGGCGTCGGTGGAGGTGCGTGCGCGGACCGTCGCGCTCTTCGACAAGCGCTTCGCCAACGGCCTCGAAACCCAGGGCACGCTGAGCGAGGCCAAGGCGCGCCTGGCCGGCACCGAGGCCGAGTTGCTCACGCTCGACGAACAGATCGGCCTGCAACGCAACCGCCTGGCCGCGCTGCTCGGCGCAGGTCCGGATCGCGGCCTGGCGATCGCGCGCCCGGCGGTCAAGCTCGACGGTCCATTCGGCCTGCCCGGCCAACTCGCCGCCGACTTGCTCGGACGCCGTCCCGATGTGATTGCGGCGCGCCTGCAGGCCGAAGCGCAGCTGCACCACATCGACCAGAAGAAGGCGGAGTTCTACCCCAATGTGAATCTCTCCGCCTTCATCGGCGTCAATGCGCTCGGGCTGAACATGCTCAACAACAGCGGCTCGGATTTCGGCGCCATCGGGCCGGCCATCTCGCTGCCGATCTTCACTGCTGGCCGCCTGCAGGGCGAGCTGCGCGGATCGGTGGCGAGCTATGAGGAGGCAGTGGCCAACTACAACGCCACGGTCGCCCGCGCCCTGGAGGACGTCGCCAATGCCGGACTCAGCCAACGGGCGCTGGCCGGCCAGCTGCTCAAGGCCGAGGCTGCGGTGAAAGCTGCCGGCGAGTCCCATCACGTCGCGCGCAATCGCTATGAAGGCGGACTGGCCACCTATCTCGAAGTGCTGTTCGCCGAAGACACTTTCCTGAGCAGCCAGCGCTACCTCACCACGTTGCAGTCCCGCGCCTTCTCGCTCGACATCGCGCTCAAGCGCGCCCTGGGCGGCGGTTATCTGCATAACCAGGACAATCGCGTTTGACATAAAACCCCACCACAGAGACACGGAGGCGCAGAGATGACGCAGAGAAAACCGAGAAGACGGCCAAAACTGGACAAGGGTTTTCCGGTTTTTGTCTTTCTCCGCGAATCCTCTGTGTCTCCGCGTCTCTGTGGTAGGTGTCAATTTTCCAAATGTAATTGCCCTGGCAACACAACAACGCTTAACCACTAAAGGATTTCGTCATGTCAGAAAGCAATCCGCCCACCTCCGTTTCGTTCAACAAGGAACAGCGCCGCAAGAAGCTGCTGGTCGGGCTCGGTGGCATCGTCGTCGTCAGCCTCGTCGGCGCCTCCGCGTACTGGCTCCTGCACGGTTCGAAATTCGTATCGACCGACAACGCCTATGCGGCCGTCGAAATCGCCCAGGTGACGCCGTCGATTGGCGGCACCATCAGCGAGGTGCTGGTTACCGACACGCAGGCCGTGAAGAAGGGCGACGTTCTCGTCAGGATCGATCAGACCGACGCCCGGCTCGCCCTCGCACAAGCCGAGGCAGACCTCGGCCGGGCAACTCGGCGCGTCAAGGGCTACGTCGCCAACGATGGCAGCCTGAGCGCGCAGATCGCGGCACGCGAAGCCGATGAGCAACGCGCCGCCGCGCAACTCGGTTCCGCCCAGGCCGATTTCGAGCGGGCCACCATCGACCTCGAACGACGCCAGGCGCTCGTCGCCTCCGGCTCCGTCTCGGGGGACGAACTGACCCGCGCCAAGAACGCTTTTGCCGCCGCCGAGGCCAACCTGGAAGGGGCACGCGCCGCCGCCGCGCAAGCCAAGGCCAACCGCAGCACGGCGCTCGGCTCGCGCGAAGTGAACGCCGCGCTGATCGCCGGCACGACCGAGGAGACGAATCCGGAAGTCGCGCTGGCGCGCGCGCGTCGCGACCAGGCGGCCGTGGATCTGGAACGCACCGTGGTCGTCGCGCCGGTCGACGGCATCGTCGCCAAGCGTCAGGTCCAGCTCGGCCAGCGCGTCCAGGCGGGCATGCCGCTGCTGGCCGTGGTGCCGGTTCAGGAGATGCACGTCGATGCCAACTTCAAGGAGGTGCAACTGAAGAATGTTCGCGTCGGCCAACCGGCGAAGGTGCATGCCGACATTTACGGCAGCTCGGTGACTTACAACGGCACGGTCGAAGGCTTCTCGGGCGGATCGGGCGCCGCCTTCTCGGCGATTCCCGCGCAGAATGCCACCGGTAACTGGATCAAGGTGGTGCAGCGCCTGCCCGTACGCGTCAAGCTCGATCCGGCCGATCTGCTGAAGAACCCGCTCAAGGTCGGCCTCTCGATGAACGTCGAGATCGATACGCGCACGAACTAAGAGGTGGACCGAATGAGCCAAGCCCAATCGGTACCGAGCGCGCCATCCGCGGACGTGGCGCTGACCGGCGGCGCGCTGTGGATGGCAGCGCTCATGCTGGCCGCCGCGAACTTCCTTGCCGTGCTCAACATGACCATCGCCAACGTCGCGGTGCCCAATATCGCCGGCGCGCTGGGCGCGGCGACGAGCCAGGGCACCTGGGTGATCACCGCGTATGCCGTCGGTGAGGCGATCACCGTGCCGCTGACCGGCTGGCTCTCGTCGCGTTTCGGTTCGGTGCGCGTATTTTTCGTTTCCATGGTGCTGTTCGGGGTGTTTTCCGTCGTCTGCGGACTCTCGACCTCGATCGGCATCCTGGTCGTCGCCCGCATCTTCCAGGGGCTTTGCGGCGGTCCGCTGATGCCGTTGTCGCAGACCCTGATGATGCGCATCTTCCCGAAAGACAAGGTAGCCGTCCCCATCGGCCTGTGGTCGATGACGACGCTCGTCGCGCCGGTGGTCGGCCCGATTCTCGGCGGTTACCTGTGCGACGAATACAGCTGGTCCTGGGTGTTCATCCTGAACGCGCCGATCGCGCTGGTCTGCACCTTCTTCGGCTGGAAGCTGCTGAAAGACTACACCGACCGGCTGAGCCGCGCCGGCATCGACCTCGTCGGCCTCGGCCTGCTCGTCGTCTGGGTCGGCGCCTTGCAACTGATGCTCGACGAGGGCAAGAACCTCGACTGGTTCTCTTCCAATCTGATCATCGGGCTGTGCGTTGTCGCAGTCGTCGGCTTTGCCGCCTTCATCATCTGGGAGCTCTACGAGGAGCACCCGGTCGTCGACCTCAAGGTTTTCAGGCATCGCGGATTCTCGGTCAGCGTGCTGACCATCAGTCTCGCCTTCGCCGCCTTCTTCGGCGTCAATGTGCTCACCCCGTTGTGGTTGCAGAACTTCATGGGTTACACGGCGACGCAGGCCGGTCTGGCAACGGCATGGACCGGGGTGACGGCCTTCTTCGTCGCGCCGCTGGTCGCCCAGGCGGCGAGCAAGGTGGACCCGCGCAAGCTGGTCTTCGCCGGCGTGGTCTGGATGGGGCTCGTCACCTTGTGGCGCACGGTGGCCACAACCGACATGGGCTTCTGGGACGTCGCGACTCCGTTGGTGGTGATGGGCTTTGGTCTGCCCTTTTTCTTCATTCCAACTACCGGCCTTGCCCTGTCGAGCGTCGATGAGCACGAAATGGATTCGGCCGCCGGCCTGATGAACTTCCTGCGCACGCTGTCCGGCGCCTTCGCCACCTCGCTCGTCACCACCGTCTGGGACAACAAGATCACCTACAACCACGCCGAACTCGTCGGCCTCGCCGATCACGACCAGAGTGTACGCACCCTGCTCGAACAGGCGGGCATGGCCGCCGACGCGGTCAATCAGGCCATCGACTACCTGATCACCAGCCAGTCCGTGATGCTGGCAACCAATCAGCTGATGACCGTGATCGGCGTGGCCTTCCTGATCGCGGCCTCGGTGATCTGGCTGGCGCCCAAACCGAGCCGGGTCGTCGAGCCGGGAACCGGCGGGCACTGATCGCACCGCAACTCAACTTCCGGAGATAGCCATGTTCAAGAAGATCCTCGTCCCGACCGACGGCTCCGCGCTCTCACAGGAGGCAGTCAGTCGCGCCATTTCCTTCGCCAGCGAGGCCGGCGCGCACATCACGTTCTTTTGCGCGGAGAAGAGGTTTCCCCTGATGTACTTCGGCGCCGATGCCATCTTTGACTCGCACACGCCGACGCGCTTTCACGAAGAGGTCGACAGCGTCGCGCAGGGCATCGTCGACGCCGCTGAACAACTCGCGCAGGCGGCGGGCGTTCCGTGCAACAAGCTGGTGCTGGAGAGCGAGGAACCCTACGAGGGCATCATCGCAGCCGCCGAGCGCAACGACTGCGACCTGATCTTCATGGCGTCGCACGGGCACAAGGGTTTCGGCGCGCTCCTCCTGGGCAGCGAAACGCACAAGGTACTCACGCACACAAAGATTCCCGTGCTCGTGCATCGCAAGGCGTAGTCGCGTAGTCGTTACCTCGCGCGGAGAATCAGTTTTTCAGCGGCGGTCGCGGGACAAAGCTGCAGACTTTTCCCTGCTCGTCGAACTCCAGCCGGCAGGCCTCGGAAAGCTGCGCGCGCAGGCGACTGCGTGCCCGCAGCACGCGCGACTTGGCCGCGGGGAGCGACAGTCCCTGGCGCTCGGCGAAGGTTTTCTGCGTCATGCCCTCGATGTCGCAAGACACGATCGCCGCGCGATCCTCCGGCGAAAGCTCGGACAGTACGCGCGGCAAGCAATGGCTCAAGAGATCGACCGGTTCGATTTCCTGCGGTGCTTCGGCGCTCAGGTCGTCGGGCAGCGGCACCTGCGCCTTCGTCAAGCGCAGCCGATCGATCAGCAGGTTGCGCGCCACCTGGAGCAACCAGGCGCGCGAGTTCTCCACTCGGCAGAAGGCCGCGCCCTGCACCACCACTCGCAAGAACACCTCTTGCAGCAGATCGTCGGCCTCGGCCGCACACCCGCAGCGATGCGCGAGAAAGCGCCGCACCTCTTCCTTGTGAAGACGCCACGCGCGCTGGTGACAATCGCAGGACGGCATCGTCAGCGAGTCCCCAAGGCGTCTATGCCAAGCGTTTTTCCAGACACTTCGCGCTCGCCGGGCACAGGCTGCGAAACTGCGCGTGTCCGGCAACGATGGCCGGCACGGCTTCGCGCGGCACGTCGGTGTAGCCCCGCCGGCGGAAGTACTCAGCCGCGGTTGTGGTCAGCAGATAAGCCGTCGCCGCGCCTCGCCGGCGAGCTTCGGTCAGATCGCCCGTCGGCAGACCGCTGGTTTCGAGCAATTCGATCACGGCGTGCAAGTCCGTCGCCTGCGCCGCGCGCAGTTCAGGCACGTTCGCGCTCATACCAGCCCTTGCTCGCATTGACCACCTTGACCACCAGCAGCATCACCGGCACCTCGATCAGCACGCCGACGACGGTCGCCAGTGCGGCGCCGGACTCGAAGCCGAACAGGCTGATCGCCGCGGCGACAGCCAGTTCGAAGAAGTTGGACGCCCCGATCAGCGCCGACGGGCAGGCCACCGAGTGCTTTTCACCCGCCTTCTTGTTCAACCAGTAAGCCAGGCTCGAGTTGAAAAAGACCTGGATCAGAATCGGCACGGCGAGCAGCGCGATGACCAGCGGCTGTTCGATGATCGCCTTGCCCTGGAAGGCGAAAAGCAGGACCAGTGTGGCCAGCAGCGCAGTGATCGACCACGGGCCGATCTTCTCCATCGCCGCGTCGAACGCCGCCTGCCCGCGCGCGAGCAGCGACTTTCTCCAAAGCTGGGCGAGGATCAGCGGAATGACGATGTAGAGCACCACCGAGGTAAACAACGTCGCCCACGGCACGGTGATCGCCGAGATGCCGAGCAGGAAGCCGACCAGCGGCGCAAAGGCGAAGATCATGATCGTGTCGTTCATCGCCACCTGCGACAGCGTGAACAGCGGATCGCCGTTCGACAGCCGGCTCCACACGAAAACCATCGCCGTGCACGGCGCTGCGGCCAGCAGAATCAGGCCGGCGATGTAGCTATCGAGCTGGTCGGCCGGCAGCATGGGAGCAAAAAAATTACGCACGAACAACCAGCCGAGGAAGGCCATCGAGAACGGCTTGACCAGCCAGTTCACGAACAACGTCACGCCGATGCCGCGCACGTGCTGGCGCACCTCGTGCAACGCGCCGAAATCGACCTTGACCAGCATCGGGATGATCATCACCCAGATCAGCAGCCCGACCGGCAGGTTCACTTGCGCGTACTCCATGCGCCCAATCGCCTGAAAAACACCGGGCAGCATCTGACCCAGCCCGATGCCGGCAACGATGCAGAGGAAGACCCACACCGTCAGGTAGCGCTCGAAGACGCTCATCGGCGCGCCGGCCGACTGTTTGGCCACAACTTCACATTGCGCGCTCATTGTTCGGCCGCTCCGACAGCCTCGTGAATCAGCCGCGCCGCCGTCGCCACGTCCTTCGTCGACATGGACTCGAGATCGAGCGCGAGAAAGGCCTTGATGCGCTTTTCCAAGGCCTGATAGGCAACTTCGAACGCCTCGCGCCGCGCCTCCATCGGCTCCACATGCGCCGGATCGGCGATGCCCCAGTGCGCCGTCGTCGGATGCCCCGGCCAGATCGGGCAAGTCTCGCCGGCCGCGCTGGCGCAGACGGTGAAGATGTAATCGATCTTCGGCGCGCCGGGTACGGTGAACTCGTCCCACGACTTGCTGCGTGCCTCCGCCGGAAACGGCACGCCGTGCTTCCCCAAGGTTTCCGGCGCGACCGGATTGACCTTGCCCGACGGCTGACTGCCGGCGGAAAAGGCACGCACCCGGCCCTGGCCGAGATGGTTGAACAGCGCCTCGCCGAGAATCGAGCGAGCGGAATTACCGGTACACAGCACCAGCACATTGAATAGTCGTCTTGCGGTCATGGAGTCTCCTCGTCGGACAGGCAGCGCGACAACTGCCCATTACAACAGTCTTCGGTCAGAAAGGAAGCCAAAGCGCGGATCGCCGGCATCGCCGCCCGGTAACGCACGAAGCGCCCCTCCGGCGTCGCCGCCACCAGCCCCGCCTGCGCCAGCGTCTTGAGATGGAAGGAAAGCGTCGGCGCAGGCATCTCCAGCGCTTCGCCGATCACTCCGGGCGTCAGCCCGTCCGGCCCGTTCTGAACCAGCAGACGCAGAACGCCGACCCGACTCTCCTGAGCCAGCGCCGCAAAGGCAGTGACAGCATCTTTCGTTTCCATATTTCCAATAATATGGAAACGCCGAGTTCGCCGCAAGCCCAATCTGTTCATGATCATTTTGCAGGCGCACGCGCGACTCGGCATGGTCAGTCGGCAAGAGCGCCGCTCACGCCTGCAACAACATCCCGTGATGCGGCAATGATCACACCGGCCTGACGGTTTCCGTTCTTTCCTCACCGCCCTTTTCCGGGGCGCCTGACAGGTTGGCGCCGAGGTTGGCCGTCGAATCCAAACCCGCCCTACCGCCCCCCCCTCATGCGAACGATCGCGAGCAACGTCACCCCTCGCTCTTTTTTTACAACCTCAAGGTTCCTCACAGCGTGAGGGTTTGTCTCGGTCAGCGAATGGTGCTTATCAGGCCCAAAAAAGAGCGTGTCGATCACAGGGACCTTCGGCATTGGCTCAATTCGCCGCAGGTCTTCGGTCATATCCATGGTTTCAGCGATGGAGCTGTTGCGGAACGCTTGAACCTGCCAGCGATACGTGGCTCAGCCATCGCACTGCCATCATCCTGAAAAACTCAGTTCTTCACCGCAAAGGCGCAAAGATCGCAAAGGTTCGCAAAGAAAATCAAAGCGCTACGCGAACAGCACCTATCTTTCATCTTGACCCACAGGGTGAATGCTCAAGCACGATCAACCTGTTGTTTCCTTTGCGATCTTTGCGCCTTCGCGCCTTCGCGCCTTTGCGGTAAGGTTTTCAGGATCATTGCGTACCCAGCAGTTGATTGGCGAAGCTTTGGGCGCCCTCGACGACGGCATCACCCTCCTGCGCGACACCAGCGCCACGTTCGAAGCC
>RRZU010965964.1_pt1 | contig 15172 bp, 14 predicted proteins | sample 2165561 | NCBI WGS metagenome assembly RRZU01 (sample SAMN10456909, study PRJNA506462) | wastewater metagenome | isolation source: wastewater sludge | place: USA: Moscow, Idaho
AAACGTGCTTTTGTATGCTCAAGTATACTATCATCTGCTTCTACATCTTTGGATATACCTGCTGCTAACTGGTAATCCTCATCCGCTTCGTCCTTGATTACATCCACAATGTCATCAATGGTAATTCGCCCAACTAATCGCCCTAATTCATCGACAACGGGAATGGCTTCTAAATCGTATTTTTGCATGATTCGGGCTACCTCAACATCTTCCGTATCTACTTTTACAGAGTTTAATTTCCGAATGTAAACATCGTTAATTGGTGTTCTGGAAGAAGTGGTCAATAAATCCTTGAGTGACAAACGGCCTTTCAAACGGTCTTCATCATCCACCACATAAATGGAATGGACTCTGGAGATATTTTCGGCCTGAATGCGCATTTCTTTTACACAGGTAAGTACATTCCAATTTTCGTTGACTTTCACCAATTCCTTGTGCATGATTCCACCCGCGGTATCTTCATCATACCGCAATAAGTCAACAATATCTTTGGCATGTTCAACATCCAGAAGTTCTGATATTACTTCGGCTTTCAAATCCTGTGAAAGCTCCGCAATAATATCGGCCGCATCATTTGTTTCCAGCTCATCTAATTCTTCCGCAATCTCTTTTGGCGAAAGCCTGCTCAATATATTCTCCCGCAAATCATCTTCAAGTTCCAGAAGAATCTCGGCGGTTTTTTCACTATCTAAAACTTTAAAAATATAAGTCGCTTCATTAAAATCAAGCTCATCAAGAATTTCGGCAATATCAGCATGGTGCATATCATTCAATAATACTTCCAGTTGCTGGTCGTTTTTATTTTGAATGAGTTGCTCTAATTCTTGTATTAATTGTTTGCTGATTTTAAACTCCATCGGCTTCTATTTTTTGGGTGAGTTCTATGAACTGTTCTACATTTAATTGTTCAGGTCGAAGGTTAAAAACCTCATCTTCTCTCAAACTATCTGACAAATTTAAGGTTTTCAAACTGTTTCGTAACGTTTTGCGTCGTTGTTGAAAAGCGGTTTTCACTACTGTAAAAAACAATTTTTCACTGCAAGGCAAACTGTAATCTTCTTTTCTACGCAAGCGCAAAACACCCGATTTCACTTTTGGTGGCGGAATAAAAACATTTTCATCTACCGTAAATAAATACTCGGCATCATAAAAAGCCTGAACTAAAACCGATAGAATTCCGTAGGCTTTTGTTCCCTTTTTTTCACAAATACGTTGCGCTACTTCTTTCTGGAACATTCCGGCAAATTCTGGAATTTGACTACGATATTCCAAGGCGCGAAACACGATTTGTGTCGAAATATTATACGGAAAATTCCCAATTATAGCAAATTGTCTCCCTTCGAAAATATCGTTGATGTTATATTTCAAGAAATCCTTAGAAATGATTCTGTCTTTTAGTTTAGGATAATTTTCATCTAAGTACGTTACAGATTCCGTATCAATTTCAATAACATAGGTATCCACGGATTTGTCCAACAAATATTTTGTCAAAACACCCATTCCAGGACCTATATCCAGTACATCATTATATCCTTTTAAATTCAAGGTGTCTGCAATATCTTTGGCAATGCTTTCATCTTTCAAGAAATGTTGCCCTAGGTGTTTTTTTGCTTTTACTTTTTCCATGTTCCATGTTTTGCCACAAAGGCACTAAGGCGCAAAGTGTTTTTTATATCTTCTTTAAATTGGACGCCACAAATGCAGCCTTTAAGATTGTAATTCAAACCCACAACCAACATCTATGCTTCGTTCCTTGCAATGACTCTAATAATCACCAATTAATTCTAATTCTGTTCTGAAATTCAGCATTTTATCGCCAAATAATTTCTGTCCTTCTTCACGGAAACCGGCTGCGTCTTCTTCGTAATATTTCTCCAAAGTTTCTTTGCTATCCGTTGTATATTGAACTGAATACGTGACTCCGCCCATTTCTTCTTCGATTAAAACCCGTACCATCCTTGCTGAGGAGAATTTTCCTGTTGCCAGAATCTCAGGAATGTGCTTGTGTCGCATCCAGATCATCCATTGATCGTGAACGCTCTCGTGTATATTTGTAGTAACGTTATATAGTATCATTATTATAAATTGAGTTAATCGGTTAATTGCTTGATTGGCTAAACAAGTACCATTATTATAAATTTGCATCGCCTCGTAATTGTCTGAATTTTTTTCTGGCTTCTACAAAATAAATACTGTCCTGATGATTGAACAATACTTTTTCATACAAGGGTTTTGCTTTTTCAGGCAACAATTGCTTGTTATAAATTTCAGCTGAAAAGTACAACGCTTCGTCAATGTAAATCCCATCGCTATGCTGATCGATAATCGTTTGGTATTGGCTTAAAGCCAAATCAAAATCACCTTGCTTTTCGTATATTTTGCCTAATCGCAATACCGTCACGGATTCAATTTCTTGTCCTTTATAACTTTTTAATATCGCTTGAAACTGTGCTATTGCTTCCTGATTCCTATTTTGATACAACAGATAATCTCCTTTCGCAAATTGTTTCAAAGCCGTTTGTGTCGAATCGGCCATGGTATTGTCATTGATTAACAGAAAGTATTCCAAGGCATCATTAGCAATCAACTGCGTATTGGCTGATTTCAATTCCTTAAATTGTTTCAACGCCCACGCAAAATCAGTTTTGAAATAACTCGTTTTTGCGGCTTTCAAACTCGCTTCATGCGCCATAACATCATTCTTTAAATCCAATTCAATCTGCGAATAATAGATCAAAGCCTGATTGAATTTTTCTTCGTAGAGCAAAATATCGGCCAGTTCCATTTTGGCATCAGCCACTTCATAATCATTCAATTGTAACTCCAGCGCTTTTTTGACTATAGCCCTTCCCTCTTCAGGTTTTTTCAAATTAAAAGCTACAAAGTGCGCCTGGATCAGCTGCAAAGATAAGGTAAAAGGACTTGTTCCAAATTGTTTCAACAATTCGTCTAATTCTGTGCTGATGGCGACAAAGTCCTTTTCGGATGTGTTTTCGATTTTCATAGTAATCAAATAAGAATTCGCTTGAATGCGCAATTCTAAATCCGAAGTGTTCTCTAATACAAAATCCAAAATTTCCTTAGCCGTTTCCTGGTTTTCTTCCTCAATTGCCAGTTGCGCCAGATTTACAATAGCAGTAAGTGATTCTGGACTACGTTTATAAATGGCTTTTTCCTGGATAAATGCTTTCTCAAATTCCTTTTGTTGGACATAAAACCAACTCAAATAATGATTCCAAAAGATATCTTGATTTTTTTGGGTTCTTATAATTAAGGCTTTCCGAAGCATTTCACTAAAGGCAGCATCGCCCTCGTCAACCATAAAACGAACCAATTGATTTTGAATTCTAATAGCATTTTGAGGATTCGCATACGCTTCGTCTAAAAAAGTGGAAATCATCATTTCCATGTTAGACAATTGCCCGTAAAGCAATCCCATTTGATAATTGAAATTAAAATTAGGATTCAGTTCTGTAGCGATTTTATAGGATTTCAGTGCGTAATCGAGTAGCACTTTACGCTCAAAAGCGTTTGAAATACTGTAAATTTCATTAGGATTTTTTTTGATTCTCTCTACTGCTTGATCGTAATACACTTTAGCTTTAGTATCGTCTTTTCGCAATTGAAAATTATAGCCTAATTCGACCAACAAATTAGATTGTTTGTATTTATCAAAACGCTCTTTAATCGCTTTTTCTGCTATATCAAATAGTTGTAATTGTTGGTAACAATCAATGGTTCGTAAAAAATACTGCGTATTTTGAGGTACGTTTTGCAGCAATTCTTCAAAACCTATTTTGGCTTTTTCAAAATCTCCTTTTTCGTAATAATACTGCGCCAATTGTTCGTTTTGAGCGAAAGCTAAAAGCGAAAATGACAAAGTGATATAGAGAAAGAGTTTTTTCATAATTTGTGTTATTATTCACAAAAACTACTATTGATTATTGCCTAATTTAACCGCAAATTCGCAAATTTATTTCTTTTTTAAAGTAATTAAAATTTGCGAATTTGCGGTTTTTATAAAGGCTAAAAATTAATCTATAATATCAAATCCGCAATACGGACGCAAAACCTCAGGAATTACGATTCCTTCCGGAGTTTGGTAGTTTTCTAAAATCCCTGCCAAAACTCTTGGCAAAGCCAATGCACTTCCGTTTAAGGTGTGTGCCAATTGGTTTTTCCCGTCTTTATCTTTAAAACGCAATTTCAAACGATTGGCTTGCAAAGTCTCAAAGTTAGAAACCGAACTGATTTCTAACCAACGATCTTGCGCCGTAGAAAAAACTTCGAAATCATACGTCAATGCTGAAGTGAAACCCATATCGCCACCACAAAGACGCAATATTCGGTACGGTAATTTCAATTCTTGCAATATGTTTTTTACGTGATCCACCATTCCGTCTAAAGCTTCGTACGATTTATCAGGATGCTCTACACGTACAATTTCAACTTTGTCAAATTGATGCAAACGGTTCAATCCACGTACATGCGCGCCATAAGAACCTGCTTCACGACGGAAACAGGGCGTATAAGCCGTAGTCAAAATTGGCAATTCATTTTCGTTCAGGATTACATCGCGAAACAAATTCGTCACTGGAACCTCCGCCGTTGGAATCAAATATAAATCATCGGTTTTATCATAGTACATTTGCCCTTCTTTGTCCGGCAATTGCCCAGTTCCATAAGCCGATGCTTCGTTGACCATGTGCGGAACTTGAACTTCGTTGTAACCTGCAGCCGTATTTTTGTCCAAGAAATAATTGATCAAGGCGCGTTGTAATCGTGCTCCTTTTCCTTTGTAAACTGGAAAACCTGCTCCAGTGATTTTGACACCCAATTCAAAATCGATGATGTCATATTTTTTAACTAATTCCCAGTGTGGTTGTGCATTTTCATGCAAAACTGGAATATCACCTTCTTGAAAAACATTTACATTTTCTTCAGGCGTTTTCCCTTCTGGAACAATATCCGCAGGAAGATTAGGTAAAGTGTATAATTTTTCTAAAAGCTCAGCAGCTAGTGCATCCGCAGTTTCGGCTAACTTCTTGCTTTTTTCTTTATTTAAAACGGTTTTTTCTTTTAGAATTGCGGCTTTCGATTTCTCACCGTTTTTCATCAACTCGCCTATATCTTTGGATAATTTATTAGATTCAGAAAGAACTCCGTCTAACTCTACTTGTGTAGCGCGACGTTTTTCATCTAGTTGTACCACTTCTTCAACAATACTTTTGGCATCCATATTTCTTTTTGCCAAAGCATTGATTACTTTCTCCTGATTCTCTCTAATAAATGCAATTTTTAACATAGTTGGATTTTTATAACTATTATATTTCTAATAACGGAAGCAAATTTAAGGAAATGTTTGATAGCATTGCGACAAAAAAAGATTGAACACGAATTTCACTAATTGACATGAATTATTTGCCCTAAAAACATCCATCAAAATTTATTTTAACACTATTCTCTTTTAATCTCGTGACCTACAAATTCTTCCAATGCTGCAAACATATCGTCTACAGAAAGCACTTCTAAATCTGGATGAGTTTTTAGAAAATCCGCATTAAGTTGTACTAGATTTTCTTCGATTTCGAAAAAAGTGTCGTTGTTGAGTAAATCCCGGATAGGATTTACACCTTCCAGTTTTCCTTTAAAAAATTTATCACGTTTTACACTACTCATTAGTTTTACTTTCTTGCACTGCTGTTGGAATAATTCCAAATGCTTTTCGGCACCAAGCAACTGCAAACCTTCCTCAATTAATTCGTTAAGTTCATCATTCCAACGGGAATTATACACAAATTGCGCAAAATTACCTTCAGTATATTGGGAAGTGTAATAATCTAAATAGTAACTCAGCAACGCATCTTCATGAATTAAATCATCGTCAATTTTTTCCTCACGCATTAGGTTGATTACAGAAATATTCGAGTTGATGACATCTTGTGGGTTTTCGCTAGCGGCTGCAGTTTCTGAAATAATTATTTTACCAAATTCCATGAGATTTTAATTTAAAAAGTTGAGTGCAAATTTCGGGTAAAATAAAACAGAAAAGAAATACAATTCTATTTATATGCTCTCAGGTTCCTCACTATTCTTTTTCTGATTCATTTTAGCAACCAAAGCTTTCAATCGCAAGGCTTTTTCCTTCTTTTCTTGTTGAAGCTTCGCATTTTTCCGGTTTAGCAATTTGGTATGTAAAGCCTTGTTTTTAGTGTTTTTCTCGGGTCCTTTTGCCATGAAGTAAAGTATTAACAGTTGTCTTTGCAAATATAAAGAAAGGAATGAAATACAACTTTAAACTTAGAACTCCTCTTCTAAAACAGTGTGCTTTCTCTTATTTCCAATAAAAAAATATGCTATTCCACCCACGAAGTATAGGATTACATCAATGCAATCTGATGTATATCTTGCATCTACTTTAGGAAGATAATATTCGAAATAAATAGAATAAGAGATCGCTAAAAAAATGACAAAACCAAGTGGTAATCCAAAAGAAGAATCTTTTTTTAATTGTCGAATTATAAATTCAATCGCACCGAGAACTAAAGGAAGATACAATAAATCATTAGCATAATTTGTGACTATGGTAGGTAATGATAAGTTTAAGCGCTGCATCGTATAAATTGTCAGAGCAATAAAAACCATTGTAAAATAAAGCATTTTTCTAAACATTGAAAACTCTTGTTTTATTTAACCTGCAACAGTTGCGGTTACTAGTGCGATCAGTCCTCCAATAATTACAGCAAAAAACAACCAAATAGAGTAAATGGCTTTAAAAAATAGCCGAATTATAATGTTTGAGTGTTCTAGACCTTTATCAAAAAAAACTTGGATTTTTTTTGATCTACTGTTTGTATTCTTTTTTTGGACCTTTTTTTCTTGTAGTTTTTTCTCCGTTTCAATTCGGCGTTTCAGTATCAAATCCAGTAAATCGCCACAGTTGCTGCAATACTCATTATTTAAATTGAAAGTATTGCATTCTGAACATTTTACATAGGATTTATTCATTATGCTTTTATTTGATGTGAACTAATTTTGACAAAGCTATGAAAAATGGAATTTAAAGGAAAGTTTTTTGGGAAACTTCAATTTTAATGCTCCTAAATTGAATTAGCATTCTAGCGGAAGAGCAATTTATGAATTCACAATACTTGAAATACTCGATGAGATTCCTTCGGTCCTCGGAATGACAAATGTTGTGGAAATCGGAACATCCTAGGGCCAATAGAAAGGAAAACCCCTTTCTTTTTTAAAGAAAAAAAATAAAAGATTACTTCACATATCCTTTATTTCCAGCAGACTTCAGTGAACATATTTGCAATGGATAACGGGAAATTGCTTCAAATAAAATGACGTAACAAAATTTTTCACACAAGTACGGACAAGTCGCGACTTGTCCCTACCATAAAATATCTTATTTTTGCACCGAATTCTGAATTAATCTCAGAATCTAAAAATAATTTTATGACACAAAATCCAAAAAGATATACGATTACAGCGGCATTGCCATATACGAATGGACCTATTCACATTGGCCATTTGGCGGGTGTTTATGTACCTTCGGATATATATTCCAGATATTTAAGATTACAAGGAAGAGACGTTTTATTTGTTTGCGGAAGCGACGAACACGGTGTTGCTATCTCGATGAAAGCAAAAAAAGAAGGCATTACGCCACAGGAAGTAATCGATAAATACGATGGAATTATCCGTAAATCATTCGCTGATTTTGGAATTTCATTTGATAATTATTCTAGAACTTCGGCTAAAATTCATCACGATACGGCTTCTGAATTCTTTAGAAAACTATATGAAAGAGGTGATTTTATCGAGGAAGTAACCGAACAATTGTATGATGCCAAAGCGGACCAGTTTCTAGCAGACCGTTTTGTGGTGGGAACTTGCCCAAAATGTGGCAACGAAGAAGCCTACGGTGACCAATGCGAAAAATGTGGTTCTACACTGAACGCTACGGATTTAATTAACCCAAAATCGGCAATTACGGGAGAAACACCTATTATGAAATCAACGAAACACTGGTTTTTGCCTTTGGATCGTTACGAAGATTTCTTAAGAGAATGGATTCTTGTTGGACATAAAAACGACTGGAAACCAAATGTTTACGGGCAAGTAAAATCGTGGATTGATGGTGGATTAGAACCTCGTGCCGTAACGCGTGACCTAGACTGGGGAATTGATGTTCCGGTTGAGGGTGCCGAAGGGAAAAAATTATATGTGTGGTTTGATGCGCCTATTGGCTATATTTCTTCTACTAAAGAATGGGCTCAACGCGAAGGAAAAGATTGGGAACCCTATTGGAAGGATCAAGACACAAAACTGGTTCACTTTATAGGGAAAGACAATATCGTTTTTCATTGCATTATTTTCCCTGCGATGTTAAAAGCTGAAGGAAGCTTTATTTTACCAGACAATGTTCCTGCCAATGAATTTTTGAATTTGGAAGGAAACAAATTATCAACGTCTAAAAATTGGGCGGTTTGGTTGCACGAATATTTGGAAGAATTTCCAAATCAGCAAGATGTATTGCGTTACGCTTTGACTTCGAATGCACCAGAAACAAAGGATAATGATTTTACTTGGAAAGATTTTCAAGCGAGAAACAACAATGAATTGGTAGCTATTTACGGAAATTTCATCAATCGCGTAGTGGTGTTGACCAATAAATACTACAATGGCATTGTTCCGCAACCCAACGAACTATCTGAGGTTGATGAATCAATTTTAGCCGAATTAAAGGCTTATCCAGCAGTAATTTCAAGTTCTTTAGAACGCTATCGATTCAGAGAAGCACTTGGCGAAATGATGAATGTGGCTCGTCTTGGAAATAAATATCTAGCAGATGAAGAGCCTTGGAAAATGATAAAAAGTGACGAAGCTCGTGTTCAAACTCAAATGTATGTAGCACTTCAAATTGCTGCAGCTCTTAGTTCACTTTGTGAACCGTTCTTACCTTTTACAGCTAAGAAATTATCACGAATACTAAAAACAGACGATTCATTGTCATGGAATACGATTTCAGAAACTTCAGATTTACTTGCTGCTGGACATCAAATTGGAGAAGCGGAATTGCTGTTTTCCAAAATTGAAGATGAGGAAATTCAGAAACAAATTGACAAACTAGAAGCGACTAAAACAGCGAACAAAGCCGAAAATAAAGTTGCAGAGCCACAAAAAGAAGCCATTCAATTTGAGGATTTTGCCAAAATGGACATTCGTGTAGGAACCATCTTAGAAGCAGAAAAAATGCCTAAAGCGAATAAGCTTTTGATTCTAAAAGTAGATACTGGAATTGATGTACGCACGATTGTTTCAGGAATTGCCGAGAGTTTTAAACCGGAAGATATCATTGGGAAAAAAGTGACTGTTTTAGTCAATTTGGCTCCAAGAAATCTGCGTGGCGTAGAAAGTCAGGGAATGATTTTGATGACCACAAATGCTGAAGGAAAACTGGTTTTTGTAAATCCGGATACCGATGGAGTAGCGAATGGTGAAACCATAAATTAAGAAATTCAATCCAACACGAATTTCACTAATTTTCACAAATTTGTTCGTGGGAATTAGTGAAATTTGTGTTTTTAATAATACGAAAAATGACCAACGCAAAACCAAAATTAGCTTTAGCCATTGGAATCATCTGTATTTCGGTTTTTCCTATACTGGTTAAACTTCAGCTAACTGGCGGTTTAATCTCGGCCTTCTACCGGATGGCTATTGCGGGAGCATTACTCTTGCCCTATGTTATTGTTACCAAAAAGTTCAAATTACCGAGAGCAGGTATTTTGATTTTAGCAGTACTTTGTGGTCTTTTATTTGCTTCAGATGTTGCCGTTTGGAATATCTCCATACAAGAATCTAGTGCGACTCAGGCCTCCTTACTTACGAATCTCTCTCCAGTATGGGTAGGCATTGCTTCCTTCTTATTTTTAAAAAACAAACCAGCAACCAATTTTTGGATTGGAACCGTCATTGCCGTATTTGGCATGATAACCCTCGTGGGATTTGAGTTTTTTCTGAACTTAGATTTCAATGCCGCTTTTCTCCTTGCCATATTATCTGGTGTTTTATATGCCATTTATATGTTGGTAAGCAAAAACGTATTATCTGAGATGGACGTGCTATCATTCATGATGGTAACACTAATCACTTCCACACTATTTTTAGGAGTTGTTTGTCTCGCTTTAAACGAACCTTTCAGTGGCTTTTCAAATGCGGGATGGCTGGTGCTATTCATTCAAGGAATAGTATGTCAATTAATTGCCTGGCTACTTATTAGTTATGCTACGCAAAATATGAGAGCCACACGTGTTTCTTTGAGCTTATTGGGTCAAGCCGTTTTAGCTACAATACTGGCCTGGTTGCTTTTAGATGAAAAAATAACATTCCAAATGATTGTTGGAGGTTTAATTTTACTTTTGGGAATCAGGATCACCTTTTATTCCAAAACAATTTCATTACGAAATATAGTAAACAAAGACTAAAACAAAACTACTTTACAAACAAAACCTATGAAAAACATAAAAGTAATTGCCTTTGATGCAGATGACACCCTGTTTGTCAATGAAACTTATTTTGCCGAAACCGAAGAAAAATTTTGCAGTTTAATGAGCGATTACCTATCACAACAGGGAATTTCAAAAGAGCTTTTCAAAATACAAATCGATAATTTGAAATTATACGGATATGGTATCAAAGGTTACACGCTTTCGATGATTGAAGCGGCAATGAAAATCTCTAATAACACTATTCCCATTGAAGTAATTGAGCGTATTATACAATTGGGAAAAGAACTAACCGCGAAGCCTATTGTTTTATTAGAAGGTGTCGAGGAAACCTTGCAAGCATTACATGGAAAATACAAACTGGTTGTTGCCACCAAAGGGGATTTATTAGACCAACGTCGAAAATTACACAACTCTGGATTAGGAAAGTATTTTCATCATATAGAAGTCATGTCAGACAAGCAGGAAATTGATTATTCTGATTTAATAAAGCGATTAGAAATTCGTCCCGAGGAGTTTTTCATGATTGGAAATTCTTTAAACTCAGATGTATTACCGGTTTTAGCAATTGGAGGGCATGCAGTTCATATACCTTTTCATACGACTTGGGAACATGAGAAAATAAATCATAAAGTTGAACATGAGAATTTTAGGTCCTATGATAAAATAATAGACGTATTAATTCGTTTTAAAAATTGAAAATTAGCGGTTTTTAAAAAACTTAACACGTAATTTTATCTAATTTTAACATAATTAACAATAATAACAGTATTTCACTTGTACATTTTTTGAAAAAAAAAGCAGAAAAATTCTATTAAACTAAATTAATTCGTTAATTAATTTTATAAACCGCATTTATCCTTGCTAAATAATAGGTATTTACTAAATTTTCGATTTTATTTACATAATTAACTGATGTAAATTTCTTATCTAATTTTATGTTGTATTTTTGCATCGAATCTAAAAAAATACAATAATGAAAAAATTAATGTTTGCTTTAGTTTTAGCAACTGCAGTTTCAACTGTAAATGCTCAAACTATGAATGAGAAAACCACAGAGAACGACTATAATAAATGGTCTATTGAATTAGCTGGAGGTGTTAACAAAACACAGCGTCCGATGTCAGCTAATTATTTTACATCTACACCAAGCCCTTACACAGTTGATCTTGGAGCTAGATACATGTTCAACAACAAATTTGGTTTAAAAGCCGACTTCGGCTACAACAGTTTTGAAGGAAAAAACAATTCTCTTTCTTTTGACACTAAATATTACAGAGCAAATCTTCAAGCAGTAGCTAACTTAGGAAGAATTATGAATTTTGAAACTTGGACCAATACTATTGGTTTATTAGGACATGCAGGTTTCGGTTTAGCTCAATTAGAAGATCAAAATTCTGCAATTAAAGACAAAATGGGTAATTTTATTGCTGGTGTAACTGGTCAAATTAAATTATCTAACAGAGTTGCTTTAACTGGAGACTTTACAACTATTCTTAATGCAAGTCAAGATGTTGCTTTTGATGCTGCTAGCGCTTATGCAGGTAGAGGTTTTGGTGGAATTTTATTCAACGGAACTGTTGGTGTTACTGTTTACTTAGGTAAAAACACTAAACATGCTGACTGGGTTTCTTCAGCAGATGCTACAAATGAATTAAAAGATAGAGTTACTGCAATCGAAGACAAAATGGTTGATGCTGACAACGATGGTGTAGCAGATTATTTGGATACTGAAAAAAATACTGCTGCTGGAGCCTTAGTTAACACTAAAGGACAATCTATCGACAAAAACAACAATGGGGTAGACGATACTACTGAAGCGTTCATATTAAAAAATTACGGTGCTAATGGCGGAACTAATTCTGGTGTTTACAATAATGAATTAATCAAAAGTTTGATTAATGGTGGTTATGTTGCTACTTATTTTGACTTCAACAAATCTACTCCAACTAATGTTTCTACAGAAGGAATTGATTTTATCTTAACCTACTTAAGAAACAATCCATCTGCTTCAGTTGATATTACTGGATATGCTGATGAAATTGGAAGATCTGCCTACAATGATAAATTATCTAATGCAAGAGCTACTAGTGTTAAAAACACTTTAGTAAAAGCTAACATCGCTGCTTCAAGATTAAATGTAATCGGTGCAGGTGAAGATGCTTCAGTTCAAAAAGATTCAGATGCTGCAAGAAAATTAGTAAGAAGAGTTACTTTCATGGTAAAATAATATTTTCTTAATATTCTATAAAAAACCCTAAAAGAAATTTCTTTTAGGGTTTTTTCAGTTTAAAAAATTTCTCTACTAAAAACTTTATTCATAAAATAACTATTTTTAACAACAAAGGGATTACAGAATTATAAAGCAGGACATCAAATAGATTAAATCAAATGACATTCTAAGATCTGCTTTCGAGACAATAACAAATGGATTATTTTCGTTAACTTTACTAAAAATTTATTATTATGTTGTCAAAAAATATTGAAATTGCCCTAAACAAACAAATTCGTATCGAAGCAGAGTCTTCACAAATCTATCTTTCAATGGCTTGTTGGGCTGAAGTAAGCGGACTGGAAGGAATCGCACAATTCATGTTTGCACAATCTGACGAAGAGCGTCTGCATATGCTCAAGTTAATCAAATATGTAAATGAACGTGGAGGTCATGCACAAATTACAGATTTAAAAGCACCTAAAACGACTTATGAAACCTTTAAAGGAATGTTTGAAGAGCTTTATAAACATGAAATTTTTGTTTCGGATTCTATAAATGAATTGGTGCACATCACTTTTTCTGAAAAAGATTATGCCACACACAACTTTTTACAATGGTATGTTGCCGAACAAATTGAAGAAGAAGCGACCGCCAAATCTATTTTAGATAAAATCAACTTAATTGGTGACGACAAAGGCGGCTTATATCTGTTTGACAGAGACTTACAGCAAGCTTCGATTGTAAAACCAGTGATTTAAATGTTAAAATTTATTTAGAATAGATAAAAACAATATACATTTGCCTTAGATTTTTAATTCTGAATACATTGGAAAAGAAAAAGAAGGAGAAGAAAAAGGATAAAAAAGAAATTCTTAAAACCATTAAGATTGCAGAAAACTGTAAATCTAAATGTTGTAAGAAATTTAAAAAAGGAGAAGACAAACGTTGTACGCGATGTCCTCAGTTCGATTTAACGAAAAAAAAATCCTAATTCAAAATACAAATGCCCTCTATCACGGAGGGCATTCTCTTTTTTACTTCAATACGGAATAATTATTTCCCCAAAAGCAAAACCTCATTAGCAACTATTTCGGTAACATAGCGTTTTTCTCCGTTTTTATCGTCGTAACTCCTGTGAGTCAATTTCCCTTCGATACCTATTTCTCTTCCTTTCGTTACATACTTTTCAATAATTTCAGCCGTTTTCCCCCAAGCGGTAACACGATGCCATTCCGTTTGTTCTACCTTATCTCCATTTTCTTTGTAATAAACATCATTTGTAGCTATAGTAATTGTAGCTAATTTTTTGCCTCCTTCTAAAGTTTTTACTTCAGGATCTTGACCTACTCTTCCGATTAATTGTACTCTGTTTTTCATGGCGTATAGTATTTAAATGCTAGTATATGTTTTGTTGAATTCGTCTTTCAAATCAACATGGCAAAGATGCGGTGACTTGCAAAAAATATTCGGTTACTAACTATTTACTTTCGGTTGTAACTAATTGTAACCGTTTGTAAATGGGAAAATTTAACTATATTTGATGAAAATAAAATTACTATGCAAGCCAAAATAAACAAAGTAGAGTTACGAAATCTAAAATTTGATGACTACAAAGAACTCAAAAAATCTATGGTAGAATCCTATCCAGAAATGGCAGGTTCTTACTGGAGAGAAAATCATATCGAAAAATTATTGAGTATTTTCCCTGAAGGTCAATTGGTAATTTTAGTAGATGATAAAGTCGTTGGCTCTGCATTGTCCTTAATTGTTGATGAAACCTTAGTAGATAAAAACCATAATTATTCTGAGATTACAGGAAATTATACCTTTTCTACCCACAACACAAAAGGTGATATTTTATATGGAATAGATGTTTTTATTCATCCAAGTTACAGAGGACTTCGGTTAGGAAGACGTTTGTATGATGCACGTAAAGAATTATGTGAACAATTGAATTTGAAAGCCATTGTTTTTGCCGGTAGGATTCCAAATTATGGGCAACATGCCGAGACACTCACTCCAAAAAACTACATCGAAAAGGTAAAAAGAAAAGAATTGCACGATCCTGTTCTTTCTTTTCAATTGAGCAATGATTTTCACGTTATTAGAGTGATGAAAAACTACCTGAAAGGCGACACAGATTCTAAAGAATTTGCCGTTTTACTGGAATGGAATAACATATATTATGACGAAAGTCCAAAATTAATAAACCTCGAAAAAAGTGTTATCCGATTGGGATTGGTGCAATGGCAAATGCGTCAACTGAACAATCTGGAAGCTTTATTCGAACAATGCGAATTCTTTGTTGATGTCGTTTCTGGTTACGGAAGTGATTTTGCACTATTTCCAGAACTGTTTATCGCTCCGTTGATGGCTGATTACAATCATTTGTCTGAAGCAGAAGCCATACGGGAATTAGCCAAATATTCAGAGCCTA
>RRZU013402269.1_pt1 | contig 15164 bp, 12 predicted proteins | sample 2165561 | NCBI WGS metagenome assembly RRZU01 (sample SAMN10456909, study PRJNA506462) | wastewater metagenome | isolation source: wastewater sludge | place: USA: Moscow, Idaho
CAATTCCCACAAAAAGCATTAACAAACGTTGCCATACATTCAAATTGGTATCGTCACCTCTGAAAGGCATAACAATCCATTCTGTTTCAACATGATCAGGCAAACTAAAACCCAGCCACCAAGTAGGGATTATCCATGCTATAAGACACGGAACAAATACAGCCAAAGAATAGTTAGTAGGCGTAACAGCACCCATATTCCATAGAACCAGACCAGCTGGATCTCCGATAACTGTAAGAACACCACCGCAATTAGCTGCCAGAAGTATAGCTGAACCATATATCATCCGCTGTCTGCGACTTGGAATAACCTTATGCATAATAATAAGCATCATTACTGTCGTAGTCAAATTATCCAAATTTGCAGACAATATAAAGGTTACTATAGAAAGCATCCACAACATCCGCCTGCTATTTTTAGTCTTCAACAACTGTGATATAAAATCGAAACATCCATTATTATTAAGAATTTCAACGATTGTCATTGTCGAAAGCAGGAACAAGACTACTTCTGAAGCTCTCCCGACATATTTCAAAAAAATATTACTGGCTATATATTGTTTCACAGCAATACTGTTCGCTACCATACCATCCAGAAAATGCATATATTCATGAGGATGACGGCTCATCACGAAATCTGTACCATAGCAAATGTAAAGTACCCATCCTACTGTTCCCGCAAATATAGCGACAGCAGCCTTGTTTACCTTCGTTACACTCTCCGTTGCAATGAGAATGTAGGTCAACAATAATATGGCAACAATTACAAGAGTCATAAACCAACAGTTTCAAGTGGCAAATATAACAAATCATTATCAATTATACAAGTGCATCTATCAAAAATTGCCGTCTTAGACCACTAATTTTTATAATAATCAAGTTTTTTAAAATAAATTGCAATATATAGGTTGCAATCTACATTTATTTTTCTAATGTCAACGGCGGAACAACCGTTTAAGGAAAAAATAGCACTCTTCCTCCAACCTAAATAATTTCCAATGACCTGGTAGAGGATTATAACCGAATTTATAGCGGTTCAAGGGAGTTAATTTTTTATATTCTATATTTTTCCACGACTCATAGATTATAGACATGCCATAACGATTTTCCTCTAAAGAATTTTTTCTTCGATGAAGGTAATAGAACATATAAAGGTCTACCACATTCAGCCACATCACATTTTCATAGATATTGATTATATCTAAAGAAACGCCTAAAGAAAGGAGTTGACACTTCATACTCCTATTGGCTATAAGATAATCGTATTGACTTGTACTAGCCCTATGCGTTACTGATGAAGGATTTTGATAATAATAATAAATTCCAGAAGTACGACGCACTTCTCTCGAAACATAATAATGTATTCTTGTGGTATTATCGTCACTATAAATTCTACAGGTCTCATCGTAAGGATAGTGTTTCTGGATTGTAGAACGAACGGCATAAACCCCATGTATTTTCCATGTGAGGCTATCACAAAAAGCATCATAGCCACTTTTTACGTCAAAAGGTTCCATCGGATAATGACAATCTTTGGAAGCATCGTCATAATGGTATATGACATCAAAAAGGACACAATCTGTACAAGGATAATCAACAAAAACAGAATATGCTTTTTCAAGTGTCTCACAATCTAACCAATCATCACTATCCACGAAACAGACATACACCCCTTCCACATATTTCATTGCTGCATTACGTGCATGTCCAGGTCCATAATTCTGATCTAGAGACAATACAAAAAAACGGGAATCTCTACGAGCATGCTCTTTAAGGATAAGGCTGGAGTTATCTGTTGAAGCATCATCAACACAAATGACCTGAATGTCCTTCAATGTTTGTTGACTAAGAGAATCCAAACACCGCTTCAAATACTTTCTGCATTATAAACTGCTACAAGAACTGAAAATTTAACCATGGTTTTTCCTTTTGACAAAATTTAGGATTCGAAAACTCACATCTGTATAATGGCTCAAAAAATGCCATGAAAGCAATATACTTATTGCAAGACAAGTTCCACCAATAATCCAATACAAGGCTCCGTGTAAAAAGGACGATGAAATAAAAGCTAATATGCCAATGCCTGACTGCAAGATAAAGAAGAATAAGGTCGTCCTGTAAAGCCGGTAGTTATACTTGATACCCATATAAATATTAAGAAGGAAAAAATCAAATACAGCTGTGAAAAAAAATCCCCATCCAACACCATTCAGTCCATAATATGAAAAAAGCAGAATCACCAGTACTGTAACAACTATACCATAGGTACCTTCCATCAAAAGATAAGAGAAGGAATCTCCCTTAGCTAAAGGAATGTAGGCGACAGGCAGCTTTGCTGCACGCAGATACATGGCTAGGACTAATATCTGAGACATTGGCAAGGCTGGCAGAAACTTACGGCTAAGAAATAAAGGAAGAATAACAGGCAATCCTATCGTAAAAAAAACCAACATTGGAGAGATCAACAGCACTGATACTTCGATCTGCCTATTGACCACCATACTTAATTTTTCTTTATTATACTGTACAGCCGAGAGCCGCGGGAAATAATCCGTTTCCATCGCACTAAAAATCATTCCTGAATAAACCATTGTCATCATATATCCTGCATTAAAGAGGCCGACATTAGATAATGTTGTGCTATGGCTCATGTAAGACCGTATTACAAAATCAGCTCCACTTCCAAGCATACCAGACAAAATGAAAGCTATACCCAGTTTCATCATATTTATTCCTTTACCCAAAAACAACTGGTTCATACTTAAACGAAGTGGAAAAAGATGAAAAGAATAAATAATAGTAACAAGCATCTGAACCAATGAAACTAAAATCAATGACGGTACAATAGCCTCTTCATGCCAAAAATAATAAAGAGGAACAGAGATGACAAGACCACAAAGTACATTATAAATAGATATGGCTGCAAGATACTTCAAATGCCGTGTACCCTTGAGTATAGCAAGTTCGCCACCTGTAACAGCTGTTAAGGCAACTATGGGAGAAAGAAATATGAAATGAAGGGTATGATTGCCCCAATTAAAGGTCCAAATATTCAGCAGAGGGCTCAAAGCGATACAAACAATCAAGCCCAACAAAGCAGTGAGCACACTCCAAGAACGGACTAATTTAATACTAGAACGAAGTTGCACCCAATCACCAGATTGATAAGTCTCAGAAATATTCTTGACAGCACTCATCGCCAGGCCAAAGTTAGTAGAATCTGATATTAGCTTAATTGTAGAATTGAAAAGTGACACAAGTCCCATACCGTCCGGTCCGAGTAATAATGCCACTAATTTATTGCGGATAATGCTGACAAGTATGTTAACACCTTGCACACCACCGAAAATACTGGTATATTTTATGATATGAGAATAGCTGTCTTCTTTTTCCATCTTTTTATTAACGTAAATAAAAGTTTTTTATTACCTTTGTTTTTATGAAATTATCTATCGTCATACCAGTATATAATGTTGAGAATACGCTCGTCCGCTGTCTGGACAGTGTACTTACTCAATCATACCATGAGTATGAATTAATATTAGTTGACGACGGCTCAACAGACGGAAGCGCTGAAATTTGCAAGTACTACGACCACAGAAATGTCTTCATCCATTATATAAGACAGTCTAACAAAGGTCTGAGTGGTGCCCGCAACACTGGTATCGAAGTCGCTCAAGGAGAATATATTACGTTTATAGACAGCGATGATTATATTGCTCCAGATACTTTGGCAACACTAATGAAAGAAATAGAAGATCATCAAGAATACGATATTCTTGAATATCCCATGTATGTCCATTATGGCTGTTCCCGTGCACACAAATTATCATTTTCCCCCTTATGCTATTCTTCTTTTGCCGAATATTGGCTAAAAGGAAAAGCTTATATGCATGCTTATGCATGTAACAAGATCTACAAAACAGTTTTATTTCAGCATATCCGTTATCCTATAGGAAAAAAATTCGAAGATGTTTATGTTCTTCCGAAACTTTGTAAAGTTGCACGTAATATAGCAACTACGAATAAAGGCTTATACTATTACTGTTGGAATAAAGATGGGATTACAGCCAATGCAAGCGGAGAAGATCTTGCTCAACTACTCAATGTGAACATCAAGCTCCTTTCTGATTATCATGATGAAGACTATTATTTACATATTCTCAATATTCAAATGGATGTTTACGAACTGACCGGACAGCAACCATCTATTCCGACATATCATTATTATCATTATGTCAAATTAACATTATTAAATATCATAGGAATAAATAACTTATGCAAATTCAACAAAACACTCCACAAAATATATCGACACCGCTTGTAAGTTTCATCGTTACCGTATATAACCTGCCTATAGAATTTATAAAGCTGTGCATCAACAGTATTCTAGCTTTGTCTCTTCAAGCCAAAGACAGAGAAATTATCATTATCGATGATGGTTCAAGGATCCCGGCATTAGAAGAATTAGCTGAAATAAAAGATGATATCATCTATTTGCGACAACACAATCAAGGCCCTTCAATGGCTCGCAATATGGGCTTAAAAATTGCAACTGGAAAGTATATTCAATTTGTCGATGGAGATGACTATCTTATACAGGCACCTTACGAGCATTGCCTTGACATTGTAAGATACCATAATCCAGACATTGTCCTTTTTAATGAGACTAAAAAAAAGCATGCAGATTTACCGCTCAGTCTTAGTGAGCCTGTTACAGGGGCTTCATATATGCATAATCACAACCTACATGCTGCAGTATGGGAATATATCTTTCTAAAAAAGATATTAGTTAACCTTCAATTTACTCCAGGACTTTTATGCGAAGATGAAGAATTTACTCCTTTATTATTTCTCCGTGCCGACCGAGTTATCAATACCAACGCAGAAGCCTACTATTATCGAAAGCGCAAGCACTCGATCATTCAAGAAAAAGAAAGGGACCATGTTCTGCACAAACTTACTGATGTAAAAAAAATCATCTTTCACCTTCAGGATATTTCCGCTACCGTTCCCGAATTTGACCGCGTAGCTTTACAACGACGTATAGCCCAACTCACTATGGACTACCTTTATAATATAATAAAGCAAACTCGAAGCCATAAGCTTTTTCATGACGCCATTGAAATACTAAAAGCCAGAAGGCTATTTCCTCTACCTGATAAAAAATACACTCGCAAATATACACTTTTTCGCAAAGTCATCAATACAAAAATAGGCCAGGAAATACTTTTTATTTTTATTTCTAGATTATGAAAATATTACTATTAGGAGAATATAGCAATGTTCACAGTACACTTGCCCGTGGCTTACGTATTTTAGGACACGAGGTAACCGTTGCATCTAATGGCGATTTTTGGAAAGACTATCCACGTGATATAGACCTGGCCCGCAAATCCTCCACGTGGGGTGGCTTTGTACTCACGGCAAGATTACTAAGACTATTACCGAAACTAAAAGGTTACGACATAGTGCAACTCATCAATCCGATGTTTCTGGAATTAAAAGCAGAACACATAGCTCCGATCTACCACTACTTACGAAAACATAACAAAAAGATTATACTTGGAGCATTCGGTATGGATTATTACTGGGTACATGAATGCGTCTCCCGTAAAATGCTTAGATACAGCGACTTTAATATCGGGGAAAAACTTAGAACAAACAAGGATGCCGTCAAAGAAGAAAAGGATTGGCTAGATTCTCCAAAAGGGCGTTTAAATCAAATGATGGCAAAAGATTGTGATGGCATCGTTACAGGACTCTATGAATACTGGGCATGCTATCATCCGCTGTTTCCAAAAAAGACTATTTTCATTCCATACCCTGTTCAACCTAAAAAAACAAATATTGATACACATCATCATTACCCTGTGAAAATTTTTATAGGTATAAGCAAAAACAGAAGCAAATATAAAGGTACCAATATTATGCTAAAAGCTGCCAAAGACATTGCATCAAAATACCCGGATAAGACTCAACTACAAATAGCTGAAGGTATTCCTTTTGATCAATACTGCAAAATAATGAATGGAAGTGATGCTATCCTTGACCAACTCTACAGCTATACTCCTGCTATGAATGCCCTTGAAGCCATGAGCAGGGGGATTATCTGCATAGGAGGAGGAGAACCAGAAAATTACGAAATACTCCATGAAAAAGAACTCCGTCCAATTCTAAATGTTACTCCAAGCTACGAAAATGTATATCAGGTTATCGAACAACTTGTATTACATCCAGAAAAAATAACATCATTAAAACAAGAAAGCATTAGTTATATACAAAGACACCACAACTATATAAAAGTAGCTAAAGAATATGCTGAATTCTATCAATCATGGCTTGGAAAATAACATATAAATGTGGGAACTGCGGATATACAGCAGACATCTATGAAGGCAAAGGATTCATGGGCCAAGAAATCATTTCCATGTCTTGCCCAGATTGTCACACTATACAGCCTTTGGTAAAAGGAGGGGCTATCGGTCAAGCCGCCCCTTCATTCAATTCGCTTATCGACCGTCTATGCCTAAACTGCGGTTCACAGCAGATAACTCTATGGGATGGTCATACCTGTCCATGTTGCGGGCAAGAAATGAAACCCACTGGAGAGAAAAAATACTGGACATAAAAGACCCAAATATCATTATTCCATTTACCTATTCACTATAAAAACAAATAGCATTCTTTCAGAAATTATAAACACAAAAAAGCCATAACAGTCATGACGACCATTATGGCTGGAAAATTTCCACTTTAGAATGATTAAGCTTCTGCAGGTGCAGGCTCCTCAGCAGGAACTTCAGTAGCAGGAGTGCTTTCAGCAACTTTTGCAGCTTCAGCCTCAGCTTTTGCAGCAGCCTCGGCAGCCTTCTTCTCAGCTACACCCTTTGCAATTGCTTCGTTAACCTTCTTTTCTGCTTCAAGACTCTTAGCAACAGCATCTTTCTTTGCCTTAGTACTAGCCTCTACAGCAGAATTAACTTGCTGCTCCTTGTTAGTTTTCCAAGCCTCGAAACGCTTCTGAGCCTCAGCATCATCAAATGCGCCTTTCTTTACACCACCATGGAGATGCTTCATAAGATAAACACCTTCACCTTTGAGAATGTTGCGGACGGTATCACTTGGCTGTGCGCCATTTTCTACCCAATACAAAGCACGCTCAAAATTCAAATCTACGGTTGCAGGATTGGTGTTTGGATTGAATGTACCAATCTTCTCTGTAAATTTACCATCACGTGGAGCTTTTACATCAGCGATAACGATCCTGTAAAAAGCATAGCCTTTACGACCACCGCGCTGTAATCTGATTTTTGTTGCCATTTTTTTAAATTTTTGAATTAAATGCTGTCAACTCGTAACAGCGGATGCAAAGGTAGCAAAAATTATTTAACTACTCAAAGCTTTTCGCTATTTTGCAATATCAAAGATGCTTTTTTAGATACATTAACTATTTGTTCAGTTTCATTCCCACTTGCAGTCCATTATAACTACTTACCAATGAACCTACACTATTCAAAGTACTGTTACCTGTCAATGCTCCTACCGTCTTTGCATATTTCAGCAACCTAGATGCATCCATGACTATAAGCAGATCGTTACCATCTATTTGAGTCGTGCCGATCATCTGTTGAGTTGTACCGCCATATTTTAACACAACGTTAGCTCCATTTATAGAATATGTACCCGTCATTTTCTTTGAACCGACAATCTGACTAAAATTACCATTCTTGTCGAAAATGATCTTCATTGACCCCTTTTTAATACCTATCTTTGCAAATTGAGTCTGTAATTTATATCCGATAGCTGATGCAACAGCCTTACCACCCATATTTTTCAACACATTACTACTAGAAAAAATGACGGCTGGTTCTGTATAAGTCCAGGTCCCAATCACTTTATCCTTGGTAGCAACCTTAGAGGAACTAAAAATAGAAGCCAAGCCGGAAAAAGCACTCGAATTGTTTAAACTCGTAGAAGAAGAAACAGAACTAGCTGTATTCTTCAAAATACTACCAAAACTCTGAGCATTCGTACTCATACACCCAATAAACAGTAGCGCTATGAAAGCACTCTTTCTGAAATTTAAACCCATCACAAAATATAAATTTAATAAACTATTATCTTTTGATCTTTGCCATTTTTTCTTTTCAATATATATAATCCTTTGGGAAGGCTTTTTATTGTGTTGGACAAAGAAATTAATCGACCTTTTAAATCATAGATTCCTATTATTTCATCATTTTTGCCTGTAGTTATACCTATGATATCATTTGTATCCTCCTTAATTTTTCTAGGATTATATTGGAAACTTACGGTTCCATCATTATTCTGTATAATATGTAAAATTGAAGCATGTAAAAAACTAGTGCTATCTATATTTACATTATAAAGAGAATCACAAGGCATACCATAATCAGTGATACTGTCATTTTTGATACTATCCGTAATATAAGGATATAAATCACCCTGTTCATCTACACTAACAACATTTGAATAACATCGCAATATAGCAGAATTATCAGCATGTAAAATAGTAAAACGCTCATGGTCATTAGATATCGTAACTCCATCAGAAACAATACTATCCTTAGTGTTGACAATATTTGCATTCCAAATTAAAGAATCATAATCAACATGGGTAACTTGAAGTCCAGCACTCGGGATATAAGTATCCCATCCTGATTTCTGTCGGTTTTCCAATAAATAGTATTCATTTTTATGATTAGGATTAACAATCTTGTAAGCCTTAGCCCCACTCGTGCTTATAGGTAGAACAGCCTCTATACTGTCATTATCGTTTAGTTTTGAATAATCAAGCCATCCAGCCTCGTGCCGCTCATAGCTGGTATATCCTGAAGGTTTCCATCCCAACATTTCTGGACCATTATAGCATCCTGCATCCATTAGATCGAAATATCCCATACCATAACCATTTCCAATCTTATCATACATATCGGGGAAACCCAGGCAATGGGAGAATTCATGGCATATTATGCCTATACCCATTAAATAAGAAGTGCGACCATCAACATAAACTTCATTACTACAAGCATAAGTATTAAATATTTCATATCCTGTAGGAGATTTCGGATTAATTTGATAAACCAGATAATTATATTTACTTGTTGTTGAAGAACCATTTTCTGTTTTACCTAGACCAGGGGCATGATAAGAAATTTCCCCCTTAACATACGACCAAGTACCATTAGCATCATAATAAGAGGAACTATACAAATTATATTCATGCGGCCATATCGTATTGGCTGCACCTCCGGAAGCCTCCCCTTGTCCGGCATACAGAACAAACACTTGATCTACAATTCCGTCATCATTCCAATCATAATCAGATAAATCTACATTTACAGAATCGAGAACAGCTTTGCATGCTTCAACAACCATTCTACCCGGATATAAATCATTACCATTAGCATCGTTCTGCCCATAATAAGCATAATTATTAGATAAAGTAACAGGTCCAAAAACATCAAAAACCAAATCAAACTTCCCGTAACTCTGATCACTAAAATAATCATGTACACTTCCGACAGTATTAAATGGAGAAGGGCTCATATATCCCTTTTCATTAAGGATATTCGTAAAAATATTTTTTGGATCAGATGCCGTGAACTTCTTGTCAGAAAATTGTACCAGGATAACAAGTCCTTTTTTCGTACCAACATAAGAAGATGCTAATGACGAAGATGTGGCCCTTGTCAACTGCGAACCCATAACCTTAACGTTCATAGTCTGACCAGAAGAAGATATTAGAGCCGAAGGCATCGTCTTGGATAAATGCAAATTTATACCCTTACTCCTTTTAATACCATTTACTCTTGATTGCTCTGCTACTTTTCGATCCCCCGGAGCATGAGCCAAAAGAGATGTAGCCTTCATCCCATAGCCTATCTCATTAGCATAATAATAGCTGCCATTTTTTTCAATCAAAGGAACAGTGTCTGAAGTAATATAATAGTGAATATGTTCATCACCGACAAGCATAACTTTCAAACTTGAGCCATCACTCTGGACAATCGTTTTCCAACGATGCATAGCAGGAACAGCATGCACCAAGGAAACAATCGCTGCAAACAATAATATGAATTTAAACCGCATAAATGTTATTTATAAGAAACAAAATAAAGAAAAAACAATATATAAAAAAAATAAATTCAACCAAGAATAATTTGTTATCAATAAACTCGTTATATTAGTAATTTTAAAATGAAGAACCAACTGTCTATACTATTGCCCGAGTACAATACCTGTTGCACAGATCTTGTAAAGACTTTGCAACGGCAAGCTAGAAATATAGCTGGGTTGTCATTCGAAATCATTGTTGTTGATGATGGTAGCATAAATAAAATATGGGAAAAAAATCAATCCATTAACAAGATAGACTGCTGTCGTTTTATCAGAAGAGAAAAAAATTCAGGAAGAGCGGTTATACGTAACTTTCTGGCTCAGCAAGCCAAGTATCCTTGGTTACTGTTTCTTGATTGCGATCGAAAAATTATTTCCTCCTCGTTTATTGAAAAATACCTTGAAGCTGACGGCAAAGTTATCTATGGTTGTTATCATGTCATCGGCGACCCCCAGTTGTGTAAGGGAAATCTTAGATATCTTTATGAAAAACAGGCAGAATCTTCACACCTGTCTACTTTTCGCCAACAACATCCATACAAAAATTTCAATACTTGCAATTTTATGATTGAGAGACACCTCATTATAAAGCATCCTTTTGATGAGCGATTTATCCATTATGGATATGAGGACGTTGCGTATGGGAAAAAACTTCAAAAATTAGACATCACTATCAATCATATTGACAATCCTGTAGGACTAGATATTTTCGAATCCAATACAGACTATATTGCAAAGACAGAAGAAAGCCTGCACACTTTATTTGCTTTCTCTTCTGAACTGAAAGGCTATTCTACCATACAGAACATTTATATTAAAATCAAACATACTCCAGCATGTACTGCTATAAGACTGTTCCACTATATCTTTCACACAAAGGAAAAGACGAATCTCACCAGCAATCATCCCTGTCTCTGGATATTCAAATTATACAGACTGGGATACTTTATATCAATTCATAAATTTCGCTGGCCATTTTTCGCTTCAAGACATCCAGCAAGAAATCTTTCCCAACAATAATACCATAATTGCGCAACACCTGTTCCACGGTCTTTCGTGCAAGTTCTGGATGATTATTTTCTTCACTTAAATGACACAGCCAGACATGCCGTAGCTTTTCAGAAACATTCTCAGCAAGAGCAATACCACAATTACGATTACTTAAATGCCCCTTCTCACCTGAAATTCTTTGCTTTAAATACTGGGGATAAGGCCCTTGAAGTAACATTTCTTCATCATGATTAGCTTCAATAACCAAATAATCAGCATCTGATATATAAGGCTTCATTTCATCTGTTACATGACCAATATCCGTCATAAGACAAAATGTGATCTTACCACAAACAATACGATAGCCTACATTATCAGCACTATCATGAGGTACTCCGAAAGGTGTAATTATAAATTCACCTAAAGTAAAAGTCTTCTCCTTCTCAACGATTTTAACCAGATCTGGAGAAATTTTACATCTCACACAATAGTTACGCTCTATACCAACATGAACTTTATCAGTAGTATATACTTCCAGCCCATAATCACGGCTGATGCTGCCGACCGATTTTACATGATCAGCATGATCATGAGTAATTAACACATGACCAATATTTTGCATACGCAATCCATAATTATGAAATTGCTTCTTCAATGTTCTTATACCAACCCCAACATCTATCATCAAAGAATCCGTTTCGGTATACAAGTAATAGCAATTACCACTACTACCGCTGCCAAAGGATATAAATCTCAGCATCTTTTATTCTTATTTTACTACAAAGGTAACAAAAAAGATTTGTAAATCAAAGATTTTATTTACCTTTGTCTCAAATTTAAAGTTTTAATATGAAATTTAATTTTTGGAAAACTTCATCTTTATTTCGAAATTCATTTTTTGTCTTCTGTACTCTTATGATTGCAAACTCTTGCAATTTAGGACATAAAGGCAAAAGTGACCAGTTAGAAAATGATGTTGATTCTTTTGCTCAAAAATATTATAATTGGCAATTTGAAGATGCTCTTCCATATTGTACTTCTGATTCAAAAAAATGGCTGCAATATGCTGCAAGCAATGTACATAAGGCCGACATTAATCTCTTAAGGAATAAAAATCAAGGGGCTTCCTATGAGATTAATGATATTAACTATAATAACGGCGATACCACCGCTATCATTAATATCAAAGTATATAACTTTCTTCAAATGGATACTATAGGAAATAGCGGTAGAATTATTCCATCTGCAGTCTTCTTGCTGAAAGCTGTATTCCACCATGAATGGAAAATCAAAATGGAAGGCCTACCGCGAAGTGAAAAGCAAAATCACGACTAAAATCAGGATGAAAAATAGCATAGTGCTCCTCCGAAGAGGAATACGCAGGATTAATAGCCTTCATCCCCATATCAAAACGAAGAATAAAGTAACTGAAATTAAGCCTCAAGCCTATACCATAAGCAACGGCAATCTGTTGGTAGAAAGTATTCCATTTAAACTGTCCTCCCGGCTGGTCGGCATAATCACGTAATGTCCATATATTGCCCGCATCAACAAATAAAGCCCCGTCAAATTTCCAAAACAAAAAAGTTCTCATCTCTGCATTCATGTCCAGCTTCATGTCACCAGTCTGATTGATAAAATCTATATTTCCATCATTCCCCTTAAACTTACCTGGTCCTAGGCTTCGTACACTCCACCCTCTGACAGAATTTGCTCCACCGGAAAAATAACGCTTTTCAAAAGGTAAGATTGTACTATTACCATAAGGATAGGCTATACCAAAATCCGCATGGAGAGCCAGAGTATTATGAGAATCAAACTTCAATAAATGAGTATAATCGAAGTCAAATTTTGCATATTGGGCATATGCTATATTAAATAAGGTGTGATGCCCTTCATCGTTTTTCCTAAAATTAAATATTCCAGAAAAGCCATCCAATATATTACCAGCTGTTTCTATATTAGTTCTAATAGCATCTACTCCATTATTATAATTAACACCAAAGCCAAGTTTCATAATAAACAAATCTTCATAATTATAGCGAAGAATAGCATTACGGTTGCTTACACTGTCCAAATAATCATGCTTAAATGTTTCTGATATCCAAGGCATATACACATAATTTAAATCTAAAAGATCAAGTCGATAGCTTAAATTACGCTTGGGTTCACTCCAACGGTACCTCCATGTAGCAGAGAACACACGACGATGGAACTCTGGACGATTTTGCAAATTCCAGCTAACAAGCAACTCTGAGGTTGCATCCTGCCGGTTGCGGAAACTTCCGCTAAGAAAAGGTGCGACAAAACGGGGAAGCTGAAGCTTTGACTCAACAGAATATTCCTGATAATTCTGATCTTGATAACCCTCCAATCCAGTGATGGCTTCGTACGCACCACGAATCCCGATACTAAATTGCTCGCTTCCTCTAAACAAATTACGATTAATATAAGTCAACGATGCCGCTGCCCCCAAATCTCCAGCCGTATTGGTACCTTCTGGCTGGAAAGAAATAGTAGAAGGCTTATTGGTGCTAATCTGAATATTGCAATTCAACAAATTAGTATCAGGAGGCTCTACAAAGCGGATATTAGTATATCGTATAGCCTGCAACCTGCTAAAATTATTGTAAGTACGTTGCAAATCAGATGCGCTGTAAGGTTTACCAGGCTGCAAGGCCGTTGCAGCCTCAAGTACATGCCGACGTATATGAATACGGTCAGAGTCACTACTGAGATAATTGACACTATTCAGAATGTAACGCGGATGAAAGGTCTCCGGAGAATTCGAATTAGCACGATATTTCAAGAGATGAAGAGTCACTCCTATTCTATTACTTCCACGAATACTGTCAGCGGTATATTGAATAAAATCTTTATGAAAACGATAATACCCATTATCTTCAAGAATAGAAGTAATGCGCTTACGCTCATTGTCTAGTACACTTACCACAAATTTCATGCCAGGCTTTAATCCTCTGTTAGCAGGAATATCCATTTTTAAGATACGAGCGATACTATCATCCTGAATATCATAATCGACTTTACCAATATAAAACGAAGGCCCGGGAGTAAGTGTATAAATAGCTTTCAGTTTTTTACCCTTCACTTTAGTCTGCAAAGATACCGAAGAATTCATATAACCTAAATTAAACATTGCAGTTTTCAAATCCTCACAGGATAATCTAGCTTGAAGGGTATCGAAAATAACAGGCTTCTCACCTATTCTCTGTAATGTACGATTGAGCCATCTCGTTGAATCTTTCCCTGAAAGACTATAAGTAGACAAAGGTATTTTAAAAAGAGAAAACCATTTAAAGTTAGCCTTTTGACGTATATAAGTAGCTAAAGATGCAGCATCAAGATCTTTTTGATCAGACTTGACGATGACCTCATCGAGCAAATATTTCTTGTCTGGAACAAACTTCGAGGAGGAGCATGCAGAAAAGAATACGATTAAAAGAAATATAAAGAATTTGAATATCTTCACCTGACGATTCTAATTTTAGGCAAAGGTATAAATAAAATTACAAATAGAGTGTTTAAGATTTGGGAATTTTACTTAAATTATGACGAGGCAGAGTATAGTTATATTTCTTTTTTGTATCTTTGCATTTAAATGATTAGTAAAGCTAAAATAAAATATATCCGTTCTCTGGAACAGAAAAAAAAACGCAAAGAAGAAGGTGTTTATGTTGCAGAAGGCCCTAAAGTAGTTGGAGATTTGCTCAAATTCTTTAGACCGGAAATAATTGTCGCGACAGAAGAAGGACTATCAAAATATACCTTTAACTCAAAAACGGAAGTTATTGAAGTGTCAGATATAGAATTAAAAAAAGTAAGTTTTCTTCAACACCCTCAGCAAATTCTAGCAGTTTTTCCTCAATCCAAGGAAATGAATGAACCTATTTTGAATCATCTTCCGGCAGAACAACTGGTCTTGGCACTTGATGGTGTCCAGGATCCTGGAAATCTGGGAACAATTATCAGAATTGCAGATTGGTTTGGTATTGAAAATATTATATGTAGTGA
>RRZU011844803.1_pt1 | contig 15162 bp, 12 predicted proteins | sample 2165561 | NCBI WGS metagenome assembly RRZU01 (sample SAMN10456909, study PRJNA506462) | wastewater metagenome | isolation source: wastewater sludge | place: USA: Moscow, Idaho
AGGCGGAACTATCCTGCTGAAGCACTGGGATACGTTTGCGGTCAAGGAAAATGACAAATACTCGGTCATACTGATAAGCGATGCCGAGAATTCGCCTCAGTGTATCACACGGTATTATGAGCCTGATCTCGACAAAACCGCATATGCCACACGGCTTATAGAAAAAACCGAATATGCCTATATTGTCGAATACATAAATAAGCACGGCAAACAGCTGATTTTTACTCAATGTACTCGATCACAGATGGAAAATGCACAGATCGGAACGGAGGATGCACAGATTCCTCCCGAAAAAGTCGAACTGGGGGATACAAGTGCAATGTATTGCGTTTCCAAAAAAGGTATGGCATTTCTTATGTGGGATAACGGCGAATATATGTTCCATATCACAGCGACCGGTTTCGGCAGGGACGAACTGTTCCGTACCGCAATGTCGATAAAAGAGTTAAGCGCAGATTAAGGCTGAAATTAACCCGATAAAATAAGAATTATAAGCGAGGAGCAACCATGAACAACAGAAAGGCAATTGTACTTAATGATAAATCCGTAAAAACGATCGGAAGAACCTATTTATATAACGATACGCTGTGGGCGGCATTTTCCGGTGCGGGTGCGGAATTCATTTTCACGGGTAAAAAACTCGAAATCACCGTTACGGGCGACTTTGCATCGACAGCGGGCAATGACGAGAATTATGCAAGAATCGCAATATATGTCGATAATGAACGTGTTGTAGACGATATGCTCGATGAAAAGGAAAAAACGTACAAGGTGCTTGAAAGCGAAAGTGCAGAATGCAGGAATGTAAGGATAATCAAGCTGTCAGAGTGCGCAATGTCAACATTCGGGATAAAGCCCGTTATGATTGCGGAGGATGAAAAGATAGAGCCTGCGCCCGCAAAAAATATAAAGATGGAATTTATAGGCGATTCTATAACCTGCGGATACGGAGTTGACGATCCCGATAAGGAGCATCATTTCAAAACAGCCACAGAAGATGTCACAAAAGCGTATGCGTATAAAACGGCTCTTGCGCTGAACGCCGACTACAGTATGGTTTCGGTGAGCGGCTACGGAATTATTTCCGGCTTTACGAATGACGGGAACAAGATTCCGGAACAGACAATACCGCAATATTATGACAAGCTCGGCTTTTCGTATAATAAGTTTGCGGACAGCATCACGGTTTCGGAAACCGAGTGGGATTTTGAAAGGTACAAGCCGGATATTATAGTTATCAATCTCGGAACAAACGATATGAACTATGCGACAACAGATGAGAGAAAAGCGGAATTCGAAGACGGTTATCTCGATTTTCTGAAGAAGGTACGCTCGCTCAATTCCGATTCCTATATATTCCAGACCTACGGCGTAATGGGAACTTCGCTTGAGGAAAATATCGAAAACGTCCGCAGAAAATATATGAGTGAAACAGGCGATGAACGAATCACGTTTATTCCGCTTACGATGCAGGACGAGGATGCTGACGGAATAGTGGCGGACTGGCACCCCAGCCCCAGGACGCACAGCCTGGTTTCCCAAAAGGTCACAGCGGCAATAAAGGAAACTCTCGGTTACAAATAACCGCCCGGATAAGCCCGAAGGCACTGGCATATCCGCATTATTTGAATGTTTGCGGCCGTCAGAACAGACAATTTTCAAAAATGACTTGACATCGGCAACCGATTAAGGTATAATATTTAATTGCATAGGCGCAAGACAGGCACACATCGGTGCCGAGTAATAACAGGAGGAAGAAAGAAATGAAAAGAACATACCAGCCTAAGAAGCTCCAGAGACAGAAAGAACACGGATTCAGAAAAAGAATGTCTACAAGAAACGGACGTAAGGTTCTCGCAAGAAGACGTGCAAAGGGCAGAAAGCACTTAAGCTACTGATTCTGTCAATGAATGAGTATGCAAAGAAATACGTCTGCATAAAAAAGGACAAGGAATTCAGATTCCTGTTCAAAAAAGGTGACAGTATTGTTACCGATGCATTCGTATGCTACGCAAGGGAAAGCAAGAGGCGGGTAAACCGCATAGGAATCGTTACAGGCAAGAAGGTCGGCAATGCCGTAAAACGCAGTCGTGCCAGAAGAGTCATAAGAGAAGCGTTCCGCCTTATTGAACCCCTGCTCCGTGAAAAGACACAAAAAAGATACGACTTTATTTTCGTTGCAAGGGCAAAAACCCCTGTGATGAAATCGACAGAGGTATATCTTCGGATGGAAAAGCAACTGCTGAAAAGATATGCCGCACCGGCGAATAATCAACCGGACAAAATACAAAAATAAAATGAAATATGTACTTTTATTTTTCGTAAAGATATACAGAATGACTTTGTCAAAATGGCTGCCTCGTTGTTGCCGCTTTACTCCGAGCTGTTCGGAATATGCGATGATCGCACTCCGCCGCTTCGGTGCGGTAAAGGGCAGCTATTTGGCTATACGGAGAATTATCAGATGCAACCCTTTTTCTGAGGGCGGCTATGACTATGTACCCGAACAATTTTATTTTTTCAAAAGGACTAAGCCGTAATATCGGCACTACTAACGGAGGGTGATTTCCATAGATTTCTTATATACCATAATCGGTACGCCTCTCGGCTACATTATGTGGCCTATTTATCTTCTTTTACAGAATTTCGGTTGGGCGATACTGATATTCACTGTAATAGTCAAATTAGCAATGCTGCCGCTTCAGATAAAGCAGCAGAAGAATATGGCGTTTTCTCAGCTGTTTGCTCCCAAGGTAAAGGAAATACAGCAGAAATACCGCAACAACCGTGATAAGCAGGCAGAAGAAATGCAGAAGCTGCAGGCACAGGGCTATAACCCTGCCGGCGGCTGCGGACCTCTTGTTCTGACAATGATAATACTGTTCGGTGTCATCGACGTTGTATATAAGCCCATGACACACATGGAGCATCTGTCATCGTCGGATATTTCAAGCACCATAACGGTAGCACAAGAAACCGAATATGCAAAGATATTCTTAAACGAATACAACAAGCAGGATGCCGAGCTTATTTTAAAGTATAAGAACGGCGATAAGGATGCAATTTTCATTTCGGAATCCAACGACGGCGCTCAGCTGACGCACGAGTTCAAGGATGACGAGAATTTCAAGAACAATTACACCGATAAGGATCCCAAAACGATCAGCACGGCAGACAGAGAAACCTACGGTTCATTCTCTGCCGAGCAGTACAGTGATTTAACAGGTGATAAGTCAAGACTTACAGCTGAAACAAAGAACAGACTTGCGGCTGTTGCAGGCAAGTACAAGGGTATGCAGATGGAGCTTCTTGCTCTGCAGGTTTATGAGCAGTACCCCGATACGTTCAAGGAAAGCAATATACTTTCAGATAATGTAAAGGACAGACTTGCATCACTGTCACACAATATGATGTTCTGCGGTCTGAACTTCGGTACAACACCTAAGCTTGCTTTCGAGCCGCTGATAATCATACCGATATTTGCATTCGTTCTTTCTCTTGTACAGACTGTACTTTCCCAGTATCTCAACAAGAAGAACAATCCCGAAATGGCAAACGCAGGCGGTGCAGGTATGAAGGTAATGCTTTATATCATGCCCTTATTCTCACTGTGGATTTCGTTCAGCGTTCCTGCCGGAGTAGGTTTCTACTGGGGTGTCAACTATGCGCTCGGCATTGTGCAGTCACTGGTAATGCAGAAGCTGTACAGCCCTGAAAAGCTCAGAGCCGAGGCTGAAGAGAAGATGAAGGAAAGAAAGCTCAAGGAAAGACAGGTCACAACGACCGCTGTTGTTACAGATGCCGATACAGGCGAAGAAAAGACCGTAACAAAGACAGAAACACTTTCACAGAAGGAAATCAACAGACGTAAGCTGGCGGCGGCAAGAAAAGCCGATGCCGAAAAATACGGCGAAGAATACCACGAAGAAGACGACGATTGAGAATCGACGGAAAGGACGGACTTATGAAAAAGATATATACAGGTAAGTCACTTGACGAACTCAAGGCGCTTGCCATATCAGAAATCAAGGAACTCGGCGTTGATGAAGCTGACATAAAGATAACCGTAGTTGAAGAACCGGTCAAGAAGCTGTTCGGCAAGAAGGGCGACTATAAGATAGAGGTTGAATTCGAAACTGTTACCGAAGCCGCTCCTGCTGCTGCCGATGAAACGGCTCCGGCAGAAGCCGCTGAAGCCGCTCCCGCCGTAACAGACGCTGACCACACAGAAAAGGTAGCTATGGCTGCGGCTTATCTTGAAAAGGTTCTTACTGCTCTCGGCGTTGAGGACTTCAAGGTAAACATAATCGAAAAGGAAGACATAACTGTCCTTGATATAGTAGGCGAAAAGCTCGGTATCGTAATCGGCAGAAGAGGCGAAACACTCGACTCTTTACAGTACCTTGCAATTCTTGCAAGCAACCGTCACGATGAGCCTTACTGCCGTATCACAGTTGATTGCAACGGCTACAGGGATAAGAGAGAGGAAACTCTCAAGTCGCTCGCAGAGCGTACCGCTAATAAGGTGCTCCGTCAGGGCAGACGCATTACCCTTGAGCCTATGAATCCTTATGAGCGCCGTATCATTCACAGCAAGGTCGCTGAGATTGAAGGCGTATACAGCAACTCTATAGGCGAAGAGCCTTACAGAAAGGTCGTTATCTCGGCTTCTCAGCCCCACAGAGATAACAACAGAAGAAACGACCGCAAGGGCGGAAGAAGAAACGGCAACGGTGCAAACCGCTCATACAAGCAGAGCACCGGTTTCTCGACTTCTTTTGAAAGAGAGTACAAGCGTTCGCAGACTGCTGTTGAAAATACTGCGTCAGATGCAGGCGAATTCTCTAAGGAAGCGGTTGAAACAGAAAGAAACGCTACGCTTTACGGCACGATTGAGCTTTAAGACTTGCAGAAATCGACGGTTTTTCAATGGTTTTTATACAATTTTGAATTATTGCACAGGCAAACTTTCAAAATTTGTGCAAAATGACATATTGACAAATCAGCCGACATAGTGTATTATAATAACTGTAATCAGAAACGAGGACGTTTTGAGGGATCAAAGCGTCCTTTTCTTATTTTTCAAAGAACATCTAACGAAAGTAGGAGGAAAAGGAAAATGGCAGAGAAAACTTATGATGTAACGGAGCTGTTCGGCTCGGACGTGTTCAACGAGGCAGTAATGAAGGCACGACTCCCTAAGGCTATCTTCAAGGAGCTGATGAAGGTAATGCACGGTAATGCTGAGCTTACACTTCCCATTGCCGAAGTAGTTGCCAGCACAATGAAGGACTGGGCAGTAGAAAAGGGTGCAACACACTACACTCACTGGTTCCAGCCTATGACAGGTATCACAGCCGAAAAGCACGACAGCTTTATTTCACCTGTAGGTGACGGTACGGTTATTATGGAGTTCTCAGGCAAGGAGCTTATCAAGGGCGAGCCTGATGCTTCATCATTCCCCTCGGGCGGTCTTCGTGCTACATTCGAGGCAAGAGGATACACAGCGTGGGATCCGACATCATACGCATTTGTCAAGGACAACACATTATACATACCCACAGCGTTCTTCTCATATTCAGGCGAGGCACTTGATAAGAAGACACCTCTCTTAAAGTCAATGGACGCTGTATCAAAGCAGGCATTAAGAATTTTAAGACTTTTCGGCAACACCACAGCAAAGAGCGTTGTTGCTACAGTCGGTGCCGAGCAGGAATACTTCCTTGTTGACAAGAAGACATACGATAAGAGAAAAGACCTTATCTTCACAGGCAGAACACTTTTCGGTGCGGCACCTGTAAAGGGTCAGGAGCTTGAAGATCACTACTTCGGCGTTATCAAGCAGAGAGTAAGCGACTATATGAAGGACCTCGACAAGCACCTCTGGGCGCTCGGCGTTTCTTCAAAGACAAAGCATAACGAGGTTGCTCCCGCTCAGCACGAATGTGCTCCTATCTTCGAGTCTGCAAACCTTGCGGCCGATCACAACCAGCTTATGATGGAAATGATGAAGAAGGTCGCTCTTGAGCATAATATGGTATGCTTACTGCACGAAAAGCCTTTCGCAGGCGTTAACGGTTCAGGTAAGCACGATAACTGGGCGCTCTCAACAGATGACGGTCAGAATCTTCTGAACCCCGGCGATTCTCCTATGGAGAACGCACAGTTCTTGACATTCCTTGTCGCAATCATCAAGGCTGTTGACGAATACGCAGATCTGCTCAGACTTTCGGTAGCTACAGCAGGCAACGACCACAGACTCGGCGCTAACGAGGCACCTCCCGCAATCATCTCTATCTTCCTCGGCGAAGAGCTGAACGATGTTATCAATGCGCTTGTTGCAGGTACAAACGTAGAAGCAAAGCACGCACAGTTCGATATAGGCGTAACCTCACTGCCCAAGTTCCCCAAGGATACAACGGACAGAAACAGAACATCGCCTTTCGCATTTACAGGTAATAAGTTTGAGTTCAGAAGTGTTGGTTCTTCACTCAACATTTCCGGCCCCAACATCGTTCTTAACACAATCGTAGCAGAAGAGCTTGAACAGTTCGCCGATGAGCTTGAAAAGGCTGACGACTTCAAGAAGGCTCTTAAGGAACTGCTCGTAAAGACAATAAAGGAGCACAGCAGAGTAATCTTCAACGGCAACGGTTACGATGCCGCTTGGGTAAAGGAAGCTACAGAGGTAAGAGGTCTGCCTGAGCTTAAGTCTACAGTAGACGCACTTCCGCACTTCCTTGACGAGAAGAATGTCAAGGTGTTCACAAAGCACAAGGTATTCACAGAAGTTGAAATGCACTCAAGAACAGAGATCCTGCTTGAAAATTACAGCAAGACCATCAATATAGAGGCTCTGACAACAGCAGAGATGGCTACAAAGGAAATTCTCCCTGCCGTTATGGCTTACGAGAAGCAGGTTTGCGATGTTCTCCTGTCAAAGAAGAACGCAGGCATTGCTTATAACCTTGAGCAGTCTATCGCAAACAAGATTGATTCTCTTGCTGAAAGTCTGAACTCCAAGATAGCAGAGCTTGACAGCGTAATAGTTAAGGCACAGGGCATTTCGGATGTTTATGAAGCCGCTAAGTGCTACCACGATGAAGTATTCGCTACAATGCAGAGCCTTCGTGCTGTTGCAGATGAGCTTGAAACGATCGTCGGTGAAAAATACTGGCCCTTCCCGACTTACGAGGAGCTTCTGTTCAACGTATAATTATAGAGATACGCTTTTAAAAACGGCTTAGAGGGATTTTACCCTTTAAGATAATCTGCACCCTTTTCCTATGGCTATGGCACTTCGGTGTCATAGCCTCTTTTCTTTGTAAAAATCTATTCAAAACAGCGATATTTACCGATTTTTCGTCATATTTTCACATTATACGCTTTACAAATCAGTAAAAATGGGGTATACTGTAACAGTCAGATTAAATCGACAAAGCTACGAAAGGAATTTAGCAAATGACCGAATATAACGATATACTATACATTGTAGTACCCTGTTACAACGAAGAAGAGGTACTTCACGAAACATCAAAGCGGCTTAAGGAAAAAATGACAACTCTTATCAACGACAGAAAAATATCCGACAAGAGCCGTGTGTTATTCGTGGATGACGGAAGTAAAGACAGGACGTGGGATATAATCGAGGAGCTTCACGAAGGCGATGATTTGTTTTCTGGGCTTAAGCTGTGACGCAACAAGGGTGACCAGAATGCTCTTCTTGCAGGCCTTATGACAGCAAAGGACGTTGCAGATATATCAATTTCAATGGATGCAGACCTGCAGGACGATATAAACGTGGTTGACAAGTTTGTAGACAAGTATCACGAAGGCTGTGACATAGTATACGGAGTACGTTCTTCAAGAAAGAAGGACACTGTTTTCAAGCGTGGAACAGCAGGAATGTTCTATAAGTTGATGCGACTTCTCGGTGTTGATATAATCGACAACCACGCCGATTACAGACTTATATCGAAGCGTGCGCTTGAAGCACTGTCACAGTTTAAGGAGGTCAATCTGTTCCTCAGAGGCATAGTAAAGCAGATAGGCTTCAAGAGCGACATAGTATATTATGAACGCAGTGAGCGTTTTGCCGGAGAATCGAAGTATCCGCTTAAAAAGATGCTTGCTTTTGCGTTTGACGGTATCACCAGCTTTTCGGTAAAACCGATAAGGCTTGTTACCGTAGTCGGATTTTTAGTGTTTCTTGTAAGCGTAGCGATGATAATATACGCTATTGTGCAGAATTGCCTTGGTGGAAATACCGAAGCAGGCTGGAGCTCGCTTATGTGCTCGATATGGTTCTTAAGCGGACTTCAGATAATGGCGCTTGGCATTGTCGGTGAATATATCGGAAAGATTTATACCGAAGTAAAGGCAAGGCCGAAATACATTATAGACAAATTTATAAATAAGCAATAAGAAAAGAGCCGTCGGACAGGAAAAGACCGACGGCTCTTTGATTTACTTCTTCTTTGAAATTACTTTTTTCAGCTTTTTTCTGCCGTTTTTAAGTGACGGGAATGCCTTGTAAAGACGTTTATGCTTTGCTTTAAGCTCTGACAGCTTTTCGTTAAGCTCGTTAAAGCGTGCTGTAAGCTCCTCCCTGCGTTCCGAAGCATTGCCCTTTAATTCACTCAGGCGTTCCGAATTACGTTGTTTAACGCTGTCTGAGGCTGTTTCCAGCTTAGCTTTGAACATATCCGCCTTTTTTTGCATTTCTTCCGCTGTGATTCTGTGTTCCTTTGTAAATTCCACAGCCTGTGCAGTCTTATCGGACAGATCTGAACCGATAGCGTCGGATACGGCGGTAAGCTGTTTTTCAAGGTCGTCTATAAGCCTGATTTCGTTCCTCAGCTTCTTTACCTCGGGGAAGGTCAGTATAACGTCTGTTATTATTGCCGCATAGAACAGGCACAGTGCCGCTATGCCGACAGGCTTCCAGATAAGCCCTACGGCAAAAGCTATCGCAGGCTGTACCACCTTCATTATAAGCAGGCAGGCAAGCCCCCACACAACCGTGAACTGCGGACAGATGTAACCGCCGATGTTGAACTTCTTGTCGCTGTAGTCCCACCAGCGTCTGCCGAATAGCTTATCAAGCACAAAGCCCGTTATAAATTCAAGTACGGTCGTAAGAACGGCAGAGCCTGCAAAAAGCAGCAGCCATGAATCTTTAATCGGTGTAAGGCAGACGATGACCGTTATCAGCCCGAAGCCGTATATAGGACAATAAGCGCCGTGCAGCATTCCACGGTTTACAAACTTTCCGTGCCGCACAGTTGCAAAGACAACCTCTCCGCACCAGCCGGCAAACGAGTATATTGCAAAATAGAACAAAAGGTCGTAAAAGTACTCCATTATTACCTCGCAGTTTTTTATTATATTATACCCCGATTTTGCCTACAGGTCAACCTCGCATAAAAGCAAAACGAGGTAAAACAAATATCCGCCGACCGTTTTCGAGCCGACGGATATATTTCTGTTCTTTTGACAGCATTACTGCTGTTCTACTTCTGTATTCTTTCCTACAAGCACAGCTATCGCTCCGCCTACAATAAGGGCTGCTGCACCTGCGAGCGTTTCAAGGTTGAAGCCGAAGCCGTCAGGGAACACAGCATACAGCGAGCCTATTACAAGTCCCATAATTGCACTGTAAACAAGCAGAGAATAGCGTTTCATAAGCGCCGAAATCAGCTTTGCACCGAATACAATGCCGATAAACACACCGATAGCTGTCGGTATCAGTATCATAAAGTCAAGGCTCTTGATAGCACTGATGACCGTGGTGTATAAACCGAGCAGTACCATTACAAACGAACCGCTGACACCGGGGATTATCATAGCTACAGCCGCCACGGTAACTCCGAGCAGAAGCGTTATGAACAGCACAGGATTCATCTTATAGGTATAGGTGAAGCTGTCGGTCTGTATTGAATCAATATCCGTGCTTTCGGGGAGAGTGAGCGTAATGCTTCCACCCTTTGCGATAGCGCTGTTTTCCGTTCCTGTGAGGACGGTAGTATCGGCTGAGGATTTCTTTACAACACAGCCGGTAAGTTCTCCTTCTACCTTGCCGTTGACCTTTAACTGCCAGTTTGATTTAATATCATAAGAGCCGTTGTTTGTGATAGTCACCGTGCAGTCAGTAGCGTTATGAACAGCATTGACAGTGAAGTTCTCGTTCTGGGGCAGCTTATTTATATAAGTCATTCCTACCACCAGCGCAAGTGCCGGGATAAACGCAAAAAGGCATTTCGGCGTGATTTTTCTGCCGCCGACGGTCATATTCCTGTAAATAAGCGGGATACTGCCGATGATAAGTCCCATAAAGAACATATTCGTTGCCACAGGGAAGTTATCAAACAGCCACGTTATCACAAACGAAAAGCCGAGTATACCGATAACGGCGCCGATTCCGAAAAAGACGATGAATCTGATGTTCTTTTTGATAGCCGACAATTTCAACGTCAGCACGTCTACCACCTTGTCATACACGCCGAAAACCACCATCATAGTTCCGCCGCTTACACCCGGTATAATATTTGCCACGCCGAATACGATACCGTAAACGATATTCAGTAGATGTGAGATCATATTTACTCCTTACTTATGTTCTTATTTGTTGAGGTATTTCTTTATCTGAAGCCCTGCGGGAAGAGCGACTCCTGCAAGCACTGCTGCTATGCTTGCAAGCGGATTCGGCACCGCAAAGCCAAACAGCAAGTTTATAAACGGAATATACGGCAACAGCACCGATGCTGCCGATGTAACCGCTGCTGTAACCGTCATATATTTCGGTATTGCTCCGTTTTTGAATGCTCCTGTACGTTTGTCTGTGACAACAAGGCACATTGCGCCTGTCATAACCGTGAGAAGTGTAAGCATTACCGATGAAACCTGCTGTGCTGACATAACCCCTCCTGCAAGAGTGAGGAACAGAGCGGATATTGCACCGCAGATAAGTCCGCAAACAGCACTTCTTATAAAGAATTTCTTATCCGGCTTTCCCTGCGAAATGAAGCCCGACGGGGTCATATTACCCTTAATATCCGATTTTACGTTTCTGAAGCCGGTACAGCAAAGAGGTATCACTGCCGCTGTAAGAACAGCCGCAAGCATAGGGGTAATTATACCGTATCCCGTTATCATATCGGCAAGAGAAGTGCAGGCAAACGCTATAAGCGTTGACAGGAGAATAAATATACAGCGTTTGATGTTTCTGTGAAGCTGTCTTGCCTCTTTTATCATTTCAACGACTGATGAGAAATTATCGTCACGGACGATAAGCCCGCTCGCCTCATAAACGCTTCCTGTCGTATTTTCGAGCGATGTTATGCCGAGATCCGCATGGGCAACAAGGTCGTAATCGCTGTCGCTGTAACCCACAGTTGCTACTGTTTCGCCCGCTTCCTTCAGCTTTTCTATAATATCCACACGCTGAGCCGCATTTACACGGCAGAATATCTCAGCCTTCTTATAATCAAGCGGTTCTCCCGTTACAGTGCTTTCTGCTATTTCATCTCCGGAAATCATTCCTGCGTCGGAAAGTCCTATTTTTTTGCCCATTGAGCTTGCTGTTTCGGGGCTGTCAGAGGAAGTCAGCACAAGCCTTACTCCCGCTCTTTTGCAGCCCTGCAATGCAAGAGGTATCATATCTCTTGTCGCATTCATAAAAGACACAAGCCCCATATAATTATATTGCACTGCGTAAAGACTCTTGGGTATTTCTTCGCCCTCAGGTATTATATAATATGCAACCGTCCACACTTCAAGTCCACGTTTTGCAAGAGCCGCCGCACGAGCGGTTATTCTGAACATTTCTTCGGGGCTCATATTGCAAAGGCCTGTCACCTTTTCTACAGCGCCCTTTACGCATACAAGATGAGTTCCGCCCATATTATAGATATTTCCGCCTATTCTGTCGGCATCGTTATAAGGGAACTGTGCTGTAAGTTCGTTTCTTTTTACCGTTGCCACATCGGTTCCGCCCAGAGCCGCATTAAGCAGGAATGCCTGCTCTGCAAGCGTCGGTTCATCCTTATCGCACGCAAGCACCGTTACCGTTGTCATAAGGTCTGTATCCTTGCTGTATATTCCTGCAACCTCAAGTGTATTAGGTGCTACAACAGCGGATTTATCAATGACAAGCACGGACAGGCTGTTGAGCTTTTCGGGAACGGTAAGATTTTTTATGACAGCCCCCTTTAGCTCGGCACGGCGTACAAAATTCATATTGTACATTCTTATATACAGCTCTACAAACGGCATAAACATACATATAAGCCAACCGCAAGCGCTTACGATAACACCTATTACATTGTCTGTTCTTCCTGTTAAAATCTGTGACAGAGTGCCGATAACACAAAGCAGTATTGCCGCTACCGCAAGCGGAAGCCTCAGCTTGACGCAGGTTTTCTCATAGCGTGAGAAATTCGGATCTGCCGCTTTTCCGTGCTTTTCACCTTGTCTTGCTCTGTATGTATCTTCACCCGTTGCCACTACTCTCGCTACAGCAGAGCCGTTAAGCACTCTTGTACCTGCATATATACAGCTTTTCTTAAGTCCGGTCGCCTTCGGGTCCGCACCGTCATGCTTTTGCACAGGGGTATTGTCGCCTGTAAATCTGCTCTCGTCAACTGTAAGTCCGACATACTCAAGTATATGTGCGTCCGCAGGAACTATTTCTCCTCCCTGAACAATTATTATATCATCCGGAACAAGCTCCGCCGCCGGAATAAGCTGTAATATCCCGTCACGCACCACTCTGTATTTCATCTTTGCGGACAGGGTACGGTTACGGATATTTTCGTTGTTTTTCTGACATATCACACAAAGCGTAACCGTCTGTGCTATCGCCATTATTATGCACATTATGCCTGTGACATACTGCGACAATGTAAATATCTGAAGTAAGCCTGAAATCAACAGCAGAACTGCCGTGGGGTCAAGCAGGTAGTGATATGACTTGAAGCTCTTGTCTTCGGTTTCTGTAAAAATATTATTTCCGTACATATTGAGATTATCAGAGGCTTTCTTTTCGCTGAGTCCATTATAATCTCCCTTGAAATTTAAAAACTGTGCCATATTTCTCTTTTCTTTATCTGTCGTTTTATTTCCCGTTCCGAACCGTCTGCGGCGGTGCGGATAAACTTTCCTATTCTATATTATCTCATAATTCAAGCGAAAAATCAAGAGCCTTGAAACATATGCAAAAATGTCACAGCCGTAATTTCGCATTAAAATGACGATTTCACAATACTTTCACCGTTTTGTAAAGTTTTTGTAAAACTCTCTAAGGTTTCTTTAAGGCAAAAGAGTTATCATTACAGCACAGACAAAGAACAACACCGAAAAAACCGAAAGGAATGAGATAAATGGATAAAAGCATTTTTAAACGTCACGAGCTTAAATATCTTGTGAGCGCTGAGCAAAGGGAGTTTATCGAAAGCGAATTCGCACGGTATATGATTCCCGACGAACACGGCGAAAGCACGATATGCAACATCTACTATGATACCCCTGACTTCAGGCTTATAAGAAGATCGCTTGAAAAGCCCGTTTATAAGGAGAAGCTAAGGCTTCGCAGCTACGGTACTGCGTCAAAGGATGAAAAGGTTTTCCTTGAGTTGAAGAAAAAATACAAGGGCATCGTCTACAAGCGCCGTATATCGCTCGACTGCGATGAAGCGCAGGAGATTCTCGAAAACGGCGAAAGACTTCCCGAAAACAGCCAGATAGCAAAGGAGATCAACTATTTTCTTGACTTTTACGGTGACATTTTCCCTGCTGTCTATCTTTGCTACGACAGAACGGCATATTTCGGAGCGGACGATCCGGATTTAAGAATTACGTTTGACCGCAACATACGTTGGAGAACGGAAGATATTGACCTTAAAGTCGAGCCGTACGGTGAGCAGATTCTTGACATAGGATATTCGCTGATGGAAATAAAAGCGGCAGGCTCGATGCCTTTATGGCTGGCAGAGCTTCTTGCACAGGGCGGTATAAAGCAGACATCGTTTTCAAAATACGGAATGGCATATATGACAATGCTCAGACGAAGCATGGGCATAAGAACGAAAAAGGTAAAAAGTGAGGTAACGGTAAATGTTTGATACGGTAATACAAGGAATTTTCAGCAGTACGGCTGATATAACACTGGGCGGCTTTCTTATCGGCGTAGGCTCGGCGCTGGTACTCGGAATAGCGATGGCTTTTATGTATATGTACAAAAACAAATACACAAAGAGCTTTGTTATCACTCTTGCCACACTTCCTGCGATAGTCAGCATAGTGATTATGATGGTGAGCGGTTCGATAGGCGCAGGCGTTGCGGTAGCGGGAACCTTTTCTCTTGTAAGATTCCGTTCTGTACCTGGTACGGCAAAAGAAATAGGCTCAATATTTCTTGCAATGGCGGTAGGACTTGCGTGCGGAATGGGCTATCCGCTGTACGCTCTTATCTTTGCGGTGATAATGGGAGTTGCAAACATAGTGCTTACCGCTGCCCCCTTCGGAGAATCAAAGAAAAACGAGCTTGACAGGGTACTGCATATAACCGTTCCGGAGGACCTTGAATATGCGGGAATATTTGACGATATATTTGTAGAATACTTATCACAGTACAAAATGATTCAGGTAAAAACAACGAATCTCGGCAGCCTCAACAAGCTGACCTATAACATCACGCTCGGCAAGGCAGGCTGTGAAAAGCAGATGATAGACGAGCTCAGATGCAGAAACGGCAATCTTGAAATAAACATAACTTCTCAAAGTACAGACGGCAGAGAACAGCTCTGAAAAACGTTATGATACGAAAGGCGGTAATTTTATGAAAAAGAAAATCTTAGCTGTAACAATTGCTGCAGCGCTTATAGTTTCATGCTTTACATCGTGCGATAACAACACATCATCGGATTCACAGGCATCAAAGGCTGAAAGCAGTACGACCGTCAGCTCTGACAGCGCTTCTTCAGCAACAGATATAAGTTCGGCATCGGACAGCAAGACTTCTGACAGCGGTTCTGACAGCGATAAACAGCTTACAGCGGACGATATGTTCTCTGACCGTGATCTGTCGGGCGATTACTCGGAATGCACAGATATAACTCTCAGCGACAGTACGGCAAGCTGTTCGGACAGTTCTGTAACAGTTGC
>RRZU012648236.1_pt1 | contig 15159 bp, 17 predicted proteins | sample 2165561 | NCBI WGS metagenome assembly RRZU01 (sample SAMN10456909, study PRJNA506462) | wastewater metagenome | isolation source: wastewater sludge | place: USA: Moscow, Idaho
AGGCCGGAACGTGCCCACAAGGGGCACAACCCCGGCCACCAGGCCCGCACCAACCCTTGGCCGCTAGGGGTCGTCTCAGAAAACGGAAAATAAAGCACGCTAAGGCATAGCCGAACCTGCCAAGCTTGCTCCACCCTGTGGAAGCTGACCCACATCGAGCAGGCCAGCATCGACGCTGCGCCGAGCTGGCCTACGGTTGCCGCCGAGCTGGCCGAGTTCGCCCGCCTGCACGCCGGGCAATGCTGGGGGAGTTGGGGCGCCTACGACCGACGCCAGATCGAGCGCGAGAGCGCCCGGCATGACCTCGCTGACCCACTGGCGGGCCTTGCCCATCAGAACCTCAAAGCGGCCTTTGCCAAGCGCCGGAAGATCAAGCAGGTAGGCATGGCCACGGCCTTGCAGATCGTCGGCCTTGAGCTGGAAGGCGAGCACCACCGCGCCCTTGCTGATGCCCTGAACATCGCCCGGATGCTGCCGTGGGCCTTGGGCTGAAAGCGTACTGGCAGAACGCTTGTGAGCGTTTCAGCGCCTTTGCCATTGGACAAAATGAATCCTTTTGTCCAATATGCGGAAAGCAGACCACGGATTCACGGGGCTTTGCGGCCCATTGCCGGGCCTGAACATTGGACAAAATGATGAACGAGCGCAAACACCTGACACAGACCGAAGTCGAGCGCCTGATTGCCGCCACGAAGAACAGCCGGAACGAGGCCCGCGACCGGGCCTTGCTGCTGCTGATGTTCCGGCATGGCCTGCGCGTGTCGGAAGCCTGCGCCATGCGCTTGTCACAGGTGGACGTGGAAAGCCGAGTGCTGCACGTTGCCCGGCTCAAGAAGGGGCTATCGACCACCCACCCGCTACGCGCTGACGAGCTGCGAGCGATCAAGGCTTGGCTGGTGGCCCGCCAGAAGATGAACCCGACTTGTGATGCCTTCTTCGTGTCGGAGCGTCGAACGCCCCTGAACCGGCGCACGGCTTGGCACGCGATCAAGGGCTATGGCGAGAAAGCCGCTTTGCCCTTGGATGCACACCCGCACATGCTGCGCCACGCTTGCGGCTACGAACTGGCGAACCAAGGGGCCGACACGCGGCTGATTCAGGACTACTTGGGGCACCGGAACATCCAGCACACGGTGCAGTACACCGCAACCAATCCGGCCCGGTTTGAAAAGCTGTGGCGCTGACGGCCACGGCCTTTCAGGGCTTCAAGATCAACAGCTCGCGGATGACCTCATGGTGAGTGTTCTTCATCGGCACCGGCTCAATGCGGAAGCCGTGACGCTCTGCCATCGAGCGCACTTCGGGCGCGTCGTCATAGGTCAGCATCACTGAACCACGCACCGAGGCCATGAGCGCGAACAGTCCTTCATGGTCGATTTCGTTGTGGGTGTAGAGCCGTGCCCCGGCCTTCTTGCCGCCTGCGGTGTACGGCGGATCAACGAAGAAGAACGCATTGGCATCGTCGGCGTAGCGCTGCACCACCTCGAAGGCGTCGGCCTGCTCGAAGGTGATCCGATCGCGCATGGCCTGCAAGGCTTCGATGCGACGGGCCAGCGTTTCGGGATACCAGCGGGAATTGAGGCCGCGCCCAGCCTCTCCGGTCTTAACGAGGCCAGCGCCTGCGGCCATGATGCCGCCGCGCTGCATCCGGTTCTTCACGATGGTACGGAAGGCCCGGCCGCGAATGCTCTTGGGGTTGCCGTCGAGGATCGACCGGACGTTTTCAAGGTTCACATCGAAGTCGATGATCTGCTTGCAAAGCCACTTCACGTCAGCAGGCTTGCCGTGGAAGATCGTTTGCCAGACAGCGGCGACATCGTCGTCCAGTTCGCCCAGAAAGACGTGTTCGGCCAAGCCCTCAGCAGCGGCCGACAGGCCCGCCATTGCCCCACCCGCGAAGGGTTCCACAAACACCGAGGGCGTGATCTTGGAGGCCGTCAGCCACTTGCGCACCTCTGGGACAAGCCACGTCTTGCCGCCCGGATAGCGGAACGGACTGAGCTGGCGAACCTGTGCAACGTTCGTCGGGGCTTTCTTGTCGTGGAGTTGTTCGACCAGTGAGGCCAGCGCTTGCGCTTTGTCGGGGTCAACGAAGTGATGCCGCAGCCCTTCAAGGGCCGGTTTGCATTCGCTGTGAACCAGTACCGTGGCGCGGGTGACGCCTTGCTCTTTCAGGCGCTCGATGCGGCGGTTCTGCCGTTGTAGTGCGGTGGCGTCGGTTGTCATTGTTATTTTCTCCGTGAACATTCACGGAGCGTAACAAGGACGTATAGGCGCGTCAAGGCCCGTGAATGTTCACGGCCTTGTCAAACAAGCAACTTGTGGTCAGTTTGCGGCGTCGGAGCCGTTGCCGTTCTCTAGCGGCAGACCGTCCTCGACCGGCTCAGTGATGGGCGCCGGGTGAACGATCTTGTCAGTGATGCGAGTCTCAAACACCGGCAGAGGAACCGGCTTGCCACCCGTCAGTCCTTCCACCGAGCGCTCAAGCGTGGTGTAGCGGACTTCATCCCGCACGATGCGCGTGCGCTTCTGGCCTTCGACCTCTTCAAAGCGGACGATGAACCATGCAATGTCAGCATTGGATATGTCGGCCACGTTGTCCATCTCACCGATGGAATCGAAGAAGGCGCGATCAACGACCACGGCCATCTTCTTGCCCCAACGGCGCAGCGTGGGGACTTTGATTTGAAGCTGCGGCATCAAGCGCTTGGGGCCGCTGCTGCGGTAGTCCGGGCGACGACGACCGGCCGGGAAAATGACCCAATCCACGGCGTCATCGTTGAAGGCTTCAAACTCGCCTTTCATGGCGTTGCCGCTGAAATACACGGCCTGAATCTCAAGGGCGGCCCAATTCATCGGGGCTTCCTTGGGCGTCTTGGAGCTGACCAGAACCATGTCGATTCGGCCCACGTCATCGCCGCCTTCGCTGTCGGTCGATGCCCCGGCTTCGAGGAAGCCGACTTCACCGACCAGTAGCGGGTCAGGGTCGCCAAGGATGGTTTCGCCTACCCACTTGAACACGTCGAGTTCATCGTGGAAGCGATAGGGGCAGGTGGCGCGGAGGTCGCCTTGCTTGCCCTCAACAGGAACACCGACCGCCCGGCCGTTGTCTGGGTGTGTGTCGTAGGAGTAGAGCCGGAGCGAACACACCCCGCCATCCTTGGAGCAGACAGCGCCTGTCTTGCGCGCCTGAAAGGGGCAGGGTTGTGGGGTTCGCTCTTTCTTCGGCTTGAGGACTTCGGCGGCAAGCTGGCGGCGTTCCTCCCCGGAAAGCTGCGTCAGATTGAAGCCGAACCACTCCCCGATCCCGAATCGTGGCGTTATGTCTTTTGGTTTTTTTGCCATAACCCCACAACGTAACACATTGGACAGTTGCGGCCGAGGGGTAAGGCAAAAAATAGGCCAGATCAGGCCGAGTCGTCGCCCTCCCCTTCCCCGCCGACAAAGGCGAGGCGAAGGGCACGGGCGATCAAGTCGCCCTCGGGGTACTCGGGGAAGCCCTTCTTCTTCGGTGCCTCGGGCTTCTGGGCTTCGGGCGGGATGAAGTTCGGCAGGTCTTTTATCTCGCCATCGTCTTTCAGGCGCTCCCATTGCTCGAACTCTTCCGGCGTGCGCAGCAGCAGATAGTCGGCGTCCATTTCCGCATCCTTGCGAGGACGGCCCGGCCCGGCCTTGCCTTCACCGAACCCGGCATCATCCAGCGACTGCGTGAAGAGCTTTACCGCCTTGCGGGCCAGCGTGGGCGAGGCGGGCTTTTCCCCGGCCTGTAGCGCCTTCGAGGCGTAGGCGAGCATCCGCACAGAGTTGTTCAGGCAGAAGCGCCACAGCGCCCTCTCCTGCTGGTGGTTGCGGTCGTTGACGAAGGCTTGCCAGTCGGCCCGCTCTTCCGGGGTCAGTTGGGCTTTCAGATCGTCGGGTAGTTCGTCCGTCCAGAACGGGACAGTGCCGACGCGCTCTTGCCGTGCCCGCTTCGCTTCCGAGTCGTAGGCATACCGGAGCAGGGCGACGGTAGGGGGAACGGTGACGCGCCCGAGCTTTTCGCTTTGGCGCAGTCGGACGGCGACTTGCATGTGTTTTTCTTCTCAGTGTGGACTAGGTTCCATACTATCACGACAAAATAGGCTTGACAATGCGACCGGTGGTGTTAAACTGCAATTGAGTAATTGACGCGATGTGCTTATCATCAACCCATCAAAAGGAGAAAAGCTCATGCAAGTAATCGCGGTTTTGAACCAAAAGGGTGGAGCTGGCAAGACCACCATTGCCACCCATCTAGCCCGTGCCTTGCAGCTCGCCGGTAGCGACGTGCTGCTGGTGGACTCCGACCCGCAGGGCAGCGCCCGCGACTGGGCCGCCGTCCGCGAGGATCAGCCGGTGCCCGTGGTGGGCATTGACCGCCCGACCATCGAGCGCGACTTGAAGAGCATCGCTAAGAAGGACTTTGTGGTGATCGACGGCGCACCGCAGGCCGCCGACTTGGCCGTGTCTGCCATCAAGGCCGCGAGCTTCATCTTGATCCCGGTGCAGCCTTCGCCCTACGACATTTGGGCGACCGCTGACCTTGTGGAGCTGGTCAAGCAACGGATCGAGGTCACGGACGGCAAGCTCAAAGCCGCTTTCGTGGTCAGCCGGGCGATCAAGGGCACCAAGATTGGCGCGGAAGTCACCGAAGCCCTGAGCGGCTACGGCCTGCCCGTCCTTGAGTCGCGCATCACCCAGCGCGTGAGCTACCCCAGCACCGCCGCAGGTGGAACCACCGTCATCGACGCGGAGCCGGAAAGCGAAGCCTCTCGTGAGGTTCAGGCACTGGCAAACGAAATTAAGAAACTACTCAGCTAATCATCTGAGTAATTACATAGGAGAGTAAAACAATGAGCAAACTTGGACTGACCGCAGGCCGCCCCAGCGAGAACAAGAAAGCCCAAGCCCTTAAGGCTGTGTCCGAGGACAAAGGCTCGATGGTGCGGGTCAATTTCGAGCTGGACGAAGCCGAGCACCTCAAGCTGAAGATCTATGCCGCCAAGGAGCGCCGCTCGATTGCCGAGATCCTCCGCGAGCTGATCGATAAGAACATTCCGGCGCAGAACTGAGCCGATGAGTAAATGATTAACTGAGTTTGTAAGGTGTTGAGTATGTCCGCAGAAGATCAAAACATCCCCAGCGTGGCCGCGATCAATAAGCAGCTTGTCGAGCTGCGGCGCGACCTTGGGCGTGTTGCGGTCGAGTCGGGCAGTACCAACAGCCAAGCCGTGAAGGCAGTGCAGGCGCGCATTGCAGAGCTGACGGCCCAGCTGCAGGAGGCCGAAGCCGCCCGAGAGCGCAGCGTGCCGCCGCCGCTCAACCCTACTTCGACCCTTCAAGCACTAGAACGCCTCGGGCGCAATGCCAAGCCCAAGCGTGTGCAGCAACAGGCACAGCCTGAGCTGCCTTTGTTCGATCCGGCCAAGCTGGAAATCATGGATGACGCGAGCGCTTCCACAGACCCCGCCGAACACGATCCGATCATGCAGACGGACAAGTGGCTGAAACACCTGCGGGAGTTCCACCGGCAACTCTCAGAGCAGCTTGTCCAGGTAAACCGCGAGCTGGCCAGACTGGCCGACGATGCCGCCCCAGAGCTGCGCGAGGAAGCCGAAACGCTACGCGCCAAGCAAGCCGAGGTAGAGGCCGAAATCGAAGCTGAGACAAAAGCGTTCAAGGCGCTTTTGCAGGCAGAGAAGCAGCGCAAGGCCATTGAACCAGCCGAGAGTGTGGAAGAGGGGAAGGGACTGGTGAAGGTGCGCCACCCGAACCGGGATTTCTTCCTCGCGGATATGTTCGACTACGCCCTCAAAGACGATGGCGCGAGCATGGAGGCGCCAATCTTCACCCTCAGCACGAAGCCAGACCTCAGCATCTGGGAGTGGAGCAGCAAGGACGGGAACAAGTACGTGAAGGTGGCCCCGTCAGTGCTTGGCCGTGCCACGCAGCACGATAAGGATGTGCTGATCTACGTGGTGTCCCAACTTACCGAGGCGCTGAACCGTGGACGCGATGACGCCAAGAACCGCACCGTTCGATTCACGGTGTATGACTTCCTCGTCACAACGAACCGGCAAACCAGCGGGCAGGGGTACAAGCTGCTGCAAGAGGCTTTCGAGCGGCTGGCCGGGACACGCATCACCACCGACATCAAGACCGGAAGGGAGCGGGTCAAGCAGGGCTTCGGCATCATCGACGAGTGGCGCATCATCGAGAAGTCCAAGTCGGACGAGCGCATGATCGCCGTGGAGGTCACGCTCTCCCGTTGGCTCTACAACGCCGTGCAGGCGTTCGAGGTGCTGACCATCCACCCGGACTATTTCCGCCTGCGCAAGCCTCTTGCGCGTCGGCTGTATGAGATTGCCCGCAAACACTGTGGGCATCAGACGGAATGGACGATTGGGCTTGAGCTGTTGCAGGAGAAGGCGGGCAGCAAATCTACGCTGAAGGAGTTCCGCCGCGCTGTGCGTACCATCGAGACCGACGACAGCTTGCCCGAGTACCGGCTGCTTCTGACCCACGACGACAAGGTGAAGTTCTATGTTCGTGACGGTGCACGGCTGATCCGAGGCATCACCAAGCGCATCGGCGGGCAGTGAACATCGTCATTTCACCCACCGCGAGAACGGCAGCAAGCCGACACGTCATTTCACCCACCGGGCAACCCGCAAGCTGTGGATGGACACGTCATTTCACCCACCTTTTCTGTGGATAGACACGTCATTTCACCCACCGGGCTATCGTCATTTCACCCACCGGGCGATTCTGCAAGTCGTTGTGCCAGTTCGCTTTCCGGCGTTTTCCACACCCCGTAACGCGCGCGCGCGGTTTCTTAACATTTAAAATCTTTAACTCTTCGCGGCGGCCTCAGCCTGTTGATGACTCCAAGCTGATGCAAAGCGGCAAAGGCCGCGCCGCCTCTTGGGGGGCAAGCCCCCCGCCGGCTCCTCCGGGCCTTCGGCCCTCCGCCCGCGCTTCGCGCTCCCGCCCGGCATCCCCCAGATCGTAGCAACTCGACCGCCTGAGCGCTGAACAGCCAAAAGACAAATCGAGGCCCCCAGAGGGGGCAGATAACGGCCCCCACCCACTCCCCCCCGCCCCTCGCCCTGCGAGGGGAGCGAGTCGCCCTCTGTCGTCAAGGGTGCAGGGGGACGGCCTACGGCCTTGAAACCCCCTACACCCATGACGGGAGCGTGGGGTCGTTCCAAGGGAATCAAGGGTTCGCTTCGCCTGCATCCTCACCCGTTCGGTGCTCGGGCTTCGCCCTGCGCTCCGCATGCGGCTTCCGGTGCAGCCCTTGACACCCTTTCCACTCAAAATCTCTGCACAGACGGTCATAGCGGGCCTATGGCGCGTTTTCTGAGGCTTGGACACCCCGAAGGGTCTGCAGGGTCTTGAAAACGCCTCTACGGCCGTTTCTGAGGCTCACCAGATGATCGCCGGTCAGAGCGCCAACACGGTTTATCACCCACCACGAACGAGCAAAGAAAGGCGGCCCCACGCAGGGGCCGCTAAACATCGCGGGGCGATGCCCGCTCAGGGAGGTGAAGCGGGGGTCAAGGGAGGTATGACCGGGCGCAATTATCGACGCAGCCAGCCGAGGCCCCCGGAGGGGGGATAGAACCCGAAAAAGGGGGGGGACAGAACCCGCTAACGGATGACGGGTCAAGGGCGCGAAGCGGCCCCGGCAGGCTGGCGCGGCCCGCAGCGCAGCGAGGACTCGGGCCTGCTGGGGCGCACCCTTGATGCGGCAGGAGTGGCCCAACGCTCCCGGCATGGCCGGGGGGATGTAGGCCGTAGGCCGTGAAGCAGCCCCCCCGGAGATGCCCAGCGGCGAGCGCCGGTTTTGACCTCGATACGCCTCAAAAAACCCTTGCATATCGTATCGTATTATCGTATAGTATCGTATCAATACGAAATACAGCGATACGGTACGAAAAGGAGCAGATCATGGCACGTCAAGGCATCACATTTGAGCAAGTTTCCGCCACCGCCGACGCACTTGTGGGCGAGGGTCAGCAGCCCACCATCAAGGCCGTGCGCGACCGTTTGACCACGGGTAGCCCGAACACCATCCACGAACACCTCAAGCGCTGGCGTGAGGCCCGTCCGGTCGCTGCTGTGGCGGCCCCGGAGCTGCCGCAGGCCCTGACCGCTGCCATCGCCGCAGAAATCGAACGCGCAGCCGCTCAGGCACGCGGGGAGATTGAGGGCCGTCTGGTGCAGGCTCAGGCCGAAACCGACGAGCTGACCGCCTACGGCAATCAGCTTGAAGTCGAGCGCGACGAACTGGCCGAACAAGTGGCCGCACTCACCAGCGAGCGGGACACGCTGGCGGGCAAGGCCGCGCAGCAAGCCGCCGATCTGGCCGATGCGCAGCAGCGCATCGAGCGGGAGCAGCAGGCCGCAGAAGCGGCCCGCGTTGAGCTGGCGAAAGCCCAGCTCAAGGCTGAATCTCAGGCCGAGACGGTCAAGGCTCAGGCAGCAGAAATCGAGCGCCTACGCGCCGCGCTGGACGCCGAGGGCAAGGCCCGTGTGAGTGCCGAGCAGCAGGCCGCCGTACTGGCCGCGAAGCTGGAAGGCATGACCGACCGTGCCACCAAGGCCGAGGCACGTGGCGAAGTGATCGAGAAGCAGGCCCAGCAATCCGCCCAGGAGCTGAACAGCGCGCGCGTGCAGGTGCAAGCCCAGCAAGGCGCACTCGACGCCGCAGCGCGTGAAATCGACAGCGCCAAGGCCGCTGCCAGTGAGGCACGAGCCGAGGCCAAGAAGGCAGGCGAGGCAGCCGCCGAGCTGCGCGGCAGACTGGCACAGCAGACCGCCGACAAAGGCAAGAAGGAATGATCCCGACACACGCAGCCGCCAAGCTGGCCGACCTTCGCCAGACGGCGGAGACGCTGGACTACTTGGCCTGTGAGGGGCAGGTGGGGGAGGGTGAGGCTTGCGTCCTGGGCCAGATGGCAAAGGCGATCAGGGCAGATGCGGAGGCGTTGGAGCTAGAGCTGTGGCGGTCAGAAAAGCCCGCCGATGGGATGCCGTCAGAACGGCCAAATCTCTTTCACTGACCACGACCGGAGGGCACGAAGCCCCCCGGCAATGTCAGAGCCGATGCCATAGGCCATACCACCGAGAACACCGGCACCGAAGCCGACTGGAACGCCGTACAGCACGGCCAGCGCGGCGAAGTATTGCCATGTGTCGTCAATGGATGGCATGGTTTCATTCTTTATGTATTTGAGTAAAGCCGCAAATGATGCAATGCGTTTTGAATCAAAAGCGGCTTTGCGGTATCGCGCATTTACTTGGTTCGGATGGTTTCGCCCACGGTGCCGGGGTTCTGGTTGCACGTCTGTGCGGACGGATCGCACTCGCTGCCCTGCATGATCTTCCCCCCCGTGGCGTTCCAGAGCTTGCCGAGCTGGGCCTGCAGGGCTGCGGCCTGTGCGTTCACCTTGTCCATGCCGGTGCTGGGCTTGGGTTGCGAGGCAGGCACGATCTGGCAAGAGCTGCCAGAGCAGACGGTGTGGACTTCCAGCGATTGCGAGCGGCGCTCGCTGTTGTTGCCCACCTGCACGGTCGCATGGACCTTGAGGCCGAGGCGCGGCAGGCCCACGAACTGGTCAGCCCGGATCATGGCCTTGCAGATGGGTTGCCCAGCGCCGAGCCGGTCTTGCTCCCACATTGTAGTCGCCACGATCACGCTACTTTGGACGCCGGAATCGATCGTTAGAAGGCGGAAGCGTGCCCAAGCCGGGCAATTGTCGCCCTGCTTGCGGGGCATGACGCCGATCAGATCACCCAAGAAGGGGATCAGGGTCAGGCGCTCGATAGTGGCCGGGAGCTGGGGCGCTTGTGCCGGAGCTGGGGCCGACTGGTCAGCCAGCGGCAGCGGCATTTGAGCGCATGCGGAAGTGGTCAGGGCTACGGCTACAGCGGCGATGAGAGTTTTTTTCATGGTGTTAATCCTCAAAAGATGAAATACAGAAAAGCGTCTTTACTCAATTGATGCAAAGCGCAGTTACTTGATTTGGGAAAAGTCGCCCTTGCCTTGGCCTTGATTGGCTGGGCGACACATGGGGGATTCGGGGTGCTTGCTGCACCACTCGGCCTTGTCTTTCGTGGCCTGTTCCATCGCGGCGCGGCCCTTGTCTTGCAGGTCGAGCCGTTCGACATACACGTCTCTCCGCTGGTCAGTCGGCAGGCCGTAGGTGGAGGCGATCAGCACACCGCACACGATCCCGATCAGTACGCCGTCGCGGAAGAACACGGCCCACGAGCGAGCGTGCACGCGGTAGTCGTCGCTGGCCTGTATCCAGTCGGGCAGGTAGTTGGAGGCGGATTTGATCCAAGCCATGTCGTTCTCCTTACGCGGTGGCCGCTGCGGTTTGTTGGGGCAGCTCTTTCACGTAGAGGGGCTGCATCTGGATAGCCTCATCCACGGCCCGGTCGCCGATGTTCCCGAGGAACAAGGCGTAGTCCGTATTCAGGCGGCGGAAGTCGTTGTTGTCGAAGAGCTGCTGACGCTGGATCGAGGTCGATTCGCTGTAGCTGGTGCCTTCGCTGTAGCTGTTGCTGCCGGGGCCAGCGGAACCCAGCTGCGCAAGGATTCGGCCCGGCCCTTGCTGTGAGCTGCTGGCGCTCATGCTGCTGCCGTCGCTGGTCGAGGTAATGACCACATCAACCTGACCGAGCAGGCGCTGAACCATGCTCATGGTCGCGTCGTCCTCGGTTCGGAAAACCAAGCGCTGGCGGAAGTTCTGCAAGATCGCGTCGGCGGCCTGCTTCGTGCCCACTGCTTGGAGTAGGGAAGCCACGCCTTGCATCGAGACGATGCCGAAACAACCAGACGACCGGCTCTTGTCCCAGAAGTCGGTATCCGTGATCGAGTCAATGACCGCTTGGTACTCGTCGCAGATGAAGCCGACCGGCGTTTCTTGGTTCCACTCTTTGCGGGTGCGGCGCTCGCGCATCAGCGACATGAAGCGCAGCTTGATGAGCATGTAGGCGTACCGGCTGCCCTCTTTGCCAAACAGCGTCATCGGCAGGCTGACAAAGTAGATCGCGCCATCGAGAAGGGCCGTCAGATCGGCTTCGCCTGCGGCCTCGCCGCCGCTGAAAGCGTCAATCAGATCGGGGTGGCTGAACGGGGAAAGAACCTGCGCGACCGTCGCATTGACGTTGCTCAGCATCTTCTCGTCGAAGGTGCCATGCACGTTCGCAAAGTAGTTCCCGACCGACTCAGCGAGTCGGAACTGGCGCTTGTCGTACTGCTCGCCACGCGAGAGCATTTCAGCGAGTGCCGCTTCACGCTTCTCAGCGGAAAACACCACTTCATAAAGACCGGCCAGCGAGTAGTCGCCACCTGTCAGCATGAGCAGGGTCAACGAGTTGCGGCAAAGCTCCACGGCCTGATCGACGAAGAAGGCACCAGACCCACCCGCCGAACCCGACGCGATGAAGCAGCTTTTCAGGTATGAGGCGGCCAGCTCCGGGGTAGTCCCACGGATCAGATTCAGCGTCAGACCGCCGTGGCCCACGACGATGTAAGAGCGCCCGGTCAGGTGCGCGATGTAGTTCACTTCACGGCTGAAATCGGCCTTGATGTCAAAGATCAGCGCCCCGCACTGCTGCTCGAAAACTTGCTTGAGCAGCGGATTGATTGCCCGCGTGGTCTTGCCCGAGCCGATACCGCCAAAAACAATCGTGTTCTTGCACGCATCTTCCTTGGCTGCATAGATGGCTTCCCCGGTGGGGACGCCGCCGACGTGACCCCGCGAATACAGCTCACCGCATGACGTGCCAAACAGCAGGCCGGTAAAGCCGCTTTGGGGCTTCGATGCCGGTGTGTCGATGGTCGCTTGCTGCGGTGCTGGCTGCGCTGCCTTGAGGACCGCAATCGCTTCCTTGGCTTCCGTCTTTTTGCGATCCCGCGTGAAGCGGAAAGCCATGTAGAAGATGCCGCCGAAGATGCCGATGGGGACGTTCCACCAGAAGGCCGTCCAAGCGTGATCGACATTCCAGATATTCCAGCCATGCGGGAACCAGAAGGGCGCGAAGCCGACCCACACGCCGACGAAAGACCCGCCGATAAAGAAGCCCCACAAGCGAGCGATCAGCGAGCCATAAGCCACGCTGTCCACGTTGTTGTTCAAGTCATACCAAGCCATTGCGTCCTCCTAGTCTTGAGCCTGAGCAGCAGCCGACTTTTCGTTGCTTGCCGCTTGGGATGCGAGCAGGTGATCGCCACGCGCTTTGAAGCGTGCATTGAGCTGTTCGCGTTGATCGCTGTTGAGCCTGTCGGCCACATCCAAGAGCGCACCCAGAAGCACGCCTTTGTCGAGGTCAGCGAGGCCAGCGAGGACAACTAGGCCGCCGTGCTGAATCTTTCGGCGCGTGTCCTCCTGTCGTTGCTTGGCCTTGAGTGCGGCTCGTTCTCGCGCTGCCAGTTGGGAGGCTTTCGCTTTGAGCTGCTTTAGCCGTTCCTCCTGTTCGCGGATTTGTTCGTCTATCGCTTTCCTTGCCATGCCGGTCTTGCTCCTTTCTGGGCTGCTTTTTATCACGTCAATATCTTAGCGCTACTCACGACAAAAACGCAATGACAATGCGAGCGATTTGCCGGGGCGTGGCGGCAGCAGGAAGAGCGAAAGCGGGGCGGGTGCGGTGGGGGCTTTTCGGCGCGATTCTTTCAGATTGTGTGCTGGATGTGGCTTGAGTGGTGTTGGTGGCTTCTGGTGGGGTGCTTTGCCGTCATCTTGTGGGGAGGGTGCCGACAGCTTGAGCTGGTTATGTGGTGCCAGAAATTGGAGGTTTTGTTTTCAATAAATAAGCGTTTTGCTACCATTTCGGAATGCGGAGCGCTGAGACGGTGGCGGCGCGGAGGTATCCCAAGCGAGAGCGAAGGGCGCACTTACGACATTTGCTTCGCAAATGTCTGTGCGGCAAGGGGCAGGGCTTCGCCCTCCCCCTGCACCCCCAACCCCAGCGGCGCGTCGCTGGCTGCATCTGGTTCCCGGTGTTCTCTGCCGGGGTGTTTGTTCTCAATGGGGGTCTGTCAGTGGCGATCTATCACCTATCGACGAAGCCAATCGGCGTAGCCCGCAGCGCTGTTGCTGCTGCGGCCTATCGCTCTGGCGTCGATATGGTTGATCGCAACACTGGCGAGGTGCACGAATACAGCCGACGCACAGGCATCCTTCGTGAAGATGGCGGCATCGTTTTGCCCGAAGGTTCCCCCGAATGGGCGCGTGACAGTCAGGAGCTTTGGAACCGAGCGCAGGACGCTTCGAGAAACAAAGACGGCACCATGCGGAAGAACGCCCGGTATGCCCGCGAGTGGGAGGTGTCATTGCCCCATGAGCTGAACCGGGAGCAACGAAAAGAAGTGGGCTACGAGCTGGCCCGCGAACTGTGCGACCGCTACAAGGTGCCTGTGCAGATTGACTTCCACGCGCCGGGCAAGGAAGGCGATAACCGGAACTGGCACATCCACATCATGGTGCCGACCCATGAGCTTGGGCCGGAAGGCTTCGGCAGGAAGGCCGCGATGGAGCGGGCCGACCGCGACTTGAAGAAGGAGGGATTGCCCTCCGGGCGGCAGCAGCTCAAGGACATTCGCAAGGAATGGGCGGACATGGCAAACCGCTCATTGGAGCGAGCCGGACACGAAGAGCGCATCGACCATCGCAGCCTCAAGTCTCGGTACACCGAAGCGATGGAGCGCGGCGACTACGAGGCCGCCGAGAAATTCAAGCGTGAGCCGACCAAGCACATGGGGCCTGCGGTCACTTCGATGGAGCGCGGCAAGCCGCTTTATCGGGATGGCAAAGAGGTTGAAGGCGAGTGGTTCAAGGCCCCACAAAAAACCGAAATCGGGGATGCGAACCGGCGCATCGAGTTTGCCGCCGAGCTGGGGAAAATTCAGCGGGAAAAGGCCAGCGTTGGCCGTTCGATCATCGACACCGAATCGAGCATTGCCGACGCCATCAAAGAGCGCAACAGCCAGTTCCGCGACTTCCTCAAGGATCAGCGCGAGAACGCAGGTTCACGCGGCACTCAGAAGGCACCGGAGCGGCACGACTGGTCGCACATGCGAGAGCTTGCCGGAGCGCGTGGCACGGATCGCAAAAACGAGCGCGAGGCCACCCCGGAAAGCATCGAATCGGCCATCCGTGGCTATGCGGCCCAGACGGGCCAGCAAGCGCCCCGGAACAGCCTGCAAGAGCGCTTCGGCCACTTGACCAAGGGGCAGGCCCAGACCGAGCCAGAAAAGCGGCTTGAAGGCCCGCAGCGTGAGCGCGAGGCCCCCCAGATCATCACCGACCCGAGCGCGGCACTTGCGCCGCGCCCATCCCTTGCAGATCGCTTCGGCCACTTGGTCAAAGAGCAGCCGAAGCGCGAAGCAGAAACCCGCCTCATCTTGCCGGAGCGCATGGGCGGATCAACCACCCCACCAAAGGAGAAAACGATGGACAGAGAAGCAAGCGGCCAGCAGGCCAACCGGGACGAAGGCGCAGCCCTGCGCCGCATGGATCAGCAGCAGCAACAAGCGCCCAAGCAGGAGCAGGAGCAGCCCCGCGAATCCCAGCAGCAGGAGCAGCAGAACCGCCTCCAACAGATCGCGGCCCAAATGGAGCAGCAGCGCATGGAGCGGGAGCGCCAGAAGCAGCAGGAGCGCGAGCGCAGCGGCCCGGATTTGAGCCTGTGACGTGGCACCAATAGACGGCAACGTGTCGGCATCCGTTGATGCGTTGTCGGCAACCTTGAAAGGATGATTCCAATGAAAACCAAAACCGACTTCCAAGCCTTCGGCGCAGCCGTGGCCGCGTGGATCGCGGAGCGAACCGGCGAGCCGGTATCGGCCAGCGCCTGCGCTGACACGCTCGCCACTGGCGAAGCCATCATCACCGCCGCCCGCGTGCCGGTGCTGATCCCTGACCTGTGGCCCGTGTCGCGGCTGGAAATGCTCTATGTGCCCCCGGAAGGCACGCCAGCAGGCCCAGCCATCACGGCCAGCTTTTCCGGCGAAGTCAGCCGGGCCGTGTTGCGCTCGATTGGCCGGGCAGTGCGGGCCGAGTTCGACAACACCGGAACCGACATGCTGCGGCTTGAGCTGGACAACGGCGCGGCCCTCTTCCTGCA